>SDBT01001351.1_pt1 | contig 43015 bp, 34 predicted proteins | sample 2277101 | NCBI WGS metagenome assembly SDBT01 (sample SAMN10404973, study PRJNA504765) | marine sediment metagenome | isolation source: marine sediment core GS10_PC15, 103 cmbsf | place: Arctic Ocean: Southern Knipovich Ridge | collected 2010
GGCGAGAAGGAACTGCATGCCGATACCCCAGGCCACCAACCGCCACGACACGGCGCGACGGTTGTTGGACAACAGAAAGGCGATGCCGTACAGCACCAACAGACCTACCACTCCGATCATTCGACTTGCTCCAATATCAGGGGTCGAGGGGAGGGCGGCTGATCGCCGACCCGCAAGGCTTCAGTGAGCTTGTCGACAGCTCGATCAACGTTGGCTCCATGGCCATGATGCAGCGTCGCCCAGGGCGCATCGGCGTCTACCGGGTCGCCGCTCTTCACATGCAGGAACACGCCGGCATGAGGGTCGATTTGATGTTCCTTGGTCCGACGGCCGGCGCCGAGATCCCGTGCCGCCTCGCCAACAAGCCGGGCATCGATACCCAGCACGTGGCCGACCTGTAGCGCCGAAAGTGACGTCTGCTCAGGGGCCATTCCCATGAGATCCGGGTCGTCGACCACCGCGGGATCGCCTCCTTGGGCTTCCACCATGCGCCGGAAAACCTGCAGCGCGCTGCCGTCGGCGAGCCTGGCCGCGGCGAGCTGTCCGGCCTCGGCCGGCGTGCAGGCGAGGCCGGCCAGCAGTAACATCTCGGCCGTCAGACGCACCGAGAGCTCTTCGACGTCCGGTGGCCCCTTGCCCCGCAGCGTATCAATAGCCTCTTCGACTTCGAGAGCGTTGCCGACCGCATGGCCCAGCGGCTGATCCATGTCGGTCAGCAGTGCCCGGCATCTTAGATCGTCGAGCCGGGCGACCGAGCACATCCTGTCGGCCAGGGCTCGCGCCGCTTCCAGGTTCGGCATGAAGGCGCCGGAGCCGACCTTGACGTCCAGAACGAGGGCCTCGGTGCCCTCGGCGATCTTCTTGCTGAGGATGCTGGCGGTGATCAGCCCGGTATCCTCGACGGTCGCCGTTGCCGAGCGCAGCGCGTAGAGATGCCGGTCGGCGGGCACGAGATCGTCGCTCTGCGCCGCCATCGCGACTCCGATGTTCTCGACCTGGCGGCCGAAGGTGGCGGCGTCGAGGTCGGTGCTGAAGCCGGGAATGCTCTCGAGCTTGTCGAGCGTCCCGCCGGTGTGGCCGAGACCACGTCCGGAGACCATCGGCACGGCGCAGCCACAGGCGGCCGCGAGTGGCGCCAAAACCAAGCTGATCTTGTCGCCGACACCGCCCGTGCTGTGCTTGTCGACTCGTGGAGCGGTGACGTTCGAGAGGTCGATGCGTTCGCCTGATTGCACCATGGCTCGGGTTAGTGCCGCTGTCTCGGAGTCAGACAACCCCCGCCAAACGACCGCCATGAGAAACGCCGACATCTGGTAATCGGGGATGTCGCCGTTGCAGTAGGCATCGACCAGCCAGCCGATCGGCTCTTCGGCGAGCTCCGTACCGCGCTTCTTCTGCTCGATAAGGTCGAGAAAATTCATGGTTGGCCGGTGGTCAGAGTGCGCGGGCGAGTTGAGCCTATGTTGCTCACCCTAGCCCAGGTGAAACGATACAGGCAACGCGAGCCACGACCCGCTGAGGAATCCAGGTTGGCCTTCTCATCTCATCTAGACCATTACGTGCACGAGGTCCCCGTCCTCGATCGGGTAGTCGCGGCCTACGGTTCGCACGCGGCCCGCATGCTTGGCGTCAGCCATGGACTCAAACGCCTGGAGCTCACGGAAGGCGAGCACCTCGGCGCGGATAAAGCCCTGCTGAAAGTCGGTGTGGATTTGCGCCACGGCTGCGGCGATCGGCGTCCCTCTCCGCGTTGTCCAGGCGCGGGCCTCCGGCCCGTCAGCGGTAAAAAAGACCACCAGATCGAGGACATCAAAAGCGGCGCGAACGATCCGGTCGAGCGCCCCCCCCTCGAGACCCAGCTCGTCCCGGAACATCTTTGCCTCTTCCGTATCGAGCTCGGCAAGCTCCGACTCGATCTGAGCGGCCACCACAACAAGAGGACGGGAGTCCCCCTGCGATTCGAGGATCGCCTGAACCGGCACGACTTCCTCGCCACCGTCGGGCAGGGATGACTCACTGACGTTGGCGACGATCAGGGCCGGCTTCTCGGTCAGCAAGAACAACTCATCACAGACGTCCTCGACGCCCGCGCGCTGCACGGTCCGCGCCCCGCGCCCCTCGCTCAGCGCATCCGCCAGGGCCTCGAGCGTCTTCACATGCTCGCGGGCGCGGGGATCGCCTGACTTCGCGATCGGGAGCTCCCGCTCCAGGCGCGCAGATACGCTCTCGAGATCCTTGGCGCACAGCTCGCGATCCACGGTCTTGATGTCCTCGGCGGGGTCGATGCTGCCGACCGGGTGCGCAACGTCTGGATCGGAGAAGCAGCGCACCACTTGGGCGATGACGTCGACCTCACGGATACGAGCGAGGAATTTATTGCCTAGTCCCTCACCGCGGTGGGCACCCTCCACCAAGCCGGCGATGTCGACGACCTCCAGTGTGGGCAACACGCGGCGCTCCTGCCCAGTGCGTTCGCCGACCAGCTGTAGCCTGGCCTCGGGCACCGGAACGACGCCAACGTTCGGATCGACCGTCGTGAACGGGTAGGGGGCCGCCGCCGCGCCCGCCTCAGTGAGCGCGTTGAACAGCGTGCTCTTACCCGCGTTGGGGAGCCCTACCAGACCGACTTCTAGTGCCATGTGCGTGCTATAGTCGCCGCTTGCGGCGACCCGATGGTGCCGCTCGCTAAGGAACATTCCCTCCTATTCTGTATCCCCTGGCGCTGTTACCCAAGGGCGCATGGCCGCAGATCAGTGAATACCGATCCGGAAACAGTCATCGGTCTCGGACTCGACCTGATCGAGCTGGCCCGGTTCCGTGCCGCGTGGCAGCGTCGCGGCGACCGGCTCCTCGAGCGCATCTTCACCGACCACGAGCGCGAGGTCTGCCTGCGTAGGCGCGACCCTGTGCCGGAGCTGTCGGCCCGTTTCGCCGCGAAAGAGGCGACGTTCAAGGCCATCGGGACAGGTCTTCGCAGGGGCGTTCGCTGGCGCGACGTGGAGGTCCGCAACGCCCCTTCGGGACGGCCTTATCTGCAGGTGTCCGGGCGGGTCGCCGAGATCGCCCGGTCTCTGGGGGGCCGGCGACTGGTCGTGAGCATTACCCACTCGGTCGACACTGCGGCCGCTCAGGTGATGTTGATGGGCACCACTGGCACTGTACCCTGGCGTGAAGATCTCATTGACGAGGAGGTTTGAGTGACCGGCGAAGAAGAATTTCGTCTGACAAGCACGTCTCCGCGCCCAAATCGGCGCGCGCCTTCAGTTATCGCCGTACGTGGGAAGACGCCATGGCACGCGCCGACCGTTTCTTCGCCGAGACGTTGCGTTAGCCGTGCTCTGGGATTTGAGGGTCGACTCAAGCGCGTGGTAGATTTCGAACTGCTCCCCCCGCATCCTGGCAAGTCCAAAGAGCGGCTTTTCCCCCCGGCGGGGAGTGACCCTGCCTACAAAACGGGGGCGTACTGAAGGGTCCAAACTGTGCAGCATTCGAAGAAGCTGATTTTGCTGTCTGTAATCGTCCTGGTGGCAGCCACATGGGTAGGCGCCGAACAGCGGGCTCGGCCCACCGTTCGCATCGTCGAGCCGAGTCAGGCGAACTATGTTTCCGGAGTGGTCACGATTCGCGCCGAGGTCACGCCGCCGCCCGACACCGATATCACACTCGTGACTTTCTATGTCGACGATGAAGTGATCGGAACGCGGGAAGAGGAGCCCTGGGAGGTTACCTGGGACGCGGGCGCCGAATTCCGCCGCCGCCTGATTCGGGTCGAAGCGACCGACTCCGACGGAGGCACGGCCGAGGACACGGTCATCACCCGTGATCTCGAGACTGCCGTGTTCCGGGCCGAGGTCAACCGCGTCCTTCTCAACGTCGCCGTGGTGGAGGGCGGAGGCAAGTTCGTGCCAGGTCTCGAGATCGACGATTTCGAGGTCTTCGAGAACGACAAGCCACAGGCGATCCTGACCTTCACGGCCGATCCGAGGCCAATGGTGGTGGGGTTGCTGATTGATACCTCGGGGAGCATGGAGGGCCCCAAGATAGAGCGCGCCAAGCAGGGCGCAATTGCCTTCCTCGATCAGCTCGGTCCCGAGGACGAGGCCTTCGTCATGGCCTTCGACTCCTTCCCGCGAGTCGTGCAGGATTTGACGAGCGATCGACGCCTGCTGCGCGAGGCGATCCAGCAGTTGCAGCCCGCGGGCGCGACGTCGCTCAACATGGCCGTCGTCGACTCCTCCGACATTCTTGCCGACCGACCGGAGCGACGCGCCCTTGTGGTGCTGTCGGACGGTTTCGACACGGTACAGACAGTGTCTGAGCGTCAGGCCGTGGATTATGCTCAACGTCAGGAAGTACGAGTCTACACAATCGGAATCTTCGAGACGGTCGGGAGACAATCTGGTTTCGGCCGTAGTTTCGATAACATCAACCGGGGTGAGGTGACTCTGCGGTCCTTCGCGGACAGCACGGGAGGCGAATCCATCATTCTCTCTTCCCTGGGGGAGCTGATCGACGCTTATGCACAAATCGCTGCAGAACTACGGAGCCAGTACGCCATGGCCTACCAGTCCAGCGATCCGCCACAGCCGGGCGAGTGGCGCGAGATCGAGGTCAAGGCCAGAGGCGGAGAGGCACGCACCAGACCGGGCTACTACGGAGGGCAGGATTAGGATGCACAGCGACCGTGGGACACGGAGCGCAGGGTGGAGTCGGCTGGCCGTCGCAACGCTGGTCATGGTGCTCGGTCTCGGCCTGGCACTGCCATCCTCAGCGAGCGTGATCGAGAAGATCAGCCTCGCGCGCTTGCAAGACGATGCACAGGTAATCGCCGTCGCGCGCGTTCTCTCCAGCAAGAGCGTGACCCGAGGCGGCACCATCCAGACCGAGACCCGGCTGGCCATCGTACGGTCCTGGCGTGGCCCGAAGGATGGCACGGTGCTGGTGCGGACGGCCGGCGGCCGGGCTAACGGGTTGACCCTCATCGCGCGCGGCGAGGCACAGTTTTCTCCCCCCGGCCGGCTGGTGCTGGTGTTTCTCTACCGCAGCGGCGATGCTTGGCGCCCGGTCGGGATGTTTCAGGGCGTCTGGCTCATGGGTCCAGGCGAGCGTGATGCCGACGGCAGGGGCATTACACATCCGACGCAGGACACCGGATCTCCGGACAGGGCAGAGAGGTCGCTCGTATGGCCCAGCAAAGCGAACGGCGCCAAGCTGTTGGCCCTGGAGGCGGGGCCCTATGCCGTCGATGGTGGGCCGAGGCTGCTCTCCGAGTTGCTCGGCAACATCACGGGAGGTGGGCGATGAAAGCGCGCCTGCTGAATAGACGTTTGTCGCTGGGTTTGATTATCGCAATCTGCGTCATCGCCGCGCCGGTTTTCGCCTACGTGCCGCTGACCGTGAGCTTCTCGGATGGAGAGGCGGTGATCGCGCACTGGCGGCAGTCGAATTTCCCAGTGTCGATGGTGGCCAGCGAAGGACTCAGCCCTGACATCAGAGGAGACGCCGATGTGGAGGCGCTGCGGTCGGCGCTCAATACCTGGTCGTCGGTCGATGGCAGCACGGCGCGCCTGCGCTACGGCGGCGAGGGTGATGTGCAAGCCGGCGTCATCGATGGCATCAACGCCATCGAGTTTTCGACCTCGCCCGAGCTCGACTTGTCGGGCGCCATCACGCAGAGCTTTCTTCTTATCGACGACGCTGGCGTCATTCGCGAGGCGGATGTCCTGGTCAACAACCGGCGCTACACCTTCAACACGGATGGCGGCAACGTTGGCCTCGACCTCGAAACCGTTCTCCTGCGCGAGCTCGGACACCTTCTCGGCTTGGATAGCTCGCCGATCGGCGAGATGACGTTCGAAGGCGGGCAACAGGAGGTAGGCGACGATAGCGCCGTCATGTTCCCCGTGCCGAGGGGGCCCACCCAGGTTGCGCGCTCGCTCAGCGAAGACGACATGGCCGCAGTCGCGGCGATCTACCCGAGCGGCGGCAGCCGTGGGTCGATCTCCGGACGGATTACGCAGTCGGGCAATCCGGTGTTCGGCGCCCACGTGGTGGTCTTCGAGCCGGTCGAGCAGGTGCTGGTGGGTGCGGTGACCATGCCCGATGGTAGCTATACGGTCGGCGGGCTGCCGCCGGGCCGCTACGTCATGCGTGTCGAGCCCTTGAAGTCGCCTGCCGATGCGAGCTCGCTCGGGGGCATCTTCTCAACCATGAGTGATCTCGTGAATAGTAGCTTCCGACCTGCGTTCCTGGAGCGCTATGTGGACGTTGTTGCCGGCACAGAGGCAGGCGGCGTCAATCTGGAGGTCCAATGAGCACCGTATCCCGGTTGATCGTTGCTGCCGTGCTGGTCGTGGGGGTGGTTGTTGTGTCCCCGGCATGGGCTCAGCAGGCGCAAGAGGAGGTTGAAGAGGTTCGACAAGCTGAGGCTCAGAGCGAGGCCGGCGAAGATACGGCTGAGGAAGAGACGCGGTTATGGTCGGCGAGCTTTTTCGGGGGCAACATGTCGGCGGGCAACCCCGTCGGTACCGTCGAGAATCCCTTCTTCAACACCACCTTCAAGACCGGCAGCTCCTCGATGTGGGGATTCCGCGCGAGTCGCATGATGTGGTGGCGCTTGGGAGTCGAGGGTGAATTCGGCAGGGGCTCACCGGGAGTGAACGCCATCCTCACGAGTCCAGGAGGCGGGGACCTCACCGAGATCCCCTACGCCGACCTCAACATGTCCTATCTGTCGGGTAGCGTGATTTTCGAGGCCGCGAGCGGCCGCTGGATACGGGCATTCCTGAACTTCGGCTTGGCCGGAGTTTTCGTCAGCGGCGATAGGGAAGATAGCGACAACACGGCCCTGGGGATCCTCTTCGGGGGCGGTGTCGAGGTGCCGATCATCGAGGATCGTTTCTTCGTACGTGCCGACGTTCGCGGGCTACGCGCCGACTTCGGGCTCCTGGGTCTGGATCGTGGGCAGCTCGTGGGGCTCGAGGTTGATTCGCTGAGCACGAATGCGATATGGACCATCGGCGCCGGGTTTCGGTTCTAGGGAGGGCGCGAAGAGACGCGCGAGAGGGCGCGAAGAGACGCGCGTCTACTTCGTTGCGCTTGTTCGGTGTCCTCGACGTACCTAAAGGTACGCCTGCGGGCCCCTCACTGCGCGCGCCTTGTATCCACACATCTCTCCGCACCCTCTGGGTGAGGAGTCGGTGGGTGGAAGATGCGGTGGCTCAGTCTTCGACGGGGACGGTGCCGAGGGTTTCGTTGAGGCGGTTGAAGATCGTTTCCTCGATGAGGCCCGTCGAGCGCAGCACCTGGTAGCCGTACTCCTGTCCCATGTAGCCCTCGATGCGCGCGACAACCTTGACCTTCGCGTGACCTCCGCGGATTTCACGGACCGTGGCGGTCAGCGTGTAGCGCCCTCCGATGAAGGGGGCGCCCTGCGCGTAGGCGACCTTCTTGAGCCGGTCGTAATCTTCTCCGAGATCGGGCAGCACCCAGTAGTCGGTGATGATCATGCCGGCATTGTTGTCGGCGTCGAAGCTTTCCTCGCTGATCCGGTAGGGCCACGCTTCGAGGACCTGCTTAACGCCTGACCAGGCGGCCTGAATCGTCGTGTCGTAGTTTCGGTCGGTATCGAGTGGCTCGATCGGCTTCTGCCGAAACGTGACTGTGCAGGCCGGCAACGCGAGAAGCGTGAGGGCCGCGATGACGACGCGAGTCCTCGTATGGTTCAGATGGCTCACAGGAAAAGCTCCAGAGCGGGGAACATCCGTCTACGATTGTTATCTGCAGAAGGCTAGGTGTCTGAGTCGGCCGGTGACTCGTCCTCCTTGGCACCGCCCTTCATTGCAGACTTGAAGTTTTGAATTCCGGTTCCTATGCCACGGCCGATCTCCGGGATACGACTGGCCCCGAAGATGATCACCACGATGAGGAACAGGAGCAACAGTTCCATGGGTCCGATGCTACCTAGCATTTGATTCGTCTCCAGCGGAAAGGGTTGCCTTTATGATACGGGTCCGGATTCTCTACGGTCAATGATACCGCCTATCAGAGTAGCTCACGGCTGTCACCCACGCGACGGGTGATGCGCCTCTGATCCAGGTACTCCAGCAGCGGAATGGCGTGCTTCCTGCTCGTTCCGGTCCACTCCTTGAACTCCGGTACCGAGAATCGCTCGCCGGCAGCACGGCGCTCCCTGAGCAGCTTCACGAGCTCTTCGAGCGCCGCTGCATGGAAGATCAAGTCGTCACGCACTCGGACCAGCTCACCCTCTCGCACGAGGTGGTAGAGCATGCTCTCGGCCTCCGCCGGGGGGGCGCCGCTCGAGCTCGATGCCTCATCGGGTGCGGGCGGTGCAAGGCCCGCCGTCGAGAAGGCTCGCAGCATGGTCTCGCGAACAGCAGCTTGTTCGGGGCTCAGGAGGACTTCGTGCCCGGCCAGGCTCACGTGGTCGCCCGAGACCTTCGCCTTTCCGTCGCGCTGAAGCGCATCGACCAGGGCGTCGATGATGTCGTCCCGGGTGCTCGCTGCCAGCTCCGATCGTGCCTCTCGCATCGGCATGCCCCGGCGCAAGGGGTTGCGTTCATGGTAGCCGGCCAGGGCATCGAGAAGTCGGCCTCCAAGGTCGCTGAAATGATCCGGGGCGACCAGCAGTAGGGGCTTGCCGCGGGCCTGGACGACCGACTCGGCAGTGATCGCGTCGGTCGCCAAACGGTCGACACGCGATGCGGGCAGCACGAGCTTGGCGCGCAGCTCGTCTCCGTTCATGCCCCTCGGACCGGCGGCGGCGACCCACGCGACAAGCTGCTCGGTGGGAGCGGCGACCTGCAACGCCCTGAGGCGAGCCACCGTCTCGTCGTCGGATCGTCGATGCTTCCGGGGTAGGGCGTCGATGACCACGCCCCCGCCTATGGTGACCATCGGAGAGTACTGGCGCACGATGAAACGGTCTCCCGGCGCCGCGGCATAGCTCTTCTCGAGGCGGAGCTGCACCATCGCTGAGCATCCGGGAGGGATCTCGTCGCCCTCGAGGATGACCACCCTTGCCAGGACCTCGGCGGCCCCGTGGTGGAAGCGCAGGCGCTGGTGTTGGACGACGGGCCCGAAATCGTCCAGGAGTTGCAGGCGAGCGTCGATCAGATGGCTCGTTTGCATAGTGCCGGGCGACACCAGCAGGTCACCCCGCGCGACACTGCTGACATCGATTCCCTGCAGATTCACGGCCGTGCGCTGGCCCGCCCGGGCCGTTTCGACACCGCTGGCATGAACTTGGAGCCCGCGAACCGTGCTGCGCAATCCTGAGGGCAGAATCTCGATGTCGTCACCCACGCGAGCCGTTCCGCTCGAGAGGGTCCCGGTGACGACGGTGACGAACCCGCGCACCGTGAACACCCGGTCGACGGGTAGTCGCAAAAGACCCTCGGCGGGTCGGGCAGGTGCCCTTGCGAGCAGCGCCGACAGCTCGCTTTGCACATCTTCCATGCCCCGCCCCGTCTCGACGCTGGTTCGGACGATGGCGGCGTCGCTCAAGGGAGAGTCCGCCAGCAGTTCCCTGACCTCGAGCTCGACGAGGTCGGCGATCTCTTCGTCGACGAGGTCACACTTGGTGATGGCGACTATGCCGTCGCGGATTCCCAGGAGCTTACAGATCGCGAAGTGCTCCCGTGTTTGGGGCATGATCGACTCATCGGCCGCGACCACCAGAAGGACGGCATCGATGCCACCGATGCCGGCCAGCATGTTCTTGACGAATCGCTCATGGCCGGGCACGTCGACGAACCCGACATGAAGACCATCCCCAATGCTCATGTGGGCGAAGCCGAGATCGATGGTGATGCCGCGGTCTTTTTCTTCCTGGAGGCGATCGGGGTCGGTTCCGGTGAGCTCTCGCACTAACGCACTTTTGCCGTGATCAATATGACCGGCTGTGCCGACGAGACAGTAGTGAGGCTCGTCGAAATGGTTCTCGGGGTGCGCTGAAGTAGGTTTTCGTGGATCCGACATAGCACCAGAGTGTAGTCATGCAGAGCCTCTCCAACAAGCATCGATGTGGCGCTAACTCGTTGGCTTGCAAGGCCTTTCGTCCGCTGTTACATTCCGCTTCATGAACAAACCAGTGATCGTATCGGCTGTCAGATTGCCGAGCGGCCGCCTGCTTGGCACGCTTTCACGTTTCACTGCGTCAGACCTCGGGGGCTTCGCCATCAAGGCGGCTATCGAGCGTGCAAACGTCGCACCAGAGGACATCGACGAGGCCATCATGGGCCACGTCCTGCAGGCAGGATGTGGCCAGAATCCCGCCCCGATCATTTTCGACAAGGACGAGACCATTCGCGACGACACCAGCGTCGAAAGCCTGGCCAAGTTGCGGCCGGTGTTTCAGGCTGATGGCTCGGTGACTGCCGGAAACGCACCAGGCATCAACGATAGCGCCGCCGCCGTGCTCGTCACCAGCGAGGCCGAGGCCGAGGCGAGGGGCTTGCCCGTCATGGGGCGCATCGTTGCCTATGCCACCAGCGGCATCGAGCCCGAGCTTGTCATGATGGCGCCTGTGGATGCAGTCAATATGGTGCTCGACAAGACCGGGTGGGACCGCAACGAGGTCGATTTCTACGAGCTCAACGAAGCCTTCTCAGTGCAGGCCGTGGCGGTTGTGCGCGAGCTCGGCATCGACCCCGAGAAAGTCAACGTTCGAGGTGGTGCGGTGGCCTTGGGACATCCCATTGGTGCCTCTGGCGCCCGCATCCTGACGACCTTGCTGTACACGCTGGCCGACCGCGGCGGGAAGCGTGGCATCGCAGGGATGTGTCTTGGGGGCGGCAACGCCCTGGCCCTGGCCGTCGAGCGTTCCTGAACTCTGGCTTCGCGGACGCCATCACCGGCGGGCTGCAGGCGCAGCCTGCTGTCGGAGCAAGGACCATGAACATCAACAAAATCGGTGTGGTTGGCGCCGGCACTATGGGAGCCGGCATCGTTCAGGTGTGCATCGGAGCGGGTCTCGAAGTCATCGTTCGCGAGCCGACGCAGGAGCTTGTCGACGCCGGCATCGGCAGGGTAGAGAAGGGCATCGCCCGCTGGCTGAAGAAAGAGGTTATCGACGAATCGCAGGCCGAACAGATTCGTGGACGGGTTACCGGTACCACGCAGCTCGAGGATCTGTTCGTGGTGGACTTGGTGGTCGAGGCGATCATCGAGAACGAGGACGCCAAGCGCGATGTTTTCGTCACTCTCGATGAGGGTTGTCCGGAAGACACGATCCTGAGCTCCAACACCTCTTCGATCTCCATCACGCGATTGGCTGCGGCGACCGGACGACCCGACAGGGTCATCGGCATGCATTTCTTCAACCCCGTGCCGCTGATGCCCCTCGTCGAGGTGGTCTTGGGAGAGAGCACCGACGGGACGACCACCGAAACGGTCGTCGCCCTCGCCAAGAAGCTCGACAAGACGCCTGTCACGGTCGCAGACGTGCCCGGATTCGTGTCCAACCGCGTGCTCATGCCGATGATCAACGAGGCGGTCTACTGCCTCTACGAGCGCGTCGCGAGCGCCGAGAGCATCGACCAGGTGATGAAGCTCGGCATGAACCATCCTATGGGCCCGCTGGCTCTCGCGGATCTCATCGGTCTCGACGTCTGTCTGGCCATCATGGAAGTCCTGTACCATGGCTACAGCGACTCCAAGTACCGGCCCTGTCCACTCCTGCGGCGTATGGTGGACGCTGGATACCTGGGCAGAAAGGCCGGTCGGGGATTCTATACCTACTGAGATCAGCCATGAGGGCTGATCAGGCCTGATGTCGCTGGAGCGTGTCCGCACGGGGTGGAGGACCGCACATGGGTATGACGGGTAGCCGGCAGAGGGCGACGAGGACGGCAGCAGGAGGGCTGCTGTTCCTGCTGCTCGCGCTGGCGACTCCGACCTCTGGAGCTCTGGCCGCCGCCCACTGGGTGACGGTTGCCAGCCTGCGATCTCTGGCCCAGAGCCAGGAGGAACTGCAGGAGCGTCTGGGAACGGTGCGCACTCAGATCGAGGCACTGCTGGCCAGCCTGGATGACCTGCAGGATCAGCGCTCCTCAGTGGTCGACGAGTTCGAGCGGGTCGATATCCAGCTCGCCTTGAACCGTCGTCAGCTCGAGCTCCACCGCCTGCGCCGGGACGTGCTGTTGCCGGAATTGGCCTCGCACCGCGCCGAAGTCGGGCGCATGGATGCCGAGCTCAGTCGCGCCAAAGAGGCGCTCGCCGCACGCATCCTGGCTCTCTACCGCATGGGCCCACTGTCGTACTCCCGTTTCTTGCTGGCGGCTACCTCGACGCAGGAGATCATGACCAGCTACCAGTTCATCACTCGCCTCGCCTCCAGCGACCGCTCGCTTGTGGCCTCGGTGCGTCTCCACCTTGCCGAGCAGCGGCGCGCCGTGGTGGCGATGGAGGAAACCGAGGACCGTCTGGCTGGGCTGCAGCAGGAGGAAGCACAAACGGTGGCCCTCCTGAAGGCACAGCAGAGCGAGCGCTGGCAGATCATCCGCCGGCTCGACGTCGAAGCAGATGCTGGCCGTCTGGCGTTGATGCACCAAGAAGACAGCGCCGCCCAGCTCGAAAGCATGATGACGCAGCTTGTCGCCGCGGATACGTCCGTGCCGGAAGCAGGAAGTGAGATTGCCGGGGCCGCAGCCGATGCGGGCACGGACGCTGCGAGCCCGGCCGCGCCAGCCGCGGGCGGAGCAGCCCCAGCTCCCTTTGAGGTGGCGCGAGGAGGACTGCCCTGGCCGGGCGACGGCCCGATCACGCTCTCGTTCGGACGCCAGCGACACCCCGTCTATGACACCTACACCTTGTCGAAGGGGATTGAGATCGCGGCCGAACCCGAGAGTCCGGTGCGAGCCGTTTTCGCGGGTCGCGTAGCCTTCGCTGATTGGTTCCGGGGCTATGGCCAAGTCGTGATCCTCAACCACGGAAACAATTTCTTCACCCTCTACGGACATGTCTCGGTGATCCACGTCAGGGTGGGGCAGCGGGTCGAGGCCGGCGATCAGATCGGAACCGTCGGCGACACCGGCTCCCTCACGGGTCCGAGCCTCTATTTCGAGATCCGCGAGGGGACGGACGCGCTCAACCCATCCAGTTGGTTGCAGCGCCGCTGAGACCTGCCCGCCCGCTCCTGAGAGCTACTCCTCGAGCAGTTCCTTGAGGTTCTTGCTGCGCAGCGGATGGCGCAGCTTGCGCAGCGCCTTGCCTTCGATTTGGCGGATGCGCTCGCGCGTCACGCTGAAGGACTCGCCGACCTCCTCGAGGGTGAACTCGCGTTCCTCGCCGATGCCGAAGCGCATCTTCAGGACCTTCTCCTCGCGTGGCGTCAGCGTCGCGAGCACCTTGCGCGTCTGGTCGGAGAGGTTCTTGGAGAGAACGATATCGAGCGGTGAGACCACGGACTCGTTCTCGATGAAATCGGACAGTGAGGAGTCCTCACCGTCGCCGATCGGTGTCTCGAGAGAGAGAGTCTTCTTGGCTGCCCTCTGAACCTCCTTCACCTTCTCGACCGGCATATCCATCTCGGCGCCGATCTCCTTGGGGGTCGGCTTACGACCCTTCTCCTTGAACAGGCGGCGAGAGGTTTGCGAGACCTTGCGGATGGTCTCGATCATATGAACCGGGACGCGAATCGTCTTGCCCTTGTCGGCTATGGCCCTTGTGATTGCCTGCCGGATCCACCACGTCGCGTAGGTCGAGAACTTGTAGCCTTTCTTGTAGTCGAACTTCTCCACCGCCTTCATGAGGCCGATGTTGCCCTCCTGGATCAGATCCGAGAAAGGCAGGCCGTAGTTGACATACTTCTTGGCGATGGAAACGACGAGTCGCAAGTTGGCCTGGGTGAGCTCGCTCTTGGCCCACTCCATGCTGCTTTCGGATTCCTCTACTGCGCGTAGATATCGTTGCAGCTCTGCACGGCTCAGAAGGTGGTTCCGCACCAGCTCCTCGGTCAGCTTCTGGTCGTCGGCATGCTCGGCCCGGGCAAACGCGGCGGCCAATTGCCGCATTCGTACGATGCAGTCATTGATGATGTCGTCGGTGAGGCTGAGAATCTCGAGCTGGTTGGCGATCTTGGACTGCGTCTCGATGAGCTCGAGTCGAACGCGCAGCTCAGTTTCCTCGCGCAGCTTGCGATTGAGCTTTCCACGCACCTTGCGCAGCTTCTGCCGCAGCCTACCGGCCTGGGTGAGGACCTTGAGGATGAAACGAATCGCGGCGTCTTCGTCCTTGGCGTCCTCGGCGTCCTTGGTGAATTCCTCGAGGAAGAGCGTGCCGTCCTTCAAGTACTCCCGGATCTCCAGAAGATACTCGCTGGCCACGGGGCAATTGAGCACGGCCTTGATGATGCCCTCTTGACCTTCCTCGATGGCGCGCGCCAGCCGGATCTCTCCCTCACGATCCAGCAGCGGCTTCTCGCCCATCTCGCGGAAGTAGATCTTGATGGGGTCGTCGAGGTCACCGGCGCTGGGTTCAGGCCCCTTGACGACCTTCTCTTCTTCTTCCTCTTCCTCCTCGAAGTCCTCTTCGTCGAAGTCTTCCGGAGACTCTTCGAGGACGTCGATATCCATGTCCTCGAACATGCTCGCGAGGTGATGACGGTTGACGTCAGAGGAGGAGCCGCTCGGCAGGACGCCGTCGACTTCGTCGTAGGTCAGGTAGCCGCGCTTCTTGCCCTTCTCGATGAGCTGTTGAAGCGCTTCTACCTTGCTGTCGTTCGCCATCGCGTATGTTCAGGTGAAGACATGAGGGGCCAAATGGCCAAAGAGGACCTGCTGGTACAATCCCACCTAGAAAGAGAGCCCAGAGAGTGGACGGACTCACGCCAGCCCCGTGGCGATTTTGGTTTGTCGAAACAGCGATGCGTTGATCTTCCCAGCCCCGAGCCCTCCAGCGGGTAAGGAGTCGCCGAACCGGGATCCGGACGACGGGCACAACCTGTTCAACAATACACGCCAAGAGTAGTCAGGCATACCGTGGCAGTCAACGAGAATTGCAGAGCTGCAGCCTCCGAGGGCGACGATGATCGAGCGAGCCCGACCCAGTTGGCCCTGGATCTGCTGGCGGAGATACACCGCGATGGTCCCATCACCTTTGCCACTTTCATGGAGCGGGCCCTCTACGATCCAGAGCATGGTTACTACATGAGCCCTCGTTCCCCCTGGGGTCGGGACGGTGACTACCTGACGGCGCCGCAGGTGCATTCTGCGGTCGGCACCGCAATTGCCAGGCTGGCCGCCGAAACGGACGAGGTGCTGGGGCACCCAGCACCGTTCACACTTATCGAGGCCGGTAGCGGCGATGGCCAGTTGATGGCAGATGTGTGCGACGCTCTCGCCGCGCATCACCCGGACCTATACGAGCGCACTCACGTGTGGAGCGTCGAGCGGAGCCCTGCCTCCCGTGAGCGCCAGAGCCGAGCTCTCCACCGCCACGCAGCGAGAATCGGATGGGCCGAGAGCATCACGGAGATTCCCGGCTCCGGGGTTCGTGGGGGAGTGTTCTCGAACGAGTTGCTCGATGCCCTTCCCGTGCACCGAGTGGTGGCTCTGCCCGATGGAGTTCACGAAGTTCTCGTTGCTGCGGAAGACGGACGCTTCACCGAGACGGTGGGTGCTCTGTCTACCCCCCGGCTTTCCGAGTACCTCGAATGCAACGGAATCGATCTGTGCGACGGGCAGACTGCCGAGATCTCACTTGCCGCGGGAGACTGGATTGAAGCGGCAGCTGACAAGTTGTCCGCTGGTTTTGTCCTCACCATCGACTATGGCGCCAGAACAGAGGTTCTCTATGGACCCGACCGCCGGCGCGGATCGCTCGTTTGCCAGAGGCGCTACCAGTTGTCTGCGGATCCTTTTCAGCACGTGGGCGAGCAGGACATCAGCGCCCATGTTGATTTCGGCAATCTGCGCAGGCGCGGTCTCGAGCGTGATCTCGTATCGTTGGGCCTGGAGAGCCTGCTGATCTTTCTTCTCGGCTTCGGAGTCACTGAGGGCAGCATGATCGACCCCGACGATGCCGAGGCCACCCGGCGGCATCTGGCGCTGAGGCACCTGCTGTTTTCGGAGATCGGCGAGGCCCATCGCGTGTTGCTGCAGGTTATCGGGATGCGGACCGGCGAGCTGAAATTCGGGCGGGAGCGCCTCGGTTAGCCCAGATTCTTCAGTGAGTCACGGCCCGCTAGCAGTGTTTCAGACTCGCTCGGGCATGGTCGGGATTCACCCCAACGTATCGGCAGACGTCCTCGAATCCGGAATCGATCTCGAAGATCCACCTCTCCGGGTCACTGCCGTGGTTATAGATCTTGGCCAGTCGCTGCTCTTCGGCCTTCGAGAGCGATGATTGCTCCTGATAGCGCATGACGGTGCGATAGTCGTCGATGGCGCGCTTGATGACGGCTGCCCAGAGCAGCCTTTCAGCATAGTCCGCGTTCGGGTCGTACATTCCGCAGCGGCCTCCCATGGGTCGTAGTTGAGAATGGGGAAGGACCCAGCAACTGCGTCCCACCAATTGCAACTTCGGGCGCGACCACCGAGATTAGTTTCGCCTCGGGGTGACGTCAAGCGCTGCGGCGACGCGCCTGACCAACCTTGTTCAGCAGTGTGCAATCTTCCTATTCCTGCCGACGGGTTCGCCTCCGGAGAGTTGCGTGTCGCGCCTCTCTGGAGAGTCGCTTATAGCGCGTCGCGGGGTTCCCCGCTGCGGGCTGGCTGCCTCCGAACCCTGTTGAGGTTCGCGGCACGTTTGTTAGGCTCTCTGGAAACATCTGCCATCCCGACACCGGAGAGAGTTGATGCGTGCAACAAGAGCCCTGGTCATCGTTCTGTCGCTAGCCCTGATTCCGACCGGCTGTGGGGTTCCACCTGGTGAGGGGACTGCATCTGCGGTCGGTGCCGTAGGTCAGCAGTCGCGCAGCATGGGTATGCTCGCCATCGGTGCCAACGGTGCGGTCGCCAGCGTCGACGGGTTCGCCACCGCGGCTGGTCTCGAGGTGCTCATGGATGGTGGCAATGCGATCGATGCGGCAATCGCTGTCGGCTTCGCCCTGGCAGTGACCCACCCGGCGGCCGGCAACATCGGCGGTGGCGGCTTCATGACCATTTATCTGGCCGATGGGGACCGCTACACGACGCTTGATTTTCGCGAACGCGCCCCGCTTGCCGCAACGGCCGACATGTATCTGGGCGAAGACGATCGCCCGGTGCGCGGCCTCAACTATCGTGGCTGGTTGGCTCCCGGTGTGCCGGGAACGGTGGCTGGTTTCGAGTTGGCACATCAGACCTATGGGTACCTGCCCTGGGAGCGTCTGGTGGAGCCTGCTGTGCGTCTCGCCGATGAGGGCATTCTTCTGACGCCTTATCTGGCGGCATCGCTGGCGTCGGCGGCAGAGTCGTTCGAGCCTTTCCCTGCGTCGAAGAGAGCATTCCTTAAATCCGATGGAACGCCGCACGCGGCGGGGGATCTCCTCAGACAACCGGATCTCGCCTGGTCCCTACGGCAGATCATGAGCGAGGGCGCTGCGGCTTTCTACGCGGGGGCTGTCGCCGAGCGGCTGGTTACGGCGATGTCCGAGAACGGCGGGCTCATCACCATGGAGGATCTGGCCGCATATGAGGCCAAGGAGCGCGACCCCATCCGTGGCACCTATCGCGGCTACGAAATTATATCGATGCCGCCGCCGTCCTCCGGTGGCACGATCTTAGTGGAGATGTTGAACATCCTCGAGACGTTCGACATGAGCCAGTACGAGGCCAGCGACCCGGCGGCGATTCACCTGCTGATAGAAGCCATGCGCCAAGGCTATCTCGATCGGGCTACTTACCTCGGTGATGCCGACTTTGTGGACGTGCCGATCGACAGGCTCACGTCGAAGGAATACGCGCGCCAAGTTGCCGCGGGCATCGAACCCATGCGTGCCCGGCGCAGCGCGGCTCTCGGCGCCGCGATTCTCGAGGCTCCGGAATCCACCGAAACCACGCACTACTCGGTGGTCGATGCCTGGGGAAATGTCGTATCGACGACCTACACCATCGAGTCCGGATACGGATCCCGCGCCATGGCCGAGGGCACCGGTTTCCTGTTGAACAACGAGATGAGCGATTTCAATGCCTGGCCTGGAGTCACCGACGAGCGCGGGTACATCGGCACCGAACCGAACCTGATCGCGCCTGGCAAGCGCATGTTGTCCTCCATGACACCCACCATCGTGGCGAAGGAGGGCAAGCCGGTGCTCGTTGTCGGCAGCCCCGGTGGCAAGACCATCATCAACACCGTCCTGCGTGTAATCGTCAATGTCGTGGACTTCGGGCTGCCGCTTCCGGACGCGATACGTGAGCCGCGCATTCACCACCAGTGGATGCCGGACAGCGTGAGGCTCGAGGCCACGAGTGCAGCGGATACGGTCGCGGCGCTGCGTGGGCTCGGCCATGACGCCAGCGGCCGCGGCCTGCAGGGAGATGCTCATTGCATCTTCATCTACCCGGATGGCGCGCGTTTGGCGGTCGCTGATCCACGGCGCTCAGGCGCGGCAGGAGCGTACTAGCCTGCTAATCAGCTGGGGGGTTTGCTAGACTGGTCGATCCCACCTGAGAGATTGCCGCGGAGTATGTGCGATTAGATGCCTGGGCCTCTCAGAGACCCAGGCTAAAAAGAAGCGGGCCGGCCGGCGCAGCCCTCAACCGACGGCGGGAGGCAGCCATCGGCCCCGGCCGGCCCGCTGTTGCAGCGATCTCTTTCTCCGCGGCCCCTATGCCTATGGATTCGGCAGAGGAAGACTCGGGGTGCTGAAGATCTCCGCGTCAACGCTTTCCAACACCGCTAGCGGCTCGAAAATGATCCGCATCTGCCGCTGCGGGTCCTGCAATACCTTGGTTCGCGACAGCATCAGGTGCCCGTAGGGTCCCCATTCGGTCCAGGCCCACTCGACCCGCGGTGGCTCCTGCCCCTCGAGAACGTACCCCCAGCGTTCCATCAGCCAGGTGTCGGGGTGAATGAACGCCCAATACTGGTCGCCTGGCGTACGCCCTACGCTATCGAAGCTCGCGTGCAGAACGCGGTACTCGACCTCATCGATTGTCTCGCTCACGGAGCTCTCGAGAATCACACCCGGATCCTGCAGCTTGTAAGGCATCAACAGCCAGTAAGTGTCGTTGATGAACCGGCCGTGGGCCCAATCCAGCCAACCAGCCAGCTCATCGTCGTCAACGGTCAACCAGTTCCCTGTGGAATCCTGCGTGTAGGCATTCCCCTGCATCGATTGGACGTTGAGAAGCACTACGCCCATCGTTTCCACGTCGTCTACTCGCCTGGTCCCATCGACTCGATAGTCGCCAGACCAGCGGTCCCACAGATGTTGCGGCGAGACCCCGGGTCGTTCGCCATCGCGCTCGACCACGAATCCGAAGCGCAGGTACCGCGTTTCTTGCCAAGCCTCCCACCCGCCCATGGCCTCCAACATTCGCTGGGCGACGGTGACCGCGGCGGCATCCGACCTTCTTTCCGGGCCCTCCGGCCCAGGGGCCGGGGCTTCTGCGGGAGAGGTTTCGCTGGCGGGTGGCTGCGGATTCGCGCACCCACCCATCAACATGGAACCCGCCAGCGACGCAACGAGCATGACCGCCGCCCACCCCGGTGCGGCCCGCTCGTCGCGCGCGCTGGCGAGAATCTGGTCGACTGCTGGTCCCATCTTCACTCCGTGCAACCTGTCGATGGCTGTGGCCTAAGAGCATCCCGACGTTGCCCCGCAATTCATGCACTTGTGACAGACTCCGCTTCTCACCATGAGCGAGCCACAAACGTGACATAGGGGTGCGTCAGGTTGCGGTATGAAGGTCAACCGCTCGCCACCTGGCAACTCGATCCTGGCGCCGCCCCCAGAATCAGTTGAGGTCTCAAGGGCCGCGTTCTCCAGGTCTTCTTCTGTTTGCATACCGATTTCTGCTCGCTCCTCGGGCGTGAGGAAGCGTGCCGCGAGCCAGCGGAACAGGTAATCGGTAAGCGATTTCGCATAGGGCACGTCCGGGTTTCCCGTCCATCCTGACGGTTCGAAGCGGGCGTGGCTGAACTTACTGACCAGAAACTTAAGTGGCACTCCGTACTGCAATGCGAACGATGTCATGCAGGCGAAAGAGTCCATCAACCCGGAGATCGTGGACCCTTGCTTCGCCATGGTGACGAAAATTTCTCCAGGGGTGCCGTCTTCATACATACCGACCGTGACGTACCCCTTGTGGCCGCCGATGCTGAACTTGTGAGTCAAGGACTGACGCTCATCAGGGAGCTTGCGCCGCACTGGCTGCAGGGCTGGCATAGGCTGAGTGCCGGTGAGCCCGGTCGCGGCGCGGGTGGCGCTGGCCGCGCTGGCCGCTGCTGCCGCGCTGCCTGCAGTGGCCAATGGCTGCGACCGCTTGCTGCCATCGCGATAGATTGCGACCGCCTTGATCCCCTTCCGCCAAGCCTGCGTATAGGCCTCGGCGATCTCCTCGACGGTGGAGTCTTCGGGCATGTTGATCGTCTTCGAGATCGCGCCCGAAACAAACGGCTGCACCGAGGCAACCATGTTCAGGTGCCCCTGGTAATGAACGGCACGCTTGCCGCCCAGTGCCGGGAACGCGCAGTCGAACACCGGCAGATGATCATCTGCCAGGTGTGGGGCGCCCTCGATGGTGCTGTGCTTGTCGACGTACTCGACGATGGCCTTGACCTGTTCGTCGTCATAGCCGAGGTTGCGCAGGGCTGCCGGCACCGTGTGGTTGACGATGCGCAGCGTACCCCCACCCACGAGGCGCTTGTGCTTGACCAGCGCCAGGTCGGGCTCCACCCCAGTGGTGTCGCAGTCCATCATGAAGCTGATCGTTCCGGTGGGCGCCAGCACCGTGGCCTGGGCGTTGCGATAGCCGTATTCCTCGCCGTACGTCACCGCCTGGTCCCAGACCTTGCGCGCGCCACGCGCGAGGACCTTGGGGACGCGATCGGAGTCGATTCGGTAGGCAGCCTCGCGATGCATGCGCATGACGCCGTCCATCGACTCCTTGTTGGTCGCATAACCGGCGAAGGGGCCCTTGGCTTCGGCGATGCGTGCCGACTGAAGATAGGCCTCGCCACACATGATTGCGCTGACGGCTGCCGCGGTGGCCCGCCCCTCATCAGAGTCGTAGGGCATCCCCTGATGCATGAGCAGGGCGCCGAGGTTGGCGTAGCCGAGCCCCAGGGGGCGGTACTCGTGGGAGTTCCTGGTGAAGCTCTCGGTCGGGTAGTCGGCGTATCCGACAATGACTTCCATGCCCGTGAAAACGACGTCGATGGCGCGGCGATACGATTCGACGTCGAAGGAGCTATCCTCACGCACGAACTTCATGAGGTTCAGCGACGCCAGGTTGCAGGCGGTCTCGTCCAGAAACATGAACTCCGCGCAAGGATTGGAGGCATAGATCCGGTCGGTGGCTTTACAGGTGTGCCACTCGTTGATGGTGTCGTCGAATTGAATACCTGGATCGCCACACTGATGCGTGCACTCGGCGATCTTTCGCATCAAGTCCTGCGCCCGGTAGGAGCTCACAGGCGAACCCTCGACGCGGCCGATGGTGTGCCACTCGTCGCTCTGGTCGACCGCGCGCATGAAGGCGTCCGAGGCACGCACGCTATGGTTGGCGTTCTGAAAGAAGACCGAGCCGTAGGCCTCACCGTCGATGGCCGGATCGTAACCGGCGTCAATGAGCGACCACGCCTTGCGCTCTTCCTTCGCCTTGGACTCGATGAACTCGACAATGTCCGGGTGATCGACGTCCAAGATCACCATCTTCGCCGCCCGCCGGGTCTTGCCACCGCTCTTGATGACGCCGGCGAAGGCATCGAAACCCTTCATGAACGAAACAGGGCCCGACGCCATGCCGCCGCCGGAGAGAGCTTCCATGGAGCCGCGCAGGCGGGAGAGATTGACTCCGGCACCGGAGCCCCACTTGAAGATCAGCCCTTCGGTCTTGGACAGGTCGAGGATCGACTCCATCGTGTCGCTGACGTGGTTGATGTAGCAGGCGGAGGCTTGCTGCCGTTCCCCCGCGATACCAATGTTGAACCAGACGGGCGAGTTGAAAGCGACGATCTGGTGCAGCAACAGGTGCGTAAGCTCGTCGGAGAAGATCTCCGCATCGTTCTCGACGGCGAAATACTCGCCGTCGATTCCCCACTGCGTGATGGTTCCGACGACGCGCCCGATGAGCTGCTTCAGGCTGCCCTCGCGCTCGGGGCTGCCGAGCTGGCCGTGGAAGTACTTCGAGGCGACGATGTTTGTGGCCCGCTGAGACCAGAAATTCGGAAACTCGACGTCGCGTTGCTCGAATACGGTCTCGCCCTCGGCGCTCAGGATTATGGCCGTGCGACGTTCCCACTCGACGGCGTCAAAGGGGTGGACGCCATCTGCGGTGAAGTACCGCGAAAAGCTCAGTCCGCACCGACTGGAGGTTTTGTCAGGAACTTGATCTGCAGTCGTGCTCGGTGAGGGCGACGGCTCCGGCACGTCAGCCGGGCGGTTCTCACGGTCAGGGTACTCATCAGCAGCCATAGAAAGAGTCTCCAAACGAAAGGTGATGCGTCCCGTAGCATTGCGGAATTCCGGGGGGACGACCGGAAGATGTTAGGATGGAAATCGTTAGCCTTATACGCGCCACCACCTTAAGCTGTCAAGCACAAAACCACAATATGTTGGGGTCGATTCACGAAGGGGCTACCAGTGGTTGTGTGCCCGTCGAATCGTCGCGAATCCGCTCTCAGCGCAGTGTTCAGCGGAATCGACGTTCACCGAGAGTCCTTCTGTGGCCCGATTTCGAGGTATTCTGGGCCAACACGGCGGCGCTTTTTTTCTCGCCTCCGCCGCAGGAACCCGTCGGCGGCTAGGCAGGGGCGAGCGTTTCGCGCGCGCAGAGCCGAACGGCCTCGGCCACCGCGCTGGGTACACGAGGGTCGAAGGGGTCCGGAATGATCTCCCCGTGCGACGGATTCTCCACGCAAGCTGCGATGGCACGAGCCGCGGCCAGCTTCATCCGCGAGTCGATGTAGCGGGTACGCGCGTCGAGAGCGCCCCGCAGCACGCCGGGAAAGGCGAGGACGTTGTTGATTTGGTTGGGAAAATCGCTGCGACCCGTGGCGGCGACGGCCGCGCCTGCCTCAAGGGCCTCGTGAAAGCCGATTTCGGGCGAGGGGTTTGAGAGTGCGAAGACCACCGGGTCGTCGGCCATGCTGCGAACCATCTCCTGCGTGACCAGGCCGGGCGCTGCGAGGCCGATAAAGACATCCGCACCCTCCATGGCATCGGCGAGGCTGCCTGTTAGGCCGCGCGGGTTCGTGATCTCGGCGATCGCGACCTTGTCGGCATTGATGTCCAGGCCGGGCCGACCAGGATAGACGACCCCCTTGCGATCGCAGAGAATCACCTCGGCGACTCGCGCCTCGTAGTCCTCCTCCATCCCGCGACCGAGCAGAAGCTTCGCTGTGGCGATGCCGGCGGCACCCGAACCGACCACGACCACGCGCAGATCTGCCGACCTCCTGCCGATCACCTTGCAGGCGTTTTCCAGCGCCGCGAGCAAGACGATGGCTGTCCCGTGCTGGTCGTCGTGGAAGACGGGGATCTCGAGCGCCTCGCGCAAGCGACGCTCAACCTCGAAGCAGCGCGGCGCGCGGATGTCTTCCAGGTTGATCGCTCCGAATACCGGAGCCAGCCGTACCACGGTCTCGACGATCTCGTCGGCGTTCTGAGTGTCGAGGCAGATGGGGAAGGCATCGATATCAGCGAAGGCCTTGAACAGGAGCGCCTTGCCCTCCATGACGGGGAGGGCAGCGAGGGGACCGATGTCACCCAGCCCGAGAACGGCACTGCCATCCGTGACGATCGCCACCGTGTTGGACTTGATCGTGTAGCGGTAGGCGAGCTCGGGATCCGCTGCGATCCTCCGGCAGGGCTCCGCGACCCCGGGGGTGTAGGCAGCAGAAAGATCGAGCCGGTCGTTGAGCGGCACCTTGCTGCGTACCTCGATCTTGCCGCGGTGCTTCTCGTGCAGACGTAGGGATGCTTCCTCGTGTGACGACATTGCCCAGTCTTTTTGTCAGGGGATTCGAATTCCGACGACAGACAAGAATTCTCTCGTGAATCGAGCGGCAAAAGCTAGCATAGAGCGAATTCTCCCGCTAGTCTGGGGAGGCTGGTGGTCGACTTTGCATCGGCACACCGTGGTGGTAAGCTGCCACCCGGTTCTAGAGATCGTCTCCGGAGCGCACTCATTGCCACACCTCAGGAGCACACGAGAATGCCGTACATCATTTGCGAGCCTTGCATCGACGTTAAGGACCAAGCGTGCGTCGAGGTTTGCCCTGTCGACTGCATCTACGAGATCGCCGAGGATGGCACCACCGAGCAGGGTGGGACGGCCGTCGAGGGTCGGGCAAACATGCTGTACATCCATCCAGAGGAATGTATCGACTGTGGCGCGTGCGAGCCGGTTTGTCCTGTTGATGCGATCTTCATGGACGAGGAAGTCCCTGAGAAGTGGACGGACTTCACCAAGTACAACTACGATCTTTCGGGCATCGCGTTCGAGAGCTGAGGGCAGCTGCCTCGTAGTTGTCAACGAGTTCTTAAGGGGCCAGGAGCCAGCGGATGGCTTCCTGGCTCCTTTGTCTTTTCGGCAGTGGGAGCCCCGCCCATGGCTAGTTGAACACGTGCCACGGTGCTCGCGCCGGCGGCCTGCTAGGAGTCGAACTGGACCTCGAGGCTCTCGACAGGGGGTTGCTGCTTGTAGCGGCGCACGGCCAAGGCAGCCTCCACGGTGAGCCAGATCCCCAGGATGAAGATCACACCGCCGGTGCCTAGCAGCACCCAGTCGCCTGCTTGCCAGAAGTCGCCGAGCTTGCTGATCATCGCCGTGAGCGTCGTGACCAACATGAACAGCATCGGGATCAGCGTGTAGTAGATGGGCTTGCGACGCCGCAACAGGTAGAGGGTAATCGCAAGCAAGGCCAGGCCGGCCATGAGCTGGTTGGTCGTTCCGAAGAGCTGCCAGAGCACCAGTCCCGCTGCCCGACCCTCGAACTCGTAGAAGGCGAAAAACCCGATCGCGAGCACGGCGAGCACGGAAGCCACGAAGCGGTTTCCGAGAATCGGCATCTTCACAGTCTCACTGATCTCGGCGATGTTGTAGCGCAGCAGGCGCGTGGCTGAATCCAACGTCGTCAGGGCGAACGACACGACGATTACCGCCACGAACGTATTGCCGAGCTCGACAGGGATACCTATCCCGGCGAGGAAGTGCGATGTTCCGGAGATGAACGCGCCGATGTTCGCACCGAGGCCTTCGGCGGTGTGCCAGCTCCGGTAGTGGGCCAGCCAGTCCTGATGGGAGTGGAAGCCGGCAGTGCACGCGAGTACGGCCATCAACCCGAGCAGTGACTCACCGATCATGCCGCCATAGCCTACGAAGCGTGCGTCGGTTTCCTTGTCGAGTTGCTTGGCGGTGGTGCCGGAAGAGACCAGCGCGTGGAAGCCGCTGGCGGCTCCACAGGCGATAACGATAAACACGAACGGAAAGATGGGTGGTGCCCCCTCCGGGCTCAGATCGAGCGCCGGAGCGACGAATTCGGGACGACTGACCAGCATGCCGATGTACATGCCCGCCAGCCCCAAATACAGCAGCAGGCTGTTGATGTAGTCGCGCGGCTGCAACAGCATCCAAACGGGCAACACGCTGGCGGCGAAAGCATACGCGAGCAGCAGCCACTTCCACTGGCCCACGGACGGCCCCACCACCGGCACACCCATGCCGATCCAAACGAGCACCAGCATGGCGACGAAGCCGATCGACGTGACCGGGGGAATCTTCCATCCCTTTCGGTAGATCACCACGCCCATGACCACGGCGATGAGCATGAGGGCCGCGGTCGGCATGACCGCCTCCGGATAGAAGGCCGGCGAGAATAGCTGTGCCACGACGTGTACGAACACACCCATTGCCAAGGAGATCAGAAAGAAGATGATCACGTGCATGAGGCTCTTGGCACGCTTGCCGATGAGACCCTCGGCCACCTTGCCGATCGACATGCCACGGGCGCGGATCGACACGACCAGCGAACCGAAGTCGTGGACACAGCCGACGAAGATCGCGCCCAGAACCACCCACAACATGGCTGGCACCCAGCCCCAGATCACCGCAATTGCCGGGCCCAACATGGGCGAGAGTCCGGTGATCGAGGCGTAGTGATGGCCGAACAGGACGAACTTGTTGGCGGGCACGTAGTCGACGTCGTCCCGTAATGTGTGGGCGGGGGTCGGCAGCGAGTCACTGAGCTCGAAAATCCGACGGGCCAGAAAGCGTGCGTATAACTTGTAGGCAATGAGATACGCGGCAAAGCACAAGATGGTGACGATCAGAGGGCTCATCTCGCCTCCCCGGTGTCGGCTCCCGCCAGCTCGAGGTCGTTGACTACCTCGCGAACCCCCTCGATGCCCCGGGCGATCAGGCCTGCCAGCCGCCGCTGTTGGTCATCGGTAACGGAGCCCTTCAGGGTAACCACTCCCCGCTCGGTGCTCACCTCGATGCCGCCGAACAGATCGAAGTCCTTCTGCAGGGCAAGGGAGGTGCGCACCGAGGCGGTGATCGCCACGTCGCCGACGGCTGCAGTGGTTTCTCCGCCGATACCGATCCAGTCGAGGGGGAGTCCCCAGAAGTGGGCGATCGCCAAACCAATCAAAATGCCAGCCACCACGCCGAGGAGGATGCGCATGGAGCATTTCTATAACACATGGGCCCACATGCCGTCGGCCCCCTCTGTTGATACACTGATGCATCCTGTCGAGGATCAGCCGCGAAAACAGAGAGGCAACAAGTCGGAATGATGACTGCAAGCGGGATTTTGAAATCCGGTCGAAAGGGCCTGACTGTACTGGCTGCCATGGCTTTGGTGGCTATCTGGGGACTCTCGGGGTCGGTCGGATCGCAGGAAACAAGCTCAGGGCAAGTGGCGCTTCAGCAGCTCCGCAATCGGGGTCAGGCGCAATTCGAAGAGAAGCTCTACGCCCAGGCTGCACAAATATTCGCCGAGGTTGCGGGGAGCCCGGAAGCGACGGCGCAGGACAACTTGAACCTCGCCCTGGCTCGCTTTCGGGATCGCAATCATGCGGGCGCCCTGGAGGCCCTCCAGGAGGCCGGGTCGCGTGATGACTCCCATCCCGGTGTGCCATTCCTCACGGGGCTCATCGCTAAGCGCGCTGGACAGTTCGAGGTCGCTCGGGTCGAGCTCGAGCGCGCCCAGCAGCTCGACCCGACTGATCCGGCAATCAACTACAACCTGGGTGCCGTCTATACGCAGCTCGGCGATACCGACGCAGCGCTCGCCGAGTTCGACCAGGTGACGGCGTTGGGCTTCGATATCGCGCTGCAGCACTACGTCAGCTCCCTCTATCAGCACTTCCAGATTCTCCTCCGACGCGGCCAGCGGGAGGCCGCCGAGCCCGAGATCGAGGATTACCGGCTCTCGATTCGGCGCCTTTCGATGGCGGCTCGGACACCGGTCGCCTTGGAGGAAAGCATCCACGCTCAGATCAGGGTGCCGAGCTTGAGCTTGATACCTTCGCGCGCCGCCGACGCCGGGTCCCTGAGCATGCACGAGCGGCCCGCTATCGAGGCCCTGCCTGGACGTCCCTACAGCCTGGTCGTCAGCGATTTCAACGCTGACGAACGGCCCGATGTGGTCGCCACGGCTCTCGAGGGCAAGGTCTGGCTGTCTTCGCCCGGAGGGCTCGAGCCACAGGCCTTGGCTGCTCCCACCGGGCCTGCGGGCGCCGGGGATTTCGATCGCGACGGCTGGCCCGATCTCTACATCGCGAGTGCGCAAGGCGACACCTTGTTGCGCAACCGCATGGGAGATCTCGGCCCGGAGGAGGTGCCGCAGGCGTCGATGACGCCGCTCTTCGAGGTGGTTGAGACAGAGGGTCTGCCGGCGGGTGGATCACCCACATCCGTCCTTTGGGTCGATTATGACCATGATGGTGACCTCGATGTGTTGGTTACCCATGACGATCCCGATGGCGCTCCGATCTCTGACCGGCTTATTCGCAACCAGGGCGGCGGCGTCTTCCTGGACGTGACCGAGGCTGCCGGGGTGGGCTCTCCGCGACGGTCGCTCGGTGCCCTATGGGGAGACTTCGATGTCGATCACGATGTCGACCTGTACGTCTGGGGCGGTGAGAGCAACTCCTTGTACACGAACCTGAGAGCCGGACGCTTCGCGGAAATCGCTGCCGCGATAGGCGCCGCGGGGCCGGGGGGGACACGCGCGGCTGTCGCCGAGGATTTCGACAACGACGGATATCTCGATATCATCTTGGCGGCGCCCGATGGGTTCACGGTGCTGCGCAACAGCGGCCAGGGGACGTTTCTGCCTGTGGATGCGGCCGGGTTGTCGGACCTGAGCGGTGGTGCTTCCGCGGATATCGAGGTCGCCGACTGGAACAACGATTCCTATCTGGACCTGGTGTTGTCGACCGCGGATGGACTCCGCTTCCTCGCCAATAGTGGAAGCTTCCGGTTCATTCCCTTCGACCCGGGGCCCTTCGATGCGCCGTCTGCAGCGCTTGCCGAGGGAGAAGGGGCAGAATCAGTGCCGCGACCGCTGATGGTGGCCGCGGATGCCAACGGCGATGGGGGAGTGGACCTCCTGCTGGAGCGTCCCGGTCGGCTCTCGTGGGTAATGCAGGAAGGGCCGGCCGCGACCTGGCTCGGACTGCGCCTCACCGGCGTGAAGAACAACCTCCGAGGTGTCGGCGCGACCATCGAGGTCAAGGCCGGCGGTTTGTATCAGATGCGACCCTACCGGCGATTTCCCATGCACTTCGGAGTTGCCGATGTCGCTTCTCTGGATGTCGTGCGCATTCGCTGGCCGAATGGGATCGTTCAAAACCTCTTGGATGAGCCCGTCGATCGGCTCGTCATGACTACCGAACTGGAACGTCTCGAGGGCTCTTGCCCCTTCCTGTACGTCTGGAATGGCTCGGAGTGGGAGTTCATCGACGAGGTTCTGGGGGTTGCCCCATTGGGAATGCCTCTCGCGGAAGGCGTCGTCCACACTCCCGACCCGGATGAATACGTGCCGGTTCCGGGGGAGCTTCTCAGACGTCACAATGGGGAATTCGAAATTCGCCTCACCGAAGAGTTGCGCGAGGCCGGCTACATCGATGCTGTCCGCCTGCTGGCCGTCGACCATCCCGAGAATCTCCGGGTACTACCCGACGAGCGATTCTCTGCCCCACCGCATCCGCAGTTTCGGCTCTTTCTGGTCGACGACCAGCGCCGCGTTGGGGCGGTCGACCAGGACGGGCGCGACTGGAGCGTCGAGCTGGCGGCGGTAGACGGTGAGTGGGCGGTTCCATTCGTGCCCGGTCCCTACGACGGCATGGCGACGCCGCATTCGTTGACCTTCGACCTGGGGCGGTCTTGGCCGAGCGGGGAGGAGCATGGCGCTGACGGCTCCGGGGAGGATGCCGTTCGGCTCTACCTCGCGGGTTGGGTCTATTGGGCTACCGGCAGTATCAACCTGGCTGCCGACCAGGATCCCCGTCATGCCTTCACGCCCGTCTCGCTCGAGGTGCCGGATGGATCGGGGGGCTGGCGCGTGGCGATCGAGGACATCGGACTTCCCAACGCGAAGAACTCGACCCTCGTGGTGGACCTGACCCCGCATTTGCTCCGCGAGGATCCCCGCGTACGATTGCGCACGACCATGCGACTGTACTGGGACGCAGTGACATTCTCGGTCGGGGGAGCGTATCCCGAGGCTCTCGCTCCCCAGGGCTCGTGGCAGGAGAGTCACGGTGTCCCACGCGCGGGAAGGATGGTCCTCGGCGATGGGTCCGCCCCGGTGCGGGTCAATGTTCTCGCTCCGGCGGGTGCCGACCTCAGGCCGCGCGGATTTTCGCAGCTGCACCGCAGCCTCGACGGTTTCGAGACGTTCGACTACCAGTCGGTTCTGCAGACGGCCCCGTGGGACCAGCACCCAGGCACCTACACGCGCTTCGGCGCGGTCGACGAGCTGGTTCAGGCTGCCGACGATCGCTACGTGATCTTCGGTACCGGAGACGAGCTATCGATACGGTTTGCCGGGGAACTGCCTGCCGTGCCGCCCGGTTGGCGGCGCGACTATCTCCTCTACCTGAACGGGTGGGTCAAGGATGGCGATCTCAACACCCTGCACGGCGACCAGGTGGAGCCGCTGCCGTTCCACGGTATGAGCAGCTACCCCTACGCCGCGACGGAGTCCTATCCGGACGATGCAGAGCATCGGGCTTTCCTCGACCTGTATGTCACGCGTCCGGCGCGCCTCATTAACACGCCTCTGCGACCCCACCGTTAGGATCCTCGACCTTGCGTCAGTTCGATTTGTGCTAATCCGACCCGATGAGTTCCAGCCTTGAGCGATAGATTCTCCGGCGAAATCGTATCCCCGCCTCCTGAAGTGGTGCTCGTGGGAATCACCCGCGACGCCGAGAACCTGCCCTCCTCGGCGGCCAAGACCTGCTATGCGCCACAGCTGGTAAGACCTCGACCTGTAGACGAGTACAAGGATCCGGTCAAGGAGGCGGCGAGCCGCGAGCGCATCATGTCGCTGACCTACGAGGCGGGTCACCACACCGTCTACCAGCACGTCGCCTACACGTTCGCGCTGCGGGGAGTGTCACGGAACCTCATCCATTGCTTCCTGCACACCTTCCCCTTCTACAACACCGAGCAGCAGAGCCAGCGCTATGTGGAGATGAAGCAGGCTTCTATCACCGTTCCGCCGTTCGCCTCCGACTCCCAGCGGCGACTGTACGAAGACACCGTGTTGGATGCCTGGGGAACCTACTACGGGTTGCTCGATCTCTTGCGACCGCAGATCGAGCAGGTTTACAAGCAGCAAGTCTGGGCCCACCGTCCGGCCTTTGCTGCCTGGGAGGACGGCAAGATCGAAAAGATGGCGCTCGAGATTGCCCGCTACGTCTTGCCCATCGCTTGCCATTCCGATTTCTACTACACCGTCAATCAGGTCACTCTGCTGTCTTTGAACCGGCTGCGCCGCCACCCTCAGGTCGCATGGGAAGCGGAGCGACTACTCCGCCAGATGGTGGCGGCAGCGGCGGCGGAGGATGAGCTGTTCGCCGACCTGGTTGCCAATCGGGTCTCCGAGCCTTATCCGGCGGAGGAATTGGCCGAGGCGCTGTTGTGGGACGAGCACGGCGTGGCGGGCTCAGGCGAGGTCGCCGCAGTCTTCGATACACAGATGGAGGGGCGGTACTCGCGCCTGGTGAGTGCGCCACGGGTCGACAACCCGCGCGGGCTGGAGGGTTTGCTGGCCGACGCCCTGCGTCTGGTGTTGGGGCTGCCAGCGGCAGGTGTCGCCGACTCCGAGCTCATCGCTGGTGTCATTGATCCGGCCCGCAACCCTTACCATTCTTCGATTCTCAACCTGGTGCCCTACGCGCCCGTTACCCAGGTTCTGCATCACGCCTGCTTCACCTTCGCGAAGCGCATCTCGCATACGGCCGACAGCCAGAACCAGCGGCATCGTGCCATGCACGGTACCCGTCAGATGCTTGTTCATGGGCACACCGTCGAGCCCGACGTCGTCGTGCCCGAGTTCATCGAGGACAACCCCGAGGCGCTACGGCTCTACGAGGACTACGTCGGTAGGGCCTGGAGCGCGATCAATCAGCTCCTCGCCGACGGCGCTTCCATGGAATACGCCGCCTACCTGTATCCCAACTCGAAGGTCGTACGCATGTACGAGAGCTGTGACCTGGCCGGGCTGCTCCACAAGGCCAACCTGCGGCTCTGTTTTCGCGCCCAGCGGGAAATCTTCGAAGCCACACGGCAAGAGGTTCAGCAAGTCGCTGAGCTCTTCCCGGAGCTGGTGCGCTACTTCGCCGCTCCTTGTGTGGTCCGCGACCGTGCCGGAACCACGCCGGTGTGTCCCGAGAAGAAGGGCTTCTGCGGCGTGCCCGTGTGGCGGGATCCGGACGCTCAGCGACTGCTATAGCAAGCGCAGCAGCAGCAGCGTTACGTCGTCGAAGTAGCTGTGCAACCCTTCGCTGTGGCGAGCGATGGCGGCGAATACCGCCTCGCCGAGGCCGCGAACGTCATCGCCGGGATGCTCGGCGATGACCTGCAGAAAGCGATCCTCGCCGAACTCTTCCTCGTCGCTGTTGTTCGCCTCGGTCACGCCATCGGTGAAGAGCAGGAGCAGGTCGCCGGGCTGCATGGTCCATTCCTGCACCTCGTAGGGGCGGCCGGCAAACAGGCCCAGAGGCAACCCGCCGCCCACGAGGCGGTGCACGTCGCCGTTGCGCAGGATCATCGGCGGGTTGTGACCGGCGTTGACATAGAGCAGCTTGCCGTCCTGCGACACCCTTCCCACGAAGAAGGTCGCGTAGCGCTCCGGTGTAGTGCGCTTGACGAGAAACTCGTTGACCCGCACACAGACCTTGGCGAGGTCGTCCTGTGCACTGGCCTCGGCGATGAACGATGACTGCAGCGTCGACATCAGGAGCGCGGCAGGAATACCCTTGCCCGAGATATCGCCGACGGCGAAGGTCAGCTCACCCGAGTTGGGCGTCATGACGTCGTAGTAGTCCCCACCAACCTGCCTTGAGGGCTCGTTGAGGGCATATACCTCAACCCAATCCAGCTCGGGAAACTCGTGTGTCAGAAGGCTCTGCTGGATGACCTTTGCGACCTCGATCTCGCTCTCCAGACGTCGCTTCTCCAGCGCTTCCTCATAGAGGCTAGCGTTGTCGATGGCGATGGCCGCGTGGCTGGCGAACGACTCGAAGAGGGCGAGATCCTGGTCGGCGAAAAACTTTGTCGGCGAGCGCCTATCGACGTAGATGACTCCAACGATGCGCTGCTCCGCGTACTGCTCGGAATCCTGCTCTATGCTGATCTCTGCCGAGCTGAGAAACTGTGTCGCTCCCATGTCCGCGGCTTCGCCTAACCGAATCTCGTCCTCATCCTCTTCGTAGTCGTCATCGGAAGACGTGTCGATGCGATGCGACAAGCGCAACGGCACGCACATGACGGTGCGGAGATTGAGCCCGACAATGCTCTCTTGGCCGCTGAAATTTTCGTCCTGGGCGGCGTCAGTGATGATGCGAGGCTTGCCCTTCTTGAAGACGTCCGCGACGACGCTGGAGCTGTAGCGGACTTGCTCTGAGTCGGTCGTGTCGAAGTTGCGTTGGACGCGGATTGAAAGGTTATCGGCGCTTTCGCCCAGCAACAGCATGCCACGCTCCGCGCGCGTCAACGCCAGGATCGCCTCGACCACCTTCTCGAGCACTTCGTCCAGCCGCAACGTCGAGTTCAAGGCCTTGGTGATTTCCAGCAGTGCCCAAAGATTGCGCAGATTTTCGGGCGTTGGCTCGATCTCCTCGGCCGTCTCCATGAGGTCGGAGAACTCCTGATGGGTGCGGAAGATCAGAGTCTTGTTGCTGGCCTTGCCCAGGCGCAGGCGGTCGTTGTGGTGCAGCGTCTGGCGCCGCACACGAATGTCGTTGACAAACGTTCCGTGCGTGCTTTCCAGGTCCTCGATCCAGTAGCTGCCCTCGTCGGAGCCTAGCTTGGCATGCTCGCGTGAGACGGTCGGGTCCAGAAGCTGCAGGTCATTGGACGTGCGCCGACCGATGCTGACGCCCGTAGCGGCCAGCGGTATGGTGATGTCCTCACCGTCTGCATCCTGGAGGATCAGGTGAGGACCATCCTGTCGGGTCTCTTCAGTATTTGTAGGCATCATCGTGCGGGGGTTCTGGAATCGATGGTACGCAATGCACTATATGCGACGGTGCCGAGAATCGCCCCTGCCAGAGGACCAAGCCAGTAGACCAGTTGGTCGGGCCACACGCCACTGACGAGAGCCGGACCGAAGGCGCGAGCCGGGTTCATCGCGGCACCTGTAATCGGCCCACCGAGGAGAATACCGCAAAGCAGGATCGCACCCACGGTGAATCCTGCGAACTGATCGCGCTTCTCCTTGTCGCGGAACACCCGCAGCACGGTAAGAACGAGAAAAAAGGTCAGGATCGCCTCGATGAACAGGCCGGTCGTGAACGAGACGCCGGCGGAAAGCACAGGTGTGCCAAGGTTTACCGGCTGCCATATCTCGGCGGAAAAGGTACGCATCAGCACGAATGCGGCTATCGTCGCCCCCGTGAGCTGGGCAAGCAGGTACAGTGCGGCCATCGGCAGCTTGATGCCGCCAGTCAGCCAGGATGCCAGCGTGACGGCCGGGTTGACGTGGCCGCCCGAGATCGGCGCGGTGGCATTCATCATGACCGCCGTGGCGAGGGCGTAGGCTAGTGCGCCGCCGAGGAGGCCGAGTTGGCCGCCGCTGTACTGATCGGTACAAAGGGCACCGGCGGCGACGAAGGTGACGGCGAAGGTCGCAATGAGCTCCGCCAGGGCACGCTTCCACCAGATGGGAGTCATCAAGGCTCCTACGGAGAATGAGAATCGGTCGCATTCTAGCCTGAATTTCTCAACGGGTCGCGGCTGCGCGTGCGCGATGGCGCGCGATGACTACGTTACGCTTGATTCGAGTGCTCGACGTACTGCACGAGCACGCCTCCGCGCTCGAACCTGCGCGCGCCTTGTCCTCGCGCCCCTCACGCCCGCTCGCTTCACGACCCGTTGAGAAATCCAGGCTAGCAGGCCGTGGTGAAAGTGTGGTGGAAAGTGTGGTGGACTTGGGAGGTGGCTGTCAACGAAATCGGAACCTCGATCGAAGCCCTTGGCGTTGCAATATCTTCTTTAATATCAGTATTTTATGGGGTTTTTCATGGCCGGTCCCCTGATTGAACCAGCGTCGAGATCTATGACATAATCGAACGGCTGCGTCGTGTCTTGCGGTCGGCCCTCGGATTCCCTTTCTACGAAGGAGCATCGTTGTGAAGCCTGCGTGTCCCACGGCGACCGGTGGCTGCCTGGCCGGGCTTCGCGTCCGTCGCCTCGGCCGGCAGAGCTATGCGGACGCTTGTGTGCTGCAGAACGCAGCGGCACGCGCCGTATCGGCGGGTGGGCCCGACCAGTTGCTCTTGCTCGAGCACCCACCTGTCGTGACTGTGGGCCGCAGTGGGGGGCAGGGGCAGTTGCTCGTTTCTGCAGCCGAGCTCACATGCCGAGGAGTGGCTCTCGTCGACACCGATCGAGGCGGTGGTGTGACCTATCATGGCCCCGGCCAGGTCGTCGGCTACCCGATCGTCGACCTGCGTCGCCGCCGGCTTACTCCTCGGGGCTTTCTGCGCATCCTCGAGGTGGCACTCGCGGGCGCTCTCATCGAACAGGGGCTGCAGGCTTTCCTGCGCACCGGTCTTACCGGCGTCTGGGCGTCAGGGGGCAAGGTGGCTGCAATCGGTGTTGCGGTGCGACGGGGCATCGCGCGGCATGGCTTCGCCCTCAACGTCGATGTTGACCTCGAGATGTTCGAGCTCATCGTTCCCTGTGGCCTGGCCGAGCCCATGACGAGCATGCGGGCGATGGGCTGGCGTGGCCTTCGGAGCGACCTCATGCGCGGCTTGACGCTACACCTGGGCGAGGCGCTGAACCACGCCGAGCGGAAGGGCGATGCATATCGTGATAGGCGCCCATTTCCGCATTCCCTGGCGTCTCCTTGGCCGGCGACTCGGATCGAGGCCGGCAGATGAGAGCTCCTAAGCCGGACTGGCTCAGGGTGCGAGCGCCCGGAGGGCCGAGCTACGCCCGCCTCAAGCGGGTGCTTCGTAGTCGCAACCTCTACACCGTTTGCGAGGAGGCACATTGCCCCAACGTCGGGGAATGCTGGGGTGGGGGCACTGCCACGTTCATGGTTCTGGGCGAGATATGCACTCGCGGTTGCCGCTTCTGTGCCGTCAACAGCGGTAATCCCGCCGGGCGAGTGGATGAGCAGGAGCCGGAGAACGTCGCTGCCGCAGCGGCCGAAATGCGCCTCGACTACGTCGTTCTTACTATGGTTGACCGCGATGACCTGCCTGACGGAGGCGCCGGCCACGTGGCCTCATGCATCGAGGCCATCAAGGAGCGCGATTCAGACATCATCGTGGAGGCGCTGGTCAGTGACTTTCGCGGCGACGAGGATGCGATCGACAGGATTTGTTCGGGCCGGCCCGATGTCTTCTCACACAATGTCGAAACCGTGGAGCGTTTGCAGGACGTGGTGCGTGACCGGCGCTGTAGCTACGCGCAGTCGCTCGAGGTCCTCTCCCGCGCCAAAGCGCATTCATTGTCGCCCTATACCAAATCTTCTATCATGCTTGGCTTGGGCGAGACGGAGGACGAGCTCGTCGCGACCATGCGGGGTTTGCGCCTGCGTGGGGTCGACTTTCTCACCCTGGGTCAGTACCTGCAGCCTTCGCAGCGCCACCTCGCGGTGCAGGAGTTCGTTCCTCCCCAGCAATTCGAGCGACTCCAGAATCTCGCTGAGTCTCTCGGCTTCTTGTACGTGGCCTCCGGGCCGCTGGTGAGGAGCTCGTATCGCGCCGGGGAGTATTTCGTTCGAAGCCTGCTGCGGGGGCGGCAGGGGGATCAGCCGGCGAGTGGCGACGATTCTGCAGAGTCGTGCGGCCAGAGAGTGAGCCTTGGAGGCAGGGAATGAAGGGCGAATTGGTCAGGGTGCTGTCGGATGATCTCGAGGCCGTCGAGGACGAGGGGCCAAAGCTCGGCGACCGGGATCTCCGTACTCTGTACGAGGCCATGTTGCTGTCTCGGGCCTTGGACGACCGCTGCCGGACTCTGCATCGCGACGGCAAGATCGGATTTTACGTCTCCTCCTCCGGCTTGGAGGCCACCTCCGTGGGGGCCGCGTACTGTCTCCATGCCGGAGATTGGGCGTTTCCCTCGCATCGAGACACGGGCATGTTCCTGATGCGGGGTGGCTCGGCCCAGGCATGGCTCGACCAACTCTACGGGAACTCCGACGATCTCCTGAATGGCCGGCAGCTCCCGAATCATCATTCATTGCCGAGCGGGCGATTTGTCTCGATCTCGGGCACTGTCGGTGCTCAAATCGCCCAGGCGACCGGCTGTGGCGTGGCCATGAAGGCCCGTGGGGACAAGTGTGCGGTGCTGGTTTCCTTCGGAGAGGCAGCGGCAGCGCAGGGTGGTTTCCACACTGGGTTGAACTTCGCCGGCGTATTTGCCGCTCCTGTGATCTTCCTGTGCCAAAACCGCCGACTTGCGGCAGACCATGGGCGGCCTTCTGACCGTGAAGAAAGCGTGGCGGCGAGGGCGGTGGCCTATGGCTTCGGAGGCGTGTGGGTCGACGGCACCGACATCCTGGCCGTCATTAAGGTCGTGTCCGAGGCGCGAGAGCGAGCCGTCGAGGGTGGCGGGCCAACCCTGATCGAGGCCGAGCTTCCCGTGGCCCCCGTTGCTGGAGATCCCGCAGATCCGGTGGCCAGGCTACGCAGATACCTCGAGTTGTGCGGACTATGGGACGCGGCCTGGGAGGAAGAGGTGAGCGGTCGTGGCCGCGAGTTGCTCGATGCTGCGGTCGCAAGGGCGGGCGCGACGCCGCAACCGGCCGCTGATTCGATGATCTTCGATGTCTACGCAGAGCTTCCGTGGATGCTGCGAGAACAGCGAGAGTCACTGACGCAAGGCTACGAGCCAGGAGATGGACATGCCTGAACTGAGTATGGTCGAGGCGGTCAACTTCGCGCTCCGCGAGGAGATGCGTAGGGATGAGCGAGTCGTCGTTCTCGGTGAGGACGTCGGTGCCCTGGGCGGCGTCTTTAGAGCCACCGACGGTTTGCTCGAGGAGTTCGGCGAGGACCGAGTGCTCGACACGCCGCTGTCCGAAGGGGGAATCATCGGCAGCGCGGTCGGCATGGCCTTGTACGGCCTCCGGCCGGTGCCGGAAATTCAGTTCGTCGACTTCATCTTTCCCGGATTCGATCAGATCGTTTCCGAGGCCGCCAAGTACCGCTATCGGTCGGGGGGGCAGTATCCCTGCCCGATGGTCATTCGTACGCCCTACGGCGGCGGGATCCGGGGCGGTCACTACCACTCGCAGAGCAACGAGGCGTATTTCACCCACACGCCGGGCCTGGTCGTCGTCATCCCTTCTACTCCCTACGACACAGTGGGGCTGCTGCGCAGTGCGATGCGCTCCGAAGACCCGGTCGTGTTCATGGAGCCGAAGAGGATCTACCGCACCGTCAAGGGCGAGGTTCCCGAGGAAGATTTTTCCGTACCCATCGGCGTAGCCCGCCGTGTCCGGGAAGGCGGTGACGTGAGCGTCTTCGCCTATGGCGCCATGTTGCACGAGTGCGGCCATGCGGCGGAGCTGGCGGCGGAACGCGGCATCGAGGTCGATCTGATTGATTTGCGCACGCTGTTGCCCCTCGACATCGATGCGGTGCTGGAGTCTGTGGCCAAAACCGGCAAGGCCGTCATCGTGCAGGAAGCTCCCAAGTTCTGCGGCTACGGGGCGGAGATCGCCGCCCTCTTGGCGGAGAAAGCCCTGCTTCATCTCGAGGCTCCTGTCGTGCGAGTGGCAGGCTTCGACACACCGTTTCCTTACGCGCTGGAAACCACTTATCTGCCCGATGCCGATCGCGTTCTGACGAGTATCGAGCAGGTAGTCAACTTCTGAGAGAGCCATGGCTATCGAATTCAAGCTTCCGGATATCGGAGAGGGGCTCGCCGACGGCGAAATCATCAAGTGGCTCGTCTCGGAGGGGGATCAGGTCGGGGAAGACCAGCCGCTCGTTGAGGTTCTGACCGACAAGGCGACGGTGGAGATTCCCTCGCCCCACGACGGGCGCATCCTCAAGCTGTGTGCCGGCGAGGGGGATGTCGTGGCCATCGGGGCCGCGATCCTGCTTTTTGCCGAGAGCGACGACGAGTCGGTCGAGGATTTCGCTGCCGACGTGGAAGAGATCCTCGACGAGCAGCCGATCCAGGCCTACGAGGGCGAAGCGGCGGAGATCCTCGACGAGCGGCCGATTCAGGCCTACGCGGACGAAGCGGCGGAGGTCCTCGACGAGCAGCCGATCCAGACGTACGAAGGCGAGGCGGCGGAGATCCTCGACGAGCAGGCGGCACAGACATCCGAAGATATCGAGCTGGCCCGTGAGCTGGCCCGCGCCGAGCGCAGCGCGGTCGAGGCGGAGCTCGTCGACGACGAGGTGCCACCGGAGATGGCGGCCCCCCCTTCTCCCCCTGACGGCCGCATTTTGGCAACCCCCGCGACCCGCAGATTGGCCAACGAGCTGGGCATCGACATCGCGCTGGTGCCGGGAAGCGGCCTCGACGGCAGGGTCATGAAAGAAGATGTTCGAGCCTTCGCCGAGGACGAGCTGCCCGAGGTGCCCGCCACAGCGACCGAGCCGCTATCCATGGACGAGCCCGACGAACCCGAAGACGCTGTCGAACCTGGGCCTGCCGCACCGCCGAGCGACGAGGCTGCCGGCGATGAGGACGTCGAAGCTACGCCAGACGATGCCTTGCCGGTGCCGGCTGTGGTCGAGCTGCCACCTGCCGACGAAGTCGATGAGCCGCCTCTGGAGGAGCCCTTGCCCGCGCCAGCTGCGGTTGAGTCGCTCCCTGTCGATGAAGTGGTTGAAGCACCGGTGGTCGCTCCCGCGCCGCCCCCACCTGCGATCGAGCTGCCGGTAGCGATCGAGTCGTCCACGCCTCCAGCCGGCACTGCCCCAGGTGCCGAGGAGCGCATTCCGCTGCGCGGGCTGCGACGCAAGGTTTCCGAGCGCATGGTGGTTGCCAAGCAGACAGCGCCCCACTACACCTACGTCGAAGAGGCCGACATGGAGGAGGTCGTGCTTCTGCGCGCCGAGGCGAAGGCTCTGGCGGCAGAGCACGGAGTCAAGCTCACCTACCTGCCCTTCATCGTGCGTGCTCTCACGATGGCGCTCAAGAAGCACCCTTACCTGAATGCCTCTCTCGACCAAGAGGCGGGCGAGATTGTGCTGAAGGGCTACTACAACATCGGGATTGCCGCGGCGACCGAAGGTGGCCTGATCGTACCGGTGATCAGGAATGCCGATGCCCTCGGTTTGTTCGAGCTCGCCAGTGAGATCCAGAGGCTCTCCAACGCCGCCCGCGATGGCTCGATCGTGCTCGAGGATCTGCAGGGTGGCACCTTCACCATCACGAGTACCGGCAACATCGGTGGCCTCCTCGCGACACCGATACTGAATCTGCCCGAAGTGGCCATACTGGGGGTGACCGCTATCCGCAAGCGGCCTGTCGTGCGCAATGACCAGATCGTTATCCGGCACATGGTGAACCTGTCGCTCACCCTCGACCACAGGGTCGTGGATGGGGCCGTCGGGGCACTGTTCATGCGCGACTTGGTGAAGTTGCTGGAGGATCCCAAGCTGCAGCTCCTCGCGAATCTGTGATCATGCATCAATTGCTGCCAACGAATCTGGATGAGGTTTTCCTCACGCCTCTTGATGTTGCCAGCAGCGTTGGTTTGAGCGGCGACGATCTGTTGCATGTCTACCGGGTGATGTCTCTGATCCGGCAGCTCGATCGGCGCATGCTCAATCTGCAACACCAGGGACGCACAACCTTCAACGGCGCAGCCCTGGGTGAAGAGGCGGCCGTGGTCGGCTCGGCACTGGCGCTGCGGCCTGGAGACTGGGTCTTCCCCGCGCTGCGGCAGGGGGGAGCGGCTCTTCTGCTGGGCCTGCCGCTAACCGAATTCGTGGCACAGTGCCTGGGCAATGCGGAGGATTCGGCGCACGGGCGGCAGAAGCCAGGTCACTTCTCGGCGCTCGAGCCGCGGTTCGTCAGCTCGTCGTCGTGTGTTGGGAACCAGCTGCCGCAGGCCGCGGGCGCCGGCATCGCGGCGCGCCTGCGTGGTGAGGATTCGGTGGTGCTGGCATACATGGGTGATGGAGCGACCTCCGAGCCCGACTTCCATGTAGCCCTCGAGTTTGCCGCGACATTTCGCGCCCAGACGGTGTTCTTCTGTCAAAACAATCAATGGGCCATCTCGCTGCCCTCCACGCGACAGACCGCGGCCGAGTCTATTGCCATCAAGGCCGAGGCCTATGAGCTACCCGGAGTCCGGGTCGATGGCAACGATCCGCTGGCGGTCTACGAGGTCACGTGCCGAGCGGTCGACAGGGCCCGCAGCGGTGAGGGGGCTACGCTCATCGAGGCGGTGACCTACCGGGTAGGTGCGCATACCTTAAGCGACGATCCCGAACGCTATCGCGACCCTGAAGAGGTCGCCGAGTGGGACGCCAAAGACCCATTGGTGCGCCTGCGCGTGTTTCTGGCCGGAACGGGTCTGTGGAACGACGAGAAGGAAGAGTCCCAAGCCGCGGAGATTGCCGGCGAGATCGAGGCGGCGCTCGAGGCGGTCGAGTCGGCGCCGCCGCCTGCCGTCGAGACGATGTTCACTGATGTCTACGCGGAAATGCCAGTGCATCTGAGGATCCAACAACACGAATTGCTCCAGCATTTGACTGCGAAGCGCAGCCGAGGGAACTGAAAATGGCCGAAGATATCTCCGTAGATGTCGCCGTCATTGGTGCCGGCCCCGGGGGATACGTCGCCGCCCTGAGGGCCGAGCAGCTAGGCCTCGAGGCCGTCGTCATCGAGAAGGAATTCGTGGGCGGCACCTGCCTGAATATCGGATGTATTCCCTCGAAGGCGCTCCTGGACGCCACACACCTGCTCAGCCGCATTCGCACCGCCGACGCTTTTGGCATCAATGTCGGCGAGGTGGAGGTGGACTTCTCCCGCCTCCAGGCGCACAAGTCACGTGTCGTCAGCATCCTGACGCGCGGCGTGGCGGGCTTGTTCCGTAAGAAGGGCATCGAGCTCGTCGAGGGCATGGGGCGGTTCGTCGAGCCGGGGGTGTTACATGTCGAGCTGACCGCAGGGGGCACTCAGACGGTTCGTGCGGATAACGTGATTATTGCCACAGGCTCGGCCCCGATAGCCCCTCCCGGCATGGAATTCGACGGCGAACGCGTGATCACCTCACGCGAGGCCCTCGCCCTCGAAGAAGTTCCGACGCGCTTCATCGTTGTCGGCGCCGGATATATCGGCCTCGAGCTGGGCAGCGTCTACGCTCGCCTCGGCAGCAGGGTGGTCGTTCTCGAGATGATGGACATGGCACTTCCCGAGATGGATGCGGAGCTCGGGGAGGAGGCGGCTGACTTGCTGGGCCGACAGGGCCTCGACATTCGCCTCGGGTCCAAGGTGACGAATATCGATCTGGAGGAAGGTGAGGCGGTCGTCCGTTACGAGCAAGCCGGCGAAGAAAGGATGCTTTCCGCCGACCACGTGCTCGTCTCCGTGGGTCGCAGGCCCTTCTTGGATGGGCTCGGCCTCGAGACCGTGGGCTTGGAGCCCGGGGCGCGTGGCTTCCTCGATGTCGACAATGGAATGCGCACGACGGTCGACAACATCTATGCGATCGGTGATGTGGCCGCCACACCGATGCTCGCTCACGTTGCCATGGGTGAGGGCGTCGTGGCGGCGGAGCGCATCGCCGGGCAGGCGTCGGTCATGGAGTATGACGCCATCCCTGCCGTGGTCTACACACATCCCGAGCTCGCCTCGGTTGGCCTGAAGGAAGAGGAGGCGCGCGAGCGCGGGCTGAACATTCGCGTCGGCAAGTTCCCCTTCCGCGGCAACGGCAGGGCGCGTGCCATGAACGACGTAGAAGGATGGGTGAAGATCATCGCCGACGCCGAGACCGACGCGCTGATCGGCGCACACTGCATCGGCCCCGACGCAGGCCACCTGATTCATGAGGCCGTGGTGGCGATGGGCTACCGCGGCTACGCCGAGGATCTGGCGCTCACCGTGCACGCCCACCCGACACTTTCTGAGGCATTCAAAGAAGCAGCCTTGGCGGTCAACGGCCGCGCCCTCCACATTTAGGCTGCAAACCCCCACCGCACTTGTGCTGCGGGCGCGGGGAGGCCTGCTGCTAGGCTAGT
>SDBT01001352.1_pt1 | contig 43010 bp, 35 predicted proteins | sample 2277101 | NCBI WGS metagenome assembly SDBT01 (sample SAMN10404973, study PRJNA504765) | marine sediment metagenome | isolation source: marine sediment core GS10_PC15, 103 cmbsf | place: Arctic Ocean: Southern Knipovich Ridge | collected 2010
GTTCGATTTCGATGTGGCTGTGCGATATCATGGAGACACATATGATCGCTATCTCATCCGGATTGATGAAATCAGGCAGAGCTTGCGCATACTACAACAGGCGGTGAATGATATCCCCGATGGACCGATCCAGGAAGGAAAACCACAATACCAGGTACGCGTTCCAGCGGGTGAGGCTTACGGGCGGGTTGAGGGTCCGAAAGGTGAGTTAGGTTTTTATATTGTCTCAAATGGGAAGCCAAATCCATGGCGCTACCATGTACGCGCTCCTTCTTTTATTAATTTAACTCCTTACGAAGAGATGTGTGTGGGTGCCAAGGTTGCAGATGTTGTTGCAATACTGGGGTCAATCGATATCGTTTTGGGTGAGACCGATCGTTAGTAAAAAACAGCCGCGGAGTTTAATTATGGATGGACAAGGTATAGTAAAAGGATTGGGCGTTACTCTTAAGCGCTTCGTTGATACTTATATAGAAGATATAAAGTGGTTGGGCAAGCGATATTACACCAAAGAGGGAATCGAGCGGCGAATGAGCAGCGATACCCGCGGCATATTTACAATTCAGTATCCTGAAGAGAAGCTTCCGGTGCCAGAGGAATTTCGATATATCCCATTTCTCATTTATGAAGAGGGAGAAAATGGGGAAAAGAATATCCGCTGTACTTCATGCGGTATTTGCGCAAAAGTCTGCCCACCTCAGTGTATATGGATCGTTCGCACCAATGATCCGGAAACCGGTAGACCGGTACCAGAGCCAAAGGAATTTAACATTGATGTAGACATCTGTATGAACTGCGGATTATGTGCAGAATATTGTCCATTTGATGCTATCAAGATGGATCATGATTACGAGTTATCGGTTTATGACCGGTACTCAAAGAATATATATGATTTAAACCGATTATTAAAACCAGTAACGTATTATACTGAGATCAGACCAACCAATTACAATCGTGAAGAGCAAGCTCGAGCGGAGGCAGCAGCCGCCAAAGCTGCCCGGAAAGCTAAAGCCAGTTCGCGGAAACGATCAGTCAATACATGATAATTGGTGGATAGTTACAATTTTCCCTTGAGGATAAAAATAAATATATAAAGGTTGATATGGAAAAAGAAATTAAAATTAATGAAGAAACAGTCCTGGCTGCCCTTGGTAAAGTTCAAGACCCGGAATTACATAAAGACCTGGTAACTTTAAACATGATTCAAGACCTGAAGGTTGAAGGAAATAAGGTCGGGTTTACCATCATGCTGACCACTCCCGCATGTCCATTGAAAGATCAGATTGAGCGCGAAGCCAAAGAGGCAGTGCATTCAATCCCAGGAGTGAGTGAAGTAAAGATAATGATGGATTCAAGTGTCCCAAGCGATGGAAAAGCACGTGGATTACTTCAACTTCCGATAAGAAATGCCATTGCGATTGCATCAGGCAAAGGTGGTGTAGGTAAAAGTACGATTGCAGTTAACATAGCAGTTCTCCTGGCTCAAAGCGGTGCCAGGGTTGGTTTGCTGGATGCAGATATTTACGGTCCGAATATTCCTATTATGATGGGAGTTGATCACCTGCCGGACTCGAAAGACAGTAAATTGGTACCGGCTGAGGCATATGGTGTCAAAATCATGTCCATTGGTTTCTTGGTAAAACCGGATCAGCCTTTGATCTGGCGAGGCCCTATGCTGCATTCTGCAATCCGTCAGTTCCTTACGGATGTAAACTGGGGAGAACTTGATTACCTCATCGTTGACCTACCTCCTGGCACAGGTGATGCGCCATTGAGTCTTGCCCAATCATTGCCATTATCCGGCGGAGTGATTGTTACACTACCACAACAGGTGTCACTCGATGACGCCCGTCGAGGGTTGGAGATGTTCCGTCAGTTGGATGTACATATTTTCGGGGTGGTAGAAAATATGAGTTACCTTGAATTGCCCGATGGTGAGCGCTTAGATATATTCGGTAGTGGTGGTGGAGACCGTCTGGCTCAAGAATCAGGCGTGCCATTCATTGGGGCGGTTCCTCTGGATCCGAAAGTGCGTGAAGGTGGAGATGATGGAAAACCTGTAGTTCTAACTGACCCCGACTCCCCAGTATCACTTTCATTGCGGTCAATTACCGAAGACTTGGCAGCCAAGATCAGTGTCGCAGCGGTACAACAAAGCGATATTATCCCGATAAATCTGGTTGGATGAACTTCTTATTAGGTTGAAAACAGAACGAGATTTTTTAATGGTGAATAATAATATGGAACCTTACATCGTTGGAATTCGGTTTCAGAAGGTAAGTAAGATATATCATTTCGATGCAAGTGATTTTCGAGATTTGGATGTCGGAGATTTTGCAGTTGTTGAGACGAGCCGGGGACGGCAATTGGGCGAAGTGATAAAAATCGTCGAAAATCCAATTTCGCCTCCCAATGGTACCTGGAAATCGATACATCATATAGCTACACCTCGAGATTTATTATTGCGACAGGTTTGGCAGAAAAAAGAGCTCGAGGCTTTAATAAAATGTCGTACAAAGGCAACTGAGATTGGTATTAAAGGGGTGAAGTTTGTGGCTGCTGAATATGCATTCGATGGGACAAGACTTTCTTTCATGTATAGTACAAAGGTGGATGGAAAAGTTGATATCCGCAGGCTGCGAAACAAGATGAAGCGTACTTATCCAGACACCCGAATAGGTTTTAGACAAATCGGACCACGCGATACAGCAAGATTAATCGGAGGAATGGGGGCTTGTGGTCTTGAGAAGCGTTGTTGTTCTATGTTTCTAAAAGAATTTGGCCCAATTTCCATAAAAATGGCAAAGGCACAAGCAGTATCATTATCACCAACTGAGATAACGGGTATGTGTGGTCGATTGCGATGTTGTCTCGTATATGAGTACCAGCAGTATGTGGACGCCCGAAAAAAACTTCCCCGGCGAAAAACCAAGGTTGACACACCTCTTGGTGTTGGGACCGTAATTGATATTTATCCTCTCAAGGAAACTGTCCTAGTGGAACTACTATCCGGAACGCGCCAGGAATTTCTCCATCAAGATATACACCCTTGGGAGGAATTTAAGGCATTACAGAAAAAGGCAAGCGAACCGTGTTCAAATCACAAAGGGGGTTCTGGTGAATGCGGAAGCCCAACTTCACGGAATGTCAATAAATCTCGCGGTAAACAGACTTATAGGAAAAGACGTAAGAAGAAATAATGGCATCTACTACAAATGAATGGGAGTGTATATGACGTCTCATCAAAACATTAAGCGGTTTGATCAAATATCCACCAATGCAGATCAAAAAGTTAACGACTTCTCGATTACTGTTGGCACTGTAAACGGTTCAGGAAGTCAGACCTCCAACTTGACATTATTACGAGCATTATTCAGAATGGGCATCCCTGTCTCAGGTAAAAATATTTTCCCTTCCAATATTCAAGGATTGCCGACCTGGTATACAATTCGGGTAAGCAAAGATGGATATCTGGCTCGGCGAGATGAGCATGATATTGTCGTCGCTATGAATCCGGAGACGTTTAATAAGGACTTAGCGAATGTAGTACCGGGTGGGGTGTTTTTGTATGCAGATCACATTAAGATGCCTGTTGATCGTGACGATGTAGCAGTCTACCCGATGCCCGTTAAGAAATTCGCAAGAGAATCTGGTGCCCCTCCTAAATTGCGCGATTACGTGGCTAACATGGTTTACGTGGGAATACTAGCGCAATTATTGGGGATAGATCTGGAGAAGATACTCAAGGCATTAGAATTTCACTTCAAGGGGAGAGCGAAACCAGTTGATATGAATTACAAAGTAGTCAATACTTCACACGAGTGGGCTGCGGGACACTATGAAAAAATGGATCCATACCGTGTTGAATTGATGAATGCGACCGAAGGTAACATTTTGGCTGATGGAAATACTGCCGCAGCACTGGGTGCCATCTATGGTGGTGTGCAGTTCGTATCTTGGTATCCCATTACTCCTGCCACCAGTGTGCCGCAATCACTACAAGACTATTTGCCGATGCTGCGGAAAGACCCGGTTGAGAAGGATAAAAATACGTTCGCTGTTGTTCAGGCAGAAGATGAGCTTGCTGCAATTGGTATGGCTATTGGCGCTGGATGGTCAGGATTAAGAGCAATGACAGCCACTTCCGGTCCGGGTTTGAGCTTGATGGCGGAATACGCAGGACTTGCTTATTTTGCAGAAGTTCCTATAGTTGTTTGGGACGTGCAAAGAGTAGGACCAAGCACTGGTCTGCCAACCCGCACTGCACAATGCGATCTAACTTTTACATATTTCTTGGGACATGGAGATACTCAACAGATCATCTTGCTGCCCGGATCGATTAATGAATGTTTCGAGTTTGGCTGGAGAGCTTTCGATATAGCTGAACAGATGCAGGCGCCAGTGTTCGTGCTCTCTGATCTGGATTTTGGGATGAATCAATGGATGGCGCATCCTTATGAATATCCTGATGAGCCAATGAACCGTGGAAAAGTATTATGGGAGCAGGATTTAGAAGAGATACAAGGAGAATGGGCGCGTTATAGAGACATAGACGGAGACGGGATACCTTACCGCACAGTTCCTGGTAACCGTCATCGTAAAGCACCATATTTCGCACGCGGCACAGGTCATAATGAAATGGCTCGTTATTCGGAAGACCCGGTAGACTATGTAAAACTACTCAAACGGTTAAAGCTAAAATTTTACACTGCCAGAAAATACGTACCCCCTCCAGTAGTTGACCTTATGGAAGGAGCAAATATCGGCATTATTGCATTTGGTTCTACAGACCCAGCGATATTAGAGGCGCGTGATCAGATGGTAAAGAAAGGCATCGAGACCGATTACCTGCGTGTCCGGGCGATCCCGTTTTCAACAGAAATAAGTGAATTCATAGAGCGGCATGATCGCAACTACATCATCGAAATGAACCGGGACGGTCAACTTCACCAATTGTTGACCTTAGAGTACCCAGAGAGGGCGCTGAACCTGGTTTCTATCGCATATTCGGATGGTTTCCCATTAACAGCCAGATTCATCGAAAATTCAATTGCCGAAGGCGAGGTGATATAGAATGGCGGATCAATTAAATTCATCTAGAGTACAAGTCAATTTGATTGGCTTAAATAAATCAGATTATCGCGGCAACCCTTCAACGCTGTGCCAGGGTTGTGGGCATAACTCGATTTCGAGCCAGATTATCGCAGCCTGTTATGAATTAGATATCCAACCAGAAGATATCGTCAAGTTCAGTGGTATTGGCTGTTCCAGTAAGAGCCCGACCTATTTCTTGAGTCGTTCTTTTGGTTTCAACGGATTGCATGGTCGCATGCCTTCATTAGCAACAGGCTCATTATTCGCCGATCACACGCTGAGAGGAATTGGGGTGAGTGGCGATGGTGATACCGCAAGTATCGGGTTGGGACAATTTAAACATGCGGTCCGGCGAAATATTCGTTTGGTATATATCATTGAGAATAATGGAGTTTATGGTTTAACGAAAGGTCAATTCTCTGCAACAGCGGAAGAAGGTTTGTACTTAAAAAGCCAGGGTACTAATCCTTATATGCCGATGGATATTGCCTGGGAAGCGTTACTTGGTCATGCTACTTTTGTCGCCCGTTCATTCGCGGGGGACCCAAAACAAGTGAAAGAACTCATTAAATCAGCAATCCATCATGATGGCATTGCAGTATTGGATATTATCAGTCCTTGTGTCACTTTCAACAATAGTGACACAGCTGTTCATTCCTATCAATGGGGTAAACAGCATGAGGTTGCGCTTCATGAATTATCGTACGTACCTCCAGCGGAAGAAATAATTGTGGAGTACGGTCCTGGTGAAGCAGCTGAAGTTTATATGCATGACGGTTCGAAGATTGTGCTCAACAAATTAGAACGTGATTATGATCCAACGGATCGAGCCGAAGCAATACGCATCCTGGAGGAAGCAAATAGATGTAATTGCCTAATTACAGGATTGATCTACATTGATCCTTATCAAACATCATTACAGGATAAATACAACCTTACAGAAACACCCTTAAATCGGTTAAAAGAAGACCGTATTCGACCTTCACGCGAATCCATCCAAAAAGTGAACGAATTGATGTTCTAACATTTTAAAATGCGTAATGAGGACGGTTTTTAAAGCCGTCCTCATATATTTAATCTTCTACTACAAGCGATTTAACCAACCTATAAATAAAAGCATCACTATTGGACATTATAATTTCATTGGTTCTTGTTCTTTGTGAAGAAAATCTCAATGAAAGTAGTTCGATGGTATAATCTCGTGCGATGTTTTTATAATTTTAAGTGGGTAAATACAATTAACCACATTTTAATTGATACCGATAATACCTGAAATAATATTCAATAGTTGAGGAGCCTCAGTTGGCATTTAATCCACTAAACTGGCTGCTAGGTTTCTTTTCCCTGGACATTGGCATTGACCTTGGTACAGCAAACACAATGGTCTTTGTCCGCGGAAAGGGAATTACGATCAGTGAACCATCTTGGGTTGCGATCGATAAAAGAACGCGCCAACCTTTAGCGATTGGAGTTGAGGCGAAGGAAATGGTGGGACGAACTCCAGCCAATGTTATTGCTATCCGTCCTTTGAGGGACGGTGTGATCTCAGAGTTTGAAATAACTCAGGCGATGTTGGAATATTTTATTGGGAAAGCTCATGAACAAAGTATCGTTCCAGTTCCGCGCCCGCGCGTAATCGTCGGAATACCTTCTGGAGTAACTGAGGTTGAAAAACGGGCTGTTTACGACGCATCCATGTCGGCTGGAGCCCGCGAAGTTGGCTTGATCGAGGAACCTGTGGCTGCTGCCTTAGGTGCAGGTTTACCAATTTCAGAAGTTCGTGGGAGCATGATCGTTGATATCGGTGGTGGAACATCAGAAGTCGCCGTCATGTCAATGGGAGGTGTCGTTATCTCTCGTTCATTGCGTGTTGCAGGCGACGAGATGGACCTGGATATTGTCCAGTACATGCGGAATAAATACAATTTACTGGTTGGTGAAAGAATGGCGGAACAGGTGAAAATAAATATAGGTTCAGCTTACCACCTGCCCGAAGAGAAGACGATGCTATTTCGTGGGCGTAATTTAGTGACCGGACTTCCAGAAGCCGTTGAGGTGTCATCGGTCGAAATCCGGGAGGCGATTTCAGGTTCGGTGCAAACTATTATTGATACGATCAAGGATGCACTTGATGAAGTACCTCCCGAAATTATTGCGGATTTAATGGACATTGGAGTTTGTTTAGCCGGCGGCGGGTCCCAATTACAAGCACTGGATAGGCGCTTGATGGACGAACTGCGAATCCGGGTTTGGTTAGCTGAAGATCCTATGAGTTGCGTTGCACGCGGTGCCGGAATGATCTTAGATGAATATGATACATTAAGGCATATGCTCGTTGGATTGGAGCGTGGAAGTACTCGCCACGCATAATGAACACGACTCCCATTCGCCCTGTGCAGACAATCATATTAGCGCTGTTCGTGATTGGTCTTATCGCCCTCGCTCTGGGTGGATATCTCACACCGCTTTCGAGATTGGTCCTTAATCCAGTAGTAAGTGCTCAAACGTGGCTTTCTGTACGCTTTCAGGCTTTACAGAATGCAATTGCTGCCCCTCAAGATTTGGCACGTTTACGGCAGCGGAATTCGGAAATGGAAGTCGAAGTGTCACGTATGCAAACCGAGATTATTGTACTCAAACAGCAAATTTCTGAGACAAGAGTTCTTTCTGCTTTGGTGGATTTTGCACGCGTCCAACCCGAAAATCGCTACCTGGCTGCATCAGTAATTGGTCGAGATCCCAGCCCCTTTTTGGATTATGTCATCATCAATCGTGGTTCAGATGATGGATTGCGACGTGGTATGCCGGTCGTTACTCAACAAGGACTTGTAGGTCGTATTGCTGCCGTGACTGCTGATGCGGCTCGGGCGCAATTGATCACTGACCCTGCTTCTAATATCAATGTGAAATTAGAACCTTCGAGAGCGCAAGCTGTAGTTCGCGGAGAGGTGAGTGGAGAAATTTCTCTGGCTATGATCCCCCAATCCGCACCGGTGGAAATTGGTGATCTGATCTTAACATCTGGACTTGGTGGAAATTATCCCACAAATATTCTCGTTGGTCAGGTAACCGGCGTGCGACGACGTGAGACCGACTTATTCCAAAGTGCTTCAGTCCAACCAGTTGTGGACTTCAATCAATTAGAGATTGTGTTGATAATTACAAACTTCCGTCCAATCGATATATCCCCGTTGGTGTCCACTCCCAGTGCGCCATAAAGAAACCCCCAGAATAATCACCTGGAAAAAGGACAATATAATTGTTATTTCAGATTGCACAAGTTCGAAACCCCGGTATTAATCGTTATGGCAATATGGATCGCAATCCCAATTTTAGGAATCCTTCTGATTTTACAAACCGTTGTCGCCAGCCAAATTCCATTAATACACGGCACAACCGATTTGATCATGATTGCTGTGATTGCATGGTCTTTACAAAAACGTGTGCGAACAGCATGGCAGTGGGGTATAATCGGCGGGTTTATGGTCGGTATCGTATCAGCTTTGCCGTTTGTGGTGCCAATAATCAGTTATCTGATTATTGTTTTACTTGCACATAAGCTTAGGCAGCGTGTATGGCATGTACCTATCTTTGCAATGTTTGTAACAACATTCTTGGGAACTTTGGTTTCACAAACGATTGCTGTAATATCATTACGCTTCTTGGGAACTGAATTACCCTTGCAGGAAGTAGTTTTTTTGATCACGCTTCCAAGCTTAATCCTGAACTTATTACTAACCGCTCCCGCATATTTTTTGTTCGGTGATCTGGCGAAATGGGTTTATCCAGAAGAGTTGCGAGTATAAAAAGCCGGGATTTTTGGCTCTGTAGTTGATTGTTGTTGAGATATTTATGAATAATACATCTTCGTTGCAGAATTTATTAAAACCATGGCGCATTGTGGCTTTTATGGTGGCGTTAGGTCTGGTTTTTTTGATATTCTCTGTACGGTTATTGTCTCTGCAGGTCTTACAAGCCGATAGTTGGGTAGCAAAAGCTGAAGATAACAGCACGAAGGAGTTTAATCTACCATCTTTGCGCGGGATTATTCTAGACCGCAATGACGTCGTCCTGGCGCGGAATGTACCATCATACAATGTGGTGATAACCGCAGCGAACTTGCCAGATGACGAAGGAGCGCTTCAAGAGATATTTCGGGAAATGTCTTCTTTGATTGGCATTCCGGTCCATAAAGGTGAATTGAGTCCAGAAAACCCTTATGTCCCGTGTATTTCAGATCATGGTATCGCTCAAGTAGCCGAATATGGCGAATCCGCTACCCCATTTGAGCCCGTAAAGGTTAAATGTGACATCGATGAACAGCTTGCTATGGTTGTTCAGGAGAAATCGGTAGATTGGCCGGGAGTCGGGATTGAAGTACAACCCTTAAGAGAATATCCGACTAGTTCGTTGACAGCTTCAATAGTTGGTTTCTTGGGTCCGATACCAGCCAATCAGGAAGAGTTTTATGTTGAAAAAGGATTTGTGCCAGCTCGAGATAAGGTTGGTTATGCAGGATTGGAATTGCAGCACCAGGATTTATTGGCAGGTAGAAATGGACGAAGGGTCGAACTGGTGGATGTTGGTGGGCAGGTCTTGGGTGATCTCGAGCCTCCCATTGATCCCGATCCAGGTCTCAGTCTGCGATTAACTATCGATTCACGCCTTCAGCAAGCGACAGAAACGATCCTTAAGACCGAAATGGATGACTGGAATAAATATTTCGGCGATATCCGTTACACGAGCGGCGTGGTCATAGCAATTAATCCCAAAACCGGCGAAATATTGTCAATGGTTTCTTACCCGTCGTATGACAACTCGCGCATGTCTCGTTTTATACCAGCATATTATTATAATCAACTGATTAGTGATCCATCAAATCCGCTCCTGAATCATGCTGTCGGTGATGTGTTACCAGCGGGTTCAGTTTTCAAATTGGTTACAGGCGTTGGTGCCCTGAATGAAGGCGTGGTTACTCCGGATCAAATTGTGGAAACACCGCCTAAAATCATTGTGACTGAGAAATATTACGCTAATGATCCAGGGAATGCGCGTGAATTTATTGACTGGAACAAAGATGGGTTTGGACATCTGGATTTCGTACATGGGTTAGCGAATTCAAGTAATGTATATTTTTATAAACTCGGTGGGGGATATAAAAGCGAAATACCTGACGGGGGACTGGGGATTTGCAGACTTGGAACTTATGCTGCGGCATTAGGTTACGGAGATGCGCCAGGTGTTGGTCTACCTGATGAGCAGGATGGTTTGATTCCTGATCCAACATGGAAACGCATCAATCATGCTGAGAGCTGGTCATCAGGAGATACGTATATTACCAGCGTGGGTCAAGGGTATGTCTTATCTACTCCATTGCAGGTATTGCTCTCTGCGGCAATTATTGCCAATGACGGAAAATATATGCAGCCAACGCTTGTGCGTGATGTCTTGGATAGCGAAGGGAATATCGTACAACCTTTTGAACCGGTCCTTAAATGGGATATTACGACTGACCCCATTATTCAGGAATACGGAGAAACCACGATTAGGGGTTGTGAGCCTATTATAGGTCAGACAAAAACAGTGGCTCCTTGGGTGATCGAAACGATGCAACAAGGGATGCGCATGGCTGTGACAATCGGTACCTTAAAGGATCGTTTTGAAGGCGCGACGATATCTGCAGCTGGCAAGACAGGCACTGCTGAATACTGTGACAAATATGCTCAAGCCAGGAATCTTTGTATCCCCGGCAACTGGCCTTCACATGCCTGGACGGTGGCTTATGCACCGTATGAAAACCCCGAAATCGCCGTTGTGGCATTTGTATACAGTGGGGGAGAAGGATCGAGTGTTGCGGGACCTATCGTACGGCGAGTGTTAGAAGCTTATCTTGAATTGAAAGCTATTGATAGTGCGGCTCAAGCTCCTTAGGCTTCATGCTATAATTTCCATAAGATTTTAACAAAAATTTCCATTTTCCCCACCCAACTAAGATTACCTACCGGATGTGATCAGGTTCAATGCGCGACCGTACTGCAATTCAGTGGCAACATTTTGATTTCTGGCTTTTAGGCGCCGTAGCTTTGCTAGTTATCTTCGGGATTACCATGATTCGATCCGCTATCGCTGGTAACATCGAGCTATTAGAGTTGAACCTCGTCGGTCGCCAATTGATTTTTGCTGTAATCGGGTTTATTGTCATACTCATCATAGCATCAATTGACTATCGATTGTGGGCTTCCATCAGTAGAATGATGTACATAAGCACAGTCCTCATTTTGGCAGTGTTGTTTGTTGTGGGTTCAGCCTTGTTTGGATCAGCTCGCTGGTTTGACACGGGAGTTATCCTGATTCAACCATCGGAATTGGCGAAAATTGTGCTGATCATTGTGCTGGCAGACTTTTTTGCCCGACATAAGGAAGAGGTACATGAAATGAAGTGGGTCATCAGGAGCTTCCTGATGACAATGGGGATCGTGATTTGGATTGTGCTGCAGCCAAATCTGAGCACAGCAATAGTAATGATTGTCTTATGGTTCGCCATGCTGTGGGCAAGCGGGTTACGACTGAAGCATTTACTGCTCTTTATTGGTATAGGGATACTTTTACCATTTGTGAGTTACCCATTCTTGGTTGATTATCAACAGAATAGAATTCGCAACTTCTTATTTCCAGATCCAGCAGCCCGCCATGGCGAAATCTATAATATTCAACAAGCTCTGATCAGTATTGGATCAGGCGGTTGGTTGGGTCAAGGTTATGGTCAAGGTGCTCAGGTTCAATTACGGTTTCTGAAAGTACGCCATTCGGACTTCATTTTCTCTGCAATGGCGCATGAATTTGGGTTTGTTGGCACGATATTGGTTATGGCTATCCTGCTGTTTGTAATTTACCGCTGTTTACGAGCTGCAAGACTGGCGAGAGATACTTTTGGAGCCCTGATCTCTTATGGTGTCGCCACGTTGATCGCTTTTCAAGTTGTTGTCAATATTGGCGTCAACCTTAATTTGCTGCCGGCTACTGGTGTGACTCTACCTCTTGTGAGCTATGGGGGGAGTTCTCTGCTTTCGATATTAGTTGGAATTGGATTGGTGGAGAGCATAATTCTGCGTCATAAAACACTGGAGTTTTAGGGAGACATCATGATTACTTCATCAAAACCTGTACGAGTGCGCTTTGCGCCATCCCCAACCGGTCGAACGCATCTCGGGAGTGCACGTACTGCATTGTATAACTTTCTGCTGGCACATCAAACTGGTGGTCAGTTTATCCTTCGGCTTGAAGATACAGACCAAAAACGCTATGTTCCCGGTGCTGAAATTGAACTTATGGAAGGTTTGCGGTGGTTGGGATTGGAGTGGGACGAAGGACCAGAGAAGGGAGGTCCACATGAGCCATATCGACAATCTGAACGAAAAGGCATATATCTTCATTATGCCAACCAGCTGATAGAAAGTAACCATGCCTTCTATTGTTTTTGCTCACCTGAGAGGCTGCATCGGGTTCGGCAGGAACAAATAAAAAATAAACAAATTGTTCGTTACGATGGGACATGTCGCCGAATGGATCCAGGTGAAGCGTTAAGGCTGGTTGAAAAAGGTGAATCCCATGTGATTCGTTTTCGGATGCCGTGGGAAGGGGCTATCACAGTATGTGATCGCCTGCGAGGAGAAATCACGGTTGAGAATCGAAATTTGGACGATTATATACTTGTGAAATCCGATGGACTTGCTTTATATCATCTCGCAGCAATGGTGGATGATCATCTGATGGGTATTACGCACGTAATCAGGAGTGCTGAGTGGTTGTCCACATTCGCGCTGCATGCTCATATAATCCGCGCATTTGATTGGGAAGAGCCCGAATGGGTTCACCTGTCGATCTTTTTAAAACCGAGTGGTAAAGGTAAGATGAGTAAACGCGAATCTTCTTCCTTTATGAAGGATGGCTACTCTATTTTTCTCAATGATTTAATAAGCTTGGGATATCTACCGGAGGCAGTTGTTAATTGGATTGCTTTAATGGGTTGGAGTTATGATGATCATACTGAATTCTTTACTTTAGATGATTTAGTCACAAAATTCAATTTGGATCGCTGCAATCCTGCCCCAGCTGCGATTAACTTCAGTAAACTGGACCACTTTAATGGTCTACACATACGGAGCCTGCAAGTAAAGGATTTAGCCAATCGATTGAAGCCATATTTCGAAGCGGCTGGTTGCATGGTAGAAGATGATAAATTGTTACAAATCGTCCCCATCATCCAGGAACGTATAACGACTTTGGATGATGCGGTTATCAAGGCAGGATTCTTCTTTGAGGAAGATGTTCAGCCAGTGCCAGAGGAACTTATTGGTAAGAAAATGACCACATCCGAATCGGCTACTGCAGCTCGTAGTGCATATTTAATTTTGGCGGGTTTGCCAGAAATCAACCCTGAGAACGCTGAGATGCCGCTGCGCTCATTGGCGGACGAACTCGGTTTAAAACCGGGTCAGTTGTTTGGAATTCTTAGAGTTGTGGTTACTGGACAAAAGGTTTCTCCACCGTTATTTGAGAGTATGGCGATTATTGGCAAGGAGAAAGTATTGGAGCGGCTCCAAAATGCAATTGAGATTCTAGATGGTATGGCATCGACAAGCTTCTCCTAAAAATTGACCAAACTAAAAGTGCGTGGTAAGATTTTTGTAACTACTCATTGGGGAGTCGTCTAACGGTAGGACAGCGGACTCTGAATCCGTACGTCGAGGTTCGAATCCTCGCTCCCCAGCTGATTCGACAATTACTAGCAAAACAACCCCCCACGAATATCGGGGGGTTGTTTAATGTGTTCTCACTGAAAATTTCTGATTCAGGTACTTTTTTTATCCTTCTGCATTGCTTTATTAATCTTTGCCCATGTATCACGTAAAGCCACAGTTCTATTAAACTTAATTTTTTCATCATCAGAATCGATATCTACACAGAAATACCCCTGCCGTTCAAATTGGTAAATATCCCCAGGTTTTGCATTTTTGAGGCTTGTTTCTACTTTACTATCATTGAGCACTTTCAGAGAATTTGGGTTTAAATTTGAGAAGTAATCTTTACCCTCTTCAGTATTATCGGGATTCGGAGTAATGAATAAACGATCGTAAAGGAGTACTTCAGCATCGATAGCGTGCGGTGCTGAGACCCAGTGCAACGTTGACTTTACTTTCCGACCATCAGGAGCATCACCCCCACGGGTCTCTGGATCATAAGTGCAATGCAGTTCAAGAATTTCACCCGTTTCTTCATCTTTAATCACATCTACACAAGTGATGAAATAGGCATAGCGCAGTCTTACTTCACGTCCGGGGGTTAAACGGTAATACTTTTTTGGCGGTTGTTCACGAAAGTCATCCCGTTCAATATACAATACACGTGAGAAAGGCACTTTTCTGGTGCCCATACTTGGATCTTCGGGATTATTGACAGCATCCATCTCTTCAATACGATCTTCGGGATAGTTTATAAGTACTACCTTTAGCGGATCGAGGATCCCCATCACTCGGGGGGCTCGTTTATTTAAATCCTGGCGCACACTGTGTTCTAACAATGCTATATCGACGATGCTATTATTCTTTGCCACACCAATACGATTACAGAAGTCCCGAATAGCTTCTGGGGTGTAACCACGTCTGCGCATTCCGGATAGGGTCGGCATACGGGGGTCATTCCACCCCGAGACAATTCCTTCCTGTACCAGTCGGAGTAATTTGCGTTTGCTTAAAAGCGTGTAGCTGATGTTAAGACGAGCAAATTCGATCTGTTGGGGATGAAAGATTTCAAGTTCATCCAGAAACCAATCATATAGTGGTCGGTGGTCTTGAAACTCTAACGTGCAAATTGAGTGGGTGATACCCTCGATTGAGTCACTTTGACCATGTGCAAAGTCATACATTGGGTAGATACACCACTTATTACCTGTCCTGAGATGCGGTTGATGAAGGATGCGATACATAACTGGATCCCGCATGTTGAGATTTCCGGACGACATGTCAATTTTTGCCCGTAAAACACGGGATCCATCTTCAAATTCACCAGCTCTCATTCGTTCGAATAACTCCAGGTTTTCTTCGATAGGTCTGTTCCGGTACTGACTGGCTTTTCCTGGTTCAGTGAATGTTCCACGGTGTTCCTTGATTTCTTCTGCATCCAGATCGTCTACGTATGCAACTCCCTTCTTGATGAGTTTTATTGCGTATTCGTAAAGTTGCTCAAAATAATCCGATGCATAATACAGACGATCATCCCAATCAAAACCTAACCAGCGAATATCATCCTTGATCGATTCAACGTATTCAATTTCTTCTTTTATTGGATTGGTATCATCAAACCGGATATTACAAAGGCCTCCAAATTCCTCTGCTATACCAAAATTGAGACAGATGGATTTCGCATGACCGATATGCAGATATCCATTCGGTTCCGGAGGAAAGCGCGTCAGCACCTTACCATCGTATTTGTTTGTACTGATATCCTCTTTGACAATTTCACGAATAAAATCGCTGGAAGCAGTGTCGTTTTGTTTCATGTTTTTTGATTTCTCCTTATTTTAATTCACCACAAGCACGTTTGGAGAAAGAGCTTGAGAAAAGATACAGGGTAATTATATCAAATCAGAAAATGTAGAAAATAGTAAAGAGGAGAGATATTGGAATTGGTTCCGGGAAAGTGGGCATGGTATAATCGACCCGCATAATTAATGGGGTTATAGAAAAGTTGATAAGGAGTGTATTCTAGTATGAAGCTACATGAATATCAGTCAAAACATTTTTTCGCAAGATACGGCATCCCGATACCGAAGGGGAGAGTGGCAGCTAATGCAGTAGAAGCCAAGCATATCGCCCAAGAATTGGGAGGTCGGGTTGTGATTAAAGCGCAGGTTTTAGTCGGTGGTCGAGGTAAAGCAGGCGGCATCCGGCTGGCGAAGAGCCCCGAAGAGGCTGAGGAATTCGCTGGACAAATCCTATCGATGAAGATAAAAGGATTGCCAGTCCGGAAAGTTTTGATAGATGAAGCTGCAAGTATTGATAAAGAAATTTATCTGGGTATCACTAACGATCGGAGTGCTCGTAAACCAGTCATGATGGCTTCCTCCGCTGGGGGTGTGGAAATTGAAGAGGTAGCCCGGGACACGCCAGATAAAATTGTTAAAGTGTATATAGATCCTTTACTTGGTCTTAGAGATTATCAGGCTCGTGATATCGCAGCGGGCATAGATTTACCGCGTGATCATTGGCGAATATTTGGGCAGATTGCGAATGGTTTGTGGCAGGCATATCGTGAGAGTGATGCTACGTTAGCGGAAATTAACCCCCTTGTTATCACCTCTAAGGATCAACTATTAGCTGTTGATGGCAAGATGGTACTCGATGACAATGCCCTTTTCCGGCATCCAGATTTGGCAGAAATGCGGGATTTAGATGTGGAGGATCCATCTGAGATTGAAGCTCGTAAGTATGGTTTGGTCTTCATCAAGTTAGACGGCAATATTGGGTGTATGGTGAACGGTGCTGGATTGGCGATGACAACGATGGATATTATCAAACTGTTTGGAGGTTCGCCGGCAAACTTTCTGGATATTGGGGGTGGTGCCAGTGCTGAAAAAGTGACAGCAGCGCTGAGAATTATCCTCACTGATCCTAACGTTAAGACCGTTTTGTTTAATATATTTGGAGGCATTACACGTGGAGATGAAGTCGCACGTGGTATTTTAGCAGCAATGAATGAGCTTCAAAAAGAGATCCCCTTGGTAATACGACTTGTCGGTACAAATGCCGAAGAAGGTCGCCAGATTCTCTCTGATGCCGATATGATCACTGCCGAAACTCTTGCAGATGCAGCGAAGAAAGCAGTTGCCATTACGAAGGGAGATTATAAACAATGAGCATCCTAGTAGACAAGAACACACGTTTATTGGTACAAGGCATCACAGGAAATGAAGGTGATTTTCATACAAGACAAATGGTTGCCTATGGTACGAAGGTGGTCGCTGGTGTTACTCCAGGAAAAGGTGGGGAATGGGTTCTGGATGGTAAGATTCCCGTTTTTGATTCCATCAGACTGGCAGTTAATGCCAGAGGAGCCAATGTGAGTGTTATCTTTGTGCCAGCTCGCTTTGCTGCTGATGCAATGTTTGAGTCAGCCGACGCGGGCATACCCTTAATTGTGTGTATAACTGAGGGAATCCCGGTTCAAGATATGATGCGTGTGCGAAATTACTTGGACCAGAAAGGTGTGCAGTTGGTTGGTCCAAATTGTCCAGGTTTGCTCACACCAAGTGAATCGAAAGTTGGTATTATTCCTGGGGATATTGCAATTCCAGGTAATGTGGGAGTAGTGTCCCGGTCTGGAACATTGACTTATGAAGTTTTGTATGCACTCAAGCAGGAAAACATGGGAGTCAGCACTTGTGTTGGTATTGGAGGTGACCCGATAAACGGGACAAATTTCGTGGATTGTCTGGAGATGTTTGAAGAGGATCCAAATACTGAGCAGGTTGTTTTGATTGGTGAAATTGGGGGTTCTGAAGAAGAAAAGGCTGCTGAATTTATCGCCGATCATATGACAAAGCCAATTGTTGGTTTCATTGCAGGTAAAACTGCTCCTCCTGGAAAGCGAATGGGTCATGCTGGAGCAATAATTGAAGGAGGTTCTGGTTTGGCCGCGGACAAGATAAGGGCGTTAGAGATGGCGGGCGTTCAGGTTGCACAGCACCCGGAAGAGATTCCTGGTATGTTGAAGTAACAGCTGACTAGAAAAAGATAGTTAAAGCTCTTAAATTAAAAGCCCGATCCGGGTAGGATTGGACTTTTTCTTTGTTTGTCCAAAGATGTAAGTTTGACTCCAGAAACTCGGTCTATTCTTTCACCATTCTTTCATCGATGTAAGTGACGGCATCTCCGACAGTAGTGATTTGTTGTGCATCCTCGTCTGAAATTTCACCACCGAACTTATCCTCAAAAGCCATGATAAGTTCGACTAAATCGAGCGAGTCAGCTTCCAGTTCCTCGCGAAAGCGCGCATCCGGTGTCACTTTGCTTTCGTCGACGCCGAGTAAGTCTACAATAATCACTTGAACCTCTGTATAGGTATCAGCCATGTGTAATCCTCCTTCATATGTTGGTTAAATAAATTAGAGCTAATTGTAACCTTGTCGTACGATATGTCAAGTCCTCGGTTTGTTATATTTTTTATAAACTCAATTGCTGTTACATCGTTGATATGTAGTTGACAGTCCCAATTCAGACTGGTAAGATATTTTCATTCAAAAAGAACACCCAAAAATGACAAAAGTTACGCAAACTGGTTCCCGAAAATTTGACCATATCCGAATTAATTTAGAAAAGGACGTACAATCCAGACTGACTACTGGGTTGGAGCGTTATCAGTTTATCCATCGAGCGCTGCCTGAGCGTAATCTGGAAGATGTTGATTTGGGTCTGAGTCTCTTTGGTCGTCAGTTGCTTGCGCCTATATTAATCTCCTCTATGACTGGCGGGACCGAAGAAGCGGGTGTAATAAATCGAAACTTGGCAATCGCAGCTCAAAAAACCGGGATTGCAATGGGTTTAGGTTCTCAAAGAGCAGCCATAGAGCAGCCCAACTTGGCTGCTACGTTTCAAGTACGGGCAGAAGCGCCTGACATTCTTCTTTTCGCGAATCTTGGAGCAGTACAGTTAAATTATGGTTATGGTGTTGATGAATGTAACCGAGCTGTAGAGATGATCCGAGCTGACGCATTAATATTGCACTTCAATGCTTTACAGGAAGCTGTTCAGCCCGAAGGTGATACTCGCTTCGAAGGATTATTAAGAAAAATTGAAGTTGTTTGTCGAAATCTTCCAGTTCCGGTGATCGCAAAAGAAGTAGGTTGGGGATTTTCAGAACTAGACGCTCAGAGATTGGCTGAGGTAGGTGTGGCTGCGATTGATGTGGCTGGCGCTGGTGGCACATCGTGGTCACAGGTGGAAATGCATCGCGCAACGACCGAAAGACAGACCCGGTTGGCTGCTGCATTTGTGAATTGGGGTATTCCCACCAGTGATGCTATCCTTAATGTGCGCCATGCAGTTCCAAATATCACTGTCATTGCCTCTGGTGGTTTACGCTCAGGTGTGGATATCGCAAAATGTATTGCGCTCGGTGCTACTTTAGGAGGCATGGCGGCGCCGTTCCTCAAGGCAGCCTCACTTTCACTAGAGGATACAATTCAAACAATAGATGAAATCAAACGCCAAATCCAGGTTTGTATGTTCTCCGTTGGAGCAGGAAACCTTGATGAATTATCTGAAACTACACTCAATAAACAATAACATCAAGGGTGAAAATACCTATGCAGCCAATTGCTGAAACAATGCTTACGGCAATAGAATCCGAGTTGCTGGAAAATGTAACTAGTACGAGGGAATCAGACCACGATGGACTATATCGTATGCTCGCCTATCATATGGGGTGGGAGGGTGAAGACATTGGTCCTAATGCTCGGGGTAAACGCATACGTCCTCTACTGGTTCTGCTGACGACAGGAGCGACAGGAGGGGAATGGAGACGGGCTTTACCAGCGGCAGTTGCGGTAGAACTGATACACAATTTCTCGCTTATTCATGATGATATCCAGGACAACAGTCCTCTACGGCGTGGTCGACCTACCATTTGGAAGCTATGGGGTCCAGCTCAAGCTATAAATGCTGGTGATGCAATTTATACACTCGCTCAATTAGCTTTGCTAAGGTTAGAAGATACAAGCAATGCTGAAATCACGATTCAGGCATCCCAAATCCTTCAAAACGCCTGCCAAAAGCTCACCCAAGGTCAATACCTCGATATCGCATATGAACTGCAGCGAGGCATGAATCTTGAATCATATTGGTCTATGATTGAAGGAAAAACCGCCGCATTATTGGCTGCATGCACAGAGTTAGGCGCACTCGTTGGTTTTACTGAAGCACATATACGAAAAGCATATCGTAGTTTTGGTTACCACCTTGGACTGGCGTTCCAAGTGCGGGATGACTTATTGGGAATTTGGGGGGATTCGCTGATTACAGGTAAATCAACGCAAAGCGATTTAATTTCCGGCAAAAAAACACTGCCAGTGTTGTATGCCTTAAGTAAAAACGGAACTTTTGCAAAGCGATGGGAGCAAGGAGCGATTACCCCAGATGAAATTCCAGCCTTGGTTACCCAGTTAGAGGTCGAAGGCGCTCGAGATTTCACCCAAGAGCGTGCAACCGAGATAACCCGTAAGGCTTTAAAGGCATTACAAGCAGCAGAAGTGAAAGGTGAAGCGGGGGAGGCTTTAACTAATCTAACGGAGGAGTTATTAACCCGTCAGGTCTAAAATCTTTAAACTTAAACGTGACAATTAATCCAGACTTTTACCTATTTGCGAAGGCTGGTATAATCGCTTGATAAGTCAACAGCCTTAGAAATTCGCTTGGGCGAAAAGTTACTTATATCACATTATGAGTTCTGAGATACCTTCAACCCCCACACAATTATGCCCAACCTGTGGAACTCGTGTAGCGGAAGATGCTACACGTTGTCTTGTTTGCGGTGCAGACCTTACAAAAGGTGATAAGGCTTCCCACCCCGGCAAGGTTGTCCAAGGCAGTCGAATGCCCCGCGTAACACTCGGTCTACCAGCCGTAATAGGTTTGATAGCGTTATTCATCCTGGTTGCTGTAGTGATATTCTATTTTCTTATGCGAAATAGCTCTAATGAAGCACTTGGCGTGACATCGACTGCAACTATCACTCTTACGGCAACTTCAACGATCACTCCCACGCCAGCACCTCCGACTCCTACCAATACACCTGAACCGAGTCCAACGCCACTGGCGTACACGGTTAAACTGGGGGATAGCTGTGGGGGGATCGCGTTTGCATTTGGTGTGTCTATCCAAAGTATTGTGTTGCAAAACGATTTACCCGCCGATTGCAGCACTCTATATGAAGGTCAAAAACTGCTCATTCCCCACCCAACGCCGACCGCCACATCGTTACCTACTTCTACCCTGAGCTCTGCTGATTCTACTGAAGCAGCTTGTGAGAAAATTGAATACACTGTTCAAGAAAACGATACTTTGAGTGGTATTTCTTTGAATTATAGCGTTCCTGTGGAGGCGATTCGAGAATACAACGGTCTTGTAAGTGACGTTGTGATGTTTGGACAACAATTAGTGATCCCGCTTTGTAGACGAAATGCGACTCCAGGTCCAACTCCAACTCCTACTCTACCGCCACCGTATCCTCCCGCAAATCTACTGCTGCCTGCGGATGGGTCTCCGTTTAGCCTAGCAGATGAGACAATTACACTCCAATGGGCGTCTGTAGGTACACTGCGGGAAAACGAAGCGTATGCGGTAACGATTGAAGATATCACAGAAGGTGAAGGTAGAAAATCTGTTGATTATGTGACGGATACTAAATTTATAATTCCGAATTCCTTCTTGGTAAATGATAATGTCCCGCATGTAATCCGCTGGTGGATAATGGCTGTACGGCAGTCAGGGACGGATGATGATGGTAATCCTATCTGGAAATCTGCTGGTGCAGTCAGTCCATCTCGGGTATTTACCTGGCATGGTGTTTCATCTGTTAACACGCCCATACCTTAATGATGAAAATTAAAGACAAAAGAGGTGTTTTGGAATTTTACTTCCGAAACACCTCTTTTTGATTTCCATAAAAACGGTTTTATTGATATCCTTTCTGTGAAGCCATTTCTTCCAATACAGTAGTTGTGAGAGATTTAGGACGTTCCAGAGGCTGTCCCATCGCTCGTGCCCAGACTGCATTAGAGGAGACACCCAGTATCCGGCTGACGCCAAACAACACCGTGTAAAATCCACACGATCCATATTCATTACAATCATCTACACCGTAGTGATATTGTAATGTTCCGCTGATCGCATCGACGTTTGGCCATGGGTTTTTAGCCTTACCTTGCTCTATAAGTACACCTGGCACGACTTCATAAACCAATCTTGCCAGATCGAATATTTCATCATCCAGAAAGTGTTTCTGACCAAATTCCAGTAAAGCGGTGAAACGAGGATCAGTCGTTCTCAAAACAGCGTGCCCATATCCAGGAATCACATGACCTGTGTTTAATGTGTTCCATGCATATTCGGCAATTTCTCCTTCAGTGGGAATTCTACCGTACTGATTGTAAACATCTAACAGCCATCTCAGACCCTCTTGGTTTGCTCGTCCGTGCAGCGGTCCTGCTAAACCATTCATGCCTGCGCTGGCTGCAAAGTAAATATCCGCAAGTGTTGAACCAACCAAATGTGTAGCGTGAGCGCTTACATTACCGTTTTCGTGATCTGAGTGGATAATAAAATAAAGTCTGGATAAATCCTGGTAGTCATTGTCAGCGACTCCCATCATATGGGCAAAGTTTGCGCTCCAATCAAGATTTGGGTCCTGTTGTTCTGTTTGACCATCCCTATGTTTAAGGCTGTAAAGCAAGGCTGCAATTGCTGGCAGTTTTGCTGTTAGATTCAAGCTGTCCTCCAGCATAGGCTCCCAATACTCGCTTTTTTGTAAACCTTCCCTATACTTTTTTGTAAAAACGGATTCGCCCTGTAACGAGAGAATCGCCTGAGAAAACAATGTCATTGGCGAAGCATCTTCAGGCATTGCCTGTAAGACATCGCTGAGATGGGAAGGAATATCGCACCTGGATTTCCATTCATCTTCGACCTCGAGAGCTTCGTCATGAGAAGGAATTTCACCAATCAATAAGAGATAATAAAGACCTCCGACCATGGGCATTTCGGCGCTTTTATCTTTTGGCAGCAGTTCTAAAAGCTCAGGTATTGTAAAACCTCGAAGGCGGATACCTTCGTTTGGATCCACAGATGATATGTCGGAGACGAGACCTTTAATGCCTCTCATACCGCCATAAACTTGACCAATGGTCACTTCCCCGATTTTACAATCCCTGCTTTCGTTTAACAGGAGGGAGACCCTTTCCCGCCATTCAGGTATAAGATAGGACAATTTTTCTTTCAGTATCATTTTTTCTCCCAGTCGTCAATGCTTAGTTTATAGTTCCAATTTGGCAATATTTTCTGTGATATCTTGGGCTGATCTCTGGAATGCAGCCTTTTCACCTTCGTCAAGTTCATATTCAAAAATTCTCTCCACGCCCTTGCGTCCCAATTGTGTTGGGACACCGAAGAAAATGTCGTTCAATCCGTATTCCCCCTGTAAATAAGCTGCTGCTAGCACGATAAGATGTTTGTCTTTTAGTATCGCTTCTGCCATTTGAGCTACTGCTGCGGCAGGAGCGTAATAAGCGCTGCCAGTTTTTAGCAAGCTGACGATTTCTCCCCCCCCCTTGCGTGTTCTTTCAACGATGGCTGCCAGTTTTTCTGGGGGCATCGTTTGATCTAAAGGTATCCCTGCGATATTAGAAGCCCTAGTGAGAGGTACCATATTATCACCGTGTCCACCAAGAACATAGCAGTGAATATTTTCAACGCTAATACCCAATTCCATAGCTACAAATGCACGCATACGAGCAGAATCGAGTACACCCGCTTGCCCTATCACACGGTAAGGTTCGATTTGAGCTACTTTCATCGCCAGGAAAGCCATCACGTCTAAAGGGTTTGTCAATATTATATAGATTGCTTCTGGTGAGTGTCTTATCGTCTCCTCTACCGCTTTGCGAACGATATCAGCGTTTGCAAAAAGAAGGTCATCACGGCTCATACCTGGTTTTCGTGGTAATCCAGCGGTTATGATGATAATATCGGAATTAGCTGTGGCTTCGTAGTTATTACTCCCGATTATCGAAACATCTTTGCCAATTATTGGCAGTGCTTCTTGCAAGTCCAATGCTTTCCCTTGAGGCATCCCATCAACGATGTCAATTAATACAAGATCAGCGAACTCTCTCTCGGCTAACCAATGCGCCGTAGTCGAACCGGTCATGCCAGCGCCGATGATTGAAACTTTATTCTTCATCCTTTTTCTCCTGGTTAAGATAATTAAAAAACCCCCAGGTGTGCATATCACCTGGGGGGATTATTTACTATTGATTGCTGGAGATCATATCAAGATAGTGGTTTGCCTGGATCGCAGCGGCAGCACCCATACCTGCCGATGTGATTACTTGCCGGAAATGTGAATCGGCAACTTCTCCAGCCGCGAAGACCCCAGCCACATTCGTTTTCATCAAATGATTGATTTTCAAATAACCAAGTTCATCCATATCCAGTTGATCTTTAAAAAGTTGGGTGTTCGGAATGTGACCGATGAAGATAAAGATCCCATCGATTGGATATATACGTTCTTCTTGAGTGACTACGTCTTGTAAACGAACGGATTCTACTGCTTCCTCGCCAATAATTTCAGTGACAGTTGAATTCCAGATGAAATCTATCTTTGGGTTTGATTTTGCTCTGTTTTGCAAAAATGGTCCTGCACGCAGTTCATCCCTGCGGTGGACAATAGTAACTGAATTGGCGTAACGAGTGAGGAAGATGCTTTCCTCTAATGCACTGTCTCCACCTCCAACGACGATTAAGTCTTTCTCTTTGAAAAACCAGCCATCACAAGTGGCACAATAAGAGACGCCTCGCCCAGTGAGTTCAGTTTCGCCGGGTATATCCAAGCGACGTGATGTTGCTCCGGTGGAGATAATTAAAGTGTCAGCAAGATAGGTGGAGTTGAATGTTTGGATTTTAAAGGGTCGTTTGGAAAGATCCACTTCCGAGGCTGTATCGAATTCAAGTTTGGTTCCAAAGCGCTCAGCTTGTTTCTGGAATAATTCAACCAATTCATTGCCGCCAACACCTTCCGGAAAGCCGGGGTAATTCTCAACAATGTGTGTGAGCGATACCTGCCCCCCAAGTTCCATACCTGTAAGGACGATAGGATCTAAGTCTGCGCGTGCTGCGTACAGCGCTGCTGAGAGACCCGCAGGTCCGGACCCAAGAATCAACACTCTCGTCGAGATTTCACCTTTTGTGGGCTTACTGCTTGATAAATTCATTAGGTTAATATCCATATTCGTGCCTCAATGGTGTGCTTATCTTCAAACCGAAATTAAAATCAGCTGTTATTTCTATCCTATAGTTATCACAGCTTAGATATCCCGATATTTTTTTTTCGTTAGACTATTCTATCAGATGATTAAACACGTAAAAGGTTACATAAAAACGCGATTGAGATAGGTGGATGGGATAAATAATCCTGGACATTCAATCCTGGATATATAATCCCGGATATACTATCCTTAAAGTTTTTACGCTGATGAATTATTCACCAGCGTAGACCACATTAACCTTATACATCTGAATTGTTAGAGATTTTATGTATGTGTTTGCCTAAAGACATTGTAAGTCTGGTCCAGCAAAAGCTATTTTTTGAGAAACCTGGCCTGCAAACTGAGCGAAATTTTCTTGGAAGAGGGTTGTGAGGACACGTGCTTTAATGTCATATTTTTCAGGATCATCCCAGGTCAGGCGAGGATTTAACACATCAGTTGGTATGCCTGGCACTTCTTCGGGAACATCAACGCAAAAGTTCGGATCCCTGCGCATCTCCACTTCATCCAATTCTCCAGATAATGCTGCCCGGATCATGGCACGTGTATAGGGTAGATTAATGCGTGACCCTTCTCCGTACGGTCCACCTGTCCAACCAGTGTTGATCAACCAGACTTTCGTTTTATGTTGATCAATTTTTTCTCCTAGCAGGTTTGCATATACGGAAGGGTGCAAAGGCAGGAAGGGTGCTCCGAAGCATGCTGAGAATGTGGCTTGCGGCTCTGTAACGCCCTTTTCTGTACCAGCAAGTTTGGAGGTATATCCAGATAAGAAATAATACATTGCTTGTTCAGGTGTAAGACGAGCGATAGGAGGCATAACGCCAAATGCGTCAGCAGATAAGAAAAAAATATTTGCTGGATGCCCACCACACCCGGTCAGGGTACTGTTTTCTAAAAATCCGACCGGATAAGCTGCACGAGTGTTTTCTGTGAGGCTGGATTCGTTGAAATCCACACGTCTTGAATACGGGTCGATGCTCACATTTTCCAAGACTGTCCCAAAGTGGCGAGTCGCATTCCAAATAAGTGGTTCTAACTCCTCGCTCAAGTTTATTGTCTTTGCATAGCAGCCGCCCTCGAAATTGAACACACCATCGTCAGCCCAACCATGTTCATCGTCACCTATGAGTAAACGTTCCGGATCAGATGACAGGGTAGTTTTTCCTGTACCGGATAGACCAAAGAATAAAGCTACATCACCTTTTGTGCTGCAATTAGCTGAGCAGTGCATTGAAAGTACGCCTTGTTGGGGCAGCAAGTAATTCAATACGCTGAAGATCGATTTTTTAATTTCCCCTGCATAGCTAGTTCCACCGATCAAGACCAGTTTTTTTTCCAGATTCAATACCACAAAAACCTCTGAGTTCGTTCCATCCTCTTCTGGATTAGCATGGAATCCTGGTGCATGAAGGATTGTGAATTCAGGCACATGATCGGGCAAATCTTCGTGTTTCAAGCGAATAAAGAGATTTCGGGAAAAGAGGCTGTGCCATGCGGTTTCGGTCACCACCCGGATGGATAATCGGTAATCCGGATGAGCGGCAGCAATTGCGTCCTGAATAAAAACATCTCGCCCTTGGAAGTAGGACCGCATGTGCATATATAGCCTTTCGAAACAGTCTGGGTGCATGGGTCGATTGATCTCACCCCACCAAACTGTATCTTCAGTTGTTGGATCACGAACGATAAACTTGTCGTTAGGAGCCCGCCCGGTGTGACTCCCGGTGCGAACAACCACTGCACCCTCATGAGCCAATATACCCTCTCTCCTTGTGACGATACGCTCAATTAAAGCGCCGGTCGACAAAGTCCAATAAGACATGTTTAGATAGCGCAAGCCGTGGTTTTCGAGACCGTAATTGCTCGGAATTCCCATTTTGTTGGCTGTCATGGTGTAGCCTCCTCGGATTAATCTAATTTTCAGTTATCAAGGGTTTCAATTTTCCCCCTATCTGCGGCGGCTATTTCCGCGTCCACCAGATCTTGAGCTTGAACCGGACCTGCCTCGGCTGCGCGGGCGATCTCTTTCTGCTGCTTCTTCAGCAGTCCATCCTTCCAAGACAGCCTGCCTTGATAATCGAATTTTCCCATTGGCATCGATATCGGTAACCATAACGGTGATTTCGTCCCCCTGGCGAACTACGTCTTCCACTTTTTCGACTCGTTGGGTGTCTAATTGCGAGATATGCACTAATCCATCAGTATGTGGAAGTATCTCTACAAATGCACCAAAATCCACAACGCGAACCACTTTCCCTGTGTATATGCGCCCTTTAACCGCAGACTCGGTAAGTGCTTCTATCTGCTCCTGTGCTATTTTTGCGCTTTCTCTGTCCGAAGAGGCAATAAAAACGGAACCGTCTTCACCGACGTCGATCTTTGTTCCGGTTTCTTCTTGCAGGCTGCGAATTGTTTTGCCTCCTGGACCAATTATGGCGCCAATTTTTTCAACTGGGATGTTTACAACCGTAATTCTAGGGACAAACGGTTTGAGCTCGGGTCTTGGTTCTGGGATCACTTCAAGCATTTTGTCTAAGATGAAGAAGCGGGCTTCTCGAGCTTGCTGAAGCGCCTCTGACATGATACTCGAGGTCAGACCAGAGATTTTAATATCCATTTGCATGGCGGTGATTCCCTGGCGTGTACCAGTGATCTTGAAATCCATATCGCCGAGGTGATCTTCCATTCCCAGGATGTCCGTCAAGATTCTGTATTGATCACCTTCTTTGATCAAACCCATGGCGACACCAGCTACAGGTGACTTAATGGGAACACCGGTGTCCATTAGTGCGAGCGTTGAACCACACACTGAAGCCATAGATGATGAACCGTTTGATGAGAGCACTTCCGAGACCAATCGTAATGTATACGGGAACTCCGATTCAGGCGGTATTACAGGCAGCAAAGCGCGTTCGGCTAGAGCCCCATGCCCAATATCGCGCCTGGATGTTCCTCGTAATGGTTTGACCTCTCCTGTCGAGAAAGGAGGAAAGTTGTAATGGTGAATGTAACGTTTGGATTCAGAAGGGGTTAGATTATCTAACTCCTGAGCTTCTCGTGGAGTGCCAAGTGTTGCCAGTGTGAGAACTTGGGTCTCTCCGCGGGTGAATAATCCGGATCCATGTGCACGCGGGCTGAAGTCTACTTCACACCAAATTGGTCGAATGTCTGTGGTTTTGCGACCATCCGGGCGTATGCCGTGTTCGATTACACGTGCTCTTACAACAGACGTGACTGTTTCGTCGAAAGCTTCCCTAACTTGGGTCGCAACCTCTTCGTCATCTTCAAAGAGTTCTAGAATTACTGTGTCTTCCAATTCTTTCAAGGCGTTGTAGAGTGTGGTTTTATCATAAGGGGCGCTATAGATATCCTGCAATGGACCTGCTACGCGTTCGTAGACAGCCTTTTTTAGCTCATCGTCTTTTATGGGTGCTGAATAATCACGTTTTGGCTTTCCCGCTTCATCCGCCATTTGTTCCTGGACGTCGATAAGTGGCTGGATGGCTTTATGACCGTATTCAAGAGCGTCGATAATCACTTGCTCGGATACTTCTTTTGCCCCACATTCCACCATAAGGATAGCTTCTCGGGTTCCTGCGAGTCGTAAATTCAAGTCAGATGTTTCGAGTTCAGCAAACGTGGGGTTTATCACGAATTGACCATCAATCAAGCCAATTCTCACAGCTCCCACTGGACCTCCCCATGGGATATCGGAGATCATCACTGCCGCAGAAGCCGCGTTTACAGCCAAGATATCAATCGGGTTCAATCCGTCCGTTGAATAGGAATACAAGATTACCTGGATATCGTTACGAAGATCTTTTGGGAAGAGAGGCCGCAATGGTCTATCAGTAAGACGGGCAGTTAGGATCGCATCCTCCCCTGGACGTCCTTCCCGACGAAAGAACGAACCCGGTATGCGCCCCCCTGCATACATGCGCTCTTCGTAGTCCACTGTAAGTGGTAAGAAGTCTATGCCTGGGCGGATCTTCGAGCTCATCGAGGCTGTGGAAAAAACCATCGTATCACCCACCCGTAGGGTTAGCGATCCACCAGCCAAACCAGCAAGCTTTCCAGTTTCAAATGTAAGTACATGATCACCAATTTGGGTTTGAAATTGTTTTCCTTCTTTTTGCATTTTATTCTCCTGATTTTGGTCCTTCTGATCAGGGACTGAAAACCGAAGATAACTTGAGGATATAGCCCTCCCCTGTTATCACCGCTTTTCAATACCCGATCGTCAGGCGTATATTGGATATGATTTACATGCGGTATTTGATTGTTTTCATCTAGTACATTTATGTTTGGGTGTGATTCATAGATATTTTCAAATCCTGATCATTATGCCAGGGGATAGTTGATGAATCACATGTCCAATAAATTTTGTCAAGTCAAGGTCTCTACTAGTTTGAATCCCCCATCCTATTATTAAAATAGTTCTTCAAATTCGTGCCAGGTGCTGAGAAGGTTGGTAGTTCAGACCAATCTACCGATGAACTTGACGAAAAAGGAGTAGATGGTAAACCAATACGCCATCTACTCGGAACAGTCATCTTATTTTCGCCTTATGTTTAATCTATCTGTCAGTGCCATGTAACGCTTGAAGTCTTGGCGACGGATGTAAGTTAACAAACGGCGACGTCGACCGACCATCTTTAATAAGCCCCGCCGCGATGATTCGTCGTGGTTATTTTCACGCAGGTGATCTGTCAAGTGTGCGATGCGGCTTGTAAGTATGGCAACCTGTACTTCTGGTGAGCCCGTATCATTCTCGTGACGAGCGAATTCTTGCATTAAACTGCTTTTTGTTTCCTTGTCCATTACCATGACGTCTGCTGTCTCCTGTTTTTTTGCCTGGCAGGTCTCCATACTGGCAGTCTTAAGATTCGAAAACAAACCGCCAGCAGGCCTAGTCAAGTGAGCTGATTATACCAAAGAGCGAGATAGACGACAAGTCTCGGTTTGGTCTCGGTTTGGTCTGTTTGGTTGTGGTGATGACAGGGATAGCAGGAATTGAATTGTTGATTCCTGGAGTCCAGCATTAATCCACCTCTTCTTTTTTTTCTTTCAGCGCTTTACGTAAACTGGTTTGATTTTCTGTTGGAAAAAATTTTAGTACCTGTCGGATTAACCAGGGTGTGTCAGGGCTATTAGGAAAACTCATCGTCTGGCGTAAGAAATATGCGGTCTCCTGTGGTGAGCGGCGAGCTAATACTTCTACAATATCAATTAAATCCGGGGAAATTGAACTGGGAAGCGAACGAGCGAATGGTTGTATGAGGTTAAAAAAAATGGGTAAGTTTTCCATATCAGGGTCTTGGACAAGTGGCAGCAGAGTACGCAATCCAATTTTCTGATAATGCACTTCGTTTGCAGTCAACCATTCATTAATCAACCGGTAGATGGAGTGGGGGTCCTCCTTGCGTAAATTTTCAAGACCATGGAGGATCATTACATCAATTAAGCGGTCTTCGGTGTCTTGTCTGATCCAGCCCCGCACACGTTCTAAAATTGCAGCGGATGAACTTAGTGGGATCACTCCAAGGATAGAAGCAGATAAATGACGAAATTCCAGATATGGTTGCTCCCACAGTTGATCGCAAAGTTCCAGAGCCTGGTCTGGTTTTTCTTTTGCCAGAGGTTCTAAATCCATCAGAATCTGTCGCAAGATAGGGGGTTTTACTCGATAAGCCTGGATCAAAGGTGATGGTTCTCCGGCTTGACCAGGTCGGTGGACTCTGTCAGCGTAAAAATCGAGAAGATGATGCAGACTCCTGATAAATGCAGCCGGGTTATTAAATTGTTCTACAAGGAGCGCTGATTGTCGTTTGAGGCGAACGGGTTGAATTGCGGGCATCGGTATTAATTAGCCCGAGCAAAGTAGACTTTTAATTTAGCTGGTTTCCTACCAACGATGCAATTACTATCTCCGCCACCGATGGTCACCACTGCTAATTCCGGGGAAAAGCCTTCCACGTGTTCTTTTTCTTTAGTGAGAAAGGACATGGGGATAAATAGGTGAAAAGCAGCGTTCTCATGACCGGGCTCCTTAAAGCGCCGGTCGAGTCCTCTTTGGATGTTCTCCCACAAAGTCCAAACAGATGCTTGTACAACCATACAACCGCGCCTCGGAGCGTAATCGGCAAGTTCAGCCTTGATTACCAATTGGTTATACCATTCTGAGAAATTTTCGCTACGAGATGGAAGTTTGTTCTTTTTCATAAGATCCCCTGAGATTGTTTTAAAGAAGTTACATAATTTCGAAAAATGAAGGTATTAATAGTTGATATTTTTTTGGTGTTACTTATTTATTCTGAAGTAATAAGGCGACCGCGGAATCAGCATCTGGTGTAAATGAAATCAAACGTCGTTGAGAAGTTGGTATGTAATCCCCTAGATTCCGATACAGATCTAAAATAGTTCCCTTCCATTCCGGACCTATAAGGATTAATGGACGGGACGAAATCGCACTGGTGAGCAAGAGATTCCACATAGTGACTACTTCAGTTAATGTACCTATACCTCCGGGCAGTACCAGCGCAGCATCACATTCTTCAATTAATGAAAATATGCGTTCACGGAGCGTCTTATGCTTTATCTCCTCGTGCAGCCAGCGGTTCGGTTTAACTGGGCGATATGATTCGATCTCATCGCAGGTGACTCCAATCACGTAGCCACCGTTTTCGGCAGCCCCACGCGATACAGCTTCCATTGTCCCGATGTAACCACCGGTCAGGACTGTAAATCCTGCTTGCCCAAGCAGCTTTCCCAGATGCAGGGCTTTTGTGTAAGCCTCTTCTCCGGGTCTGGGTTTAGAACCTCCAAAGACTGAAATACGTTTCATATATTTGAATGGTTGTGAAGTTAAAATAAACTGAAATGATAAACTATTTTACCCCAGTGTTGGAAGGGGATATTCCTAATTGCTTCAATAATATTGTTCAATCAATGTTCTTAACCCATGCCCTGATCAGGGTTGTTCTCGTTCCAGGTTCGCTGATAATTTCGGTTTAATTTTTGAAGGATAGCTGCCTCGAGGTCGATTTCAGCGACACTTGCAATTTGAAGTAGATAAAGTGCTACATCTGCTAATTCTTCAGCTAAACCTTCCGGGTTTTCCGTGGTATCGTTCCATTGAAAATGTTCAAGTATTTCAGCGCCTTCCAAACAGAGGGATATTGCCAAGTTTCGCAGCGTTTGTTGGCGTGGGCTGTTTGCTTCATACCAACCTTGCGATTCCACAAAGCGATTCATTTCTGCAGTCAGTTCATGAATGTCCATAAGCTATGATTATAGTTTTCAAATCAAAGTAGTGCAATGCTTAAACCGAATATTTTCCCTCTTAGAGCGAACTGTTGGTTTACTGTAATTGAGTATATCGACCTTTTACGCTTGAGAATGCAGGATCAATCACACCTCTTACCATGTACAATGAATGGAATTTTGAAATCAGACAAATTTGAATTGTAGATTACAATAATATAATAGAGCAATGCATATTATCCTCACACACGAGCAAGCTGATTTTGATGCCTTGGCATCCCTGCTGGGAGCGTATTTGCTAAATGAAACTGCGCTTCCATTACTACCACGCCGGCTGAACCGCAATGTACGCGCCTTTATTACATTGTATGGGATGGAGCTGCCATTCGTTGAACCTCAAGACCTTCCGGATGAACCAGTCAATTTTGTAACAATGGTAGATACTCAATCTAGAATAAGTGTTAAGGGGATGGGACCAAAGACTCAATTCCAGGTGATCGACCACCATCCTTTGCGAGAGGGGCTGCCCGAAGATTGGATGGTGACGATAGAAATAACCGGAGCAACAGCGACAATACTTGTTGATGCTATACGTGAACGTAACGGAAGATTGGATCCTATTCATTCTACGCTTTTACTTTTGGGTATCTACGAAGACACCGGTTCACTAACTTACACTCGCACGACTTCCCGGGATTTACGAGCGGCGGCATTTCTTTTAGAGCAAGGAGCAAGTTTGCGGATCGCAAATGACTTCCTAAATCATCCTCTCTCGCAGGCTCAACAGGAATTATATGATCGCTTGCGCACCAATTTGGAACACTTCGACATCCATGGTCATACTGTAGTTATTGCGTGCGGTGATGCCATGGGGATGGAGGAAGAGCTTTCGAGTGTCGCCCATAAGCTGCGGGATTTGCTAGACCCTGATGCATTTTTTATGCTCGTCACCACACGAGGGGGCGTGCAGCTGATTGCAAGGTCTACAAGTGATAATATCGATGTGGCAGCAATTACCGCTGAATTTGGTGGGGGAGGACATGAGCGTGCAGCAGCCGGTTTAATTCGCGACCTTGATGTGGAAAGTCTGTGTGCCAAACTGGTTCAAATGCTACCAGAATATGTACACGCTTCAATTACAATTTCCCAAATCATGTCACGCGATCCTCAGCTGCTTGCTCCTGACACTCCTGTTAAGGAAGCTTCTCAGAGGATGCGCCGTTATGGTTATGAGGGTTTTCCTGTGGTACAAAATGGAGAGGTTGTTGGTCTGCTAACGCGCAGAGCTGTGGATCGAGCAATGGCACATAGGCTTAATTTAAAAACAGCCAGTCTCATGGAAGCTGGAGAGCATACCGTCAAACCCAATGATTCCATAGAACAGTTACAGCATGTCATGACGGAGACAGGATGGGGACAAATCCCAGTTGTTGATCCCGATAAGGGGCAGATCATAGGGATCGTCACTCGTACAGATTTGTTGAAAACACTTACCCATCAGCCGAGATTTCCTGGAAGTCCAAATCTTACTTCAAGGCTTGAATCAGTATTACCTGCAGAGCGTTTGGCTTTACTCAAAGCTATAGCCAGTCAGGCTCATGAGCAATCTGCAGCCCTTTACATTGTAGGTGGGTTTGTTCGAGATTTGCTTATGGAACTACCAAGTCTGGATTTTGATTTTGTTGTCGAGGGCGACGCAATTGTCTTGGCGCAAGCATTAGCACAGAAATTCGGTGGACGTGTGACGAGTCACTCTCGTTTTGGGACTGCAAAATGGCATCTCAACGAACAGGAGTCCGGATCAGTTCAATATGGTATCAAGTTGCACAAATTAAAACCGGATCTTGAATGTATAGATTTTGTTTCAGCTCGCACAGAGTTTTATACTCATCCAACGGCATTACCGACGGTTGAGCGCGGAAGCATTAAACTTGATTTACACCGCCGTGATTTCACGATCAATACGTTAGCCCTACGTTTAGATGGTCGTCATTATGGTGAATTACAGGACTACTGGGGCGGTTTGAACGATTTAAGAGATCGCTTAGTACGAGTTCTCCATTCTCTTTCATTCGTTGATGATCCCACCAGGATCCTGCGTGCGGCGCGATTTGAACAGCGTTTCAAGTTTTCTATCGAGAGCCGTACAATGGACTTATTAAAAGAGGCTATTACGTTGCTCGATCGCCTTTCTGGGGACCGCATCCGCCATGAGTTGGATCACATCCTCGTGGAAGCGACAGCTTCTCGAATATTATCTCGATTACAGGAATTAAATTTACTTACCACGATAGAACCGGCATTAGTATGTGATGATTGGTTGATTGCGCGCCTGGAAACCCTAAGGACATTTCAACCAGAAGATTGTTGGAATTTGGTGGGCTATTCAAACGACCCTCAACGTAAAAGAGATTTATCTTACACACTGTGGTTCATACGCCTGTCGAGCGAAGAATTACAAAGGGTAATAGATCGTTTAAGGATACCGACCAATTTGGTGAATGTCATTTTTTCCGCCAATGACTTATGGAGAAATCGTGAGGCTTTAGCATCCGCTTCGTCAAGCGAAGTTGTTGCTGTGCTGGATGCGGTTCCCCCTCTCTCTCGTTTTGGTTTTTTCCTGGCATCGTCTGATAATAAACTTCGGGAAGTCATCCATAAGTATATTACCCATTGGCAGTATATTACACCCACGATCAATGGTCACGATCTAGAAGAGAGAGGCGTACCTCCCGGTCCAATTTACCGCAAGATCCTTTCCGGTTTGCGTGCTGCCTGGGTGGATGGAAATATAACATCAAAGGATGAGGAAACAGCTTTATTAGAAGAATTACTTCAAGATAGGGGATCCGAATAAATGGATTCATATTCATTTGTTGATTGATTTTCCCGGGTTCGTATTTGTTGTTTATAATAAACCGATTTGCCATACCTGGAATGAGATTAAGAGTTCGTGCATTTAAGCAGGCTAAATAAGGAAATCTATTGAAGTTCTTTTACGGAAATGCGATTCTCTGGTTAGTTTGAAGGGGGGAGGGCATTTATTCTTAATGATTAGTAAGATTATTCGAGTGTAAAGGTGGTAACCAACCTTGCGGATAATTTAGTTCCATGCTAAAATTTTAATAGTTTCTTTAGTGGTACTGATGCAGTCGTCGATGAAAAGTGGGCAACCCCCACTTTTCTGTATGTTATCTAGATTTACACTCCAAGTGGAGAAAGAGCAAGTATGAAGAACGAGTTTGAATTGGCATTCAATGAGGTAGTTGAACAAAAACGGCTTCCGAAAGATGTTATTTTGGAAGCCCTAAATGCTGCTATGGTCTCTGCATATCGGAGATCAAAAAACGCTTCTAATGCACAACATATTGAGGCCGAGATTGATACGGAAACCGGTCGTGTATCAATTTTCGCTGAAAAAGAAGTCGTTGAGGTCGTAGAGGATGAACGCACCGAGGTCTCCCTTGAGGATGCCCGTAAGGTGGATGCTGATTCCGAGATCGGGAGTATGGTTGTAGTTGAAACTACTCCTAGAAACTTCGGTCGTGTAGCCGCGCAAACAGCGCGGCAGGTCATACAGCAAAGGATTCGGGAAGCTGAACGCGAGGCTCAATTTGAGTATTACAGCAAACAAATTGGAGAAATCATCAGCGGTGTAGTCCAATCTACGCATGCTGGAGGTGTGACCCTTGGAATGGATATGAAGGCGGAAGGGATCATGCCGCGCAACCAGCAAATCCGTGGAGAGCGTTTCCGGGTTCATGACCGGGTTCGAGCGCTGCTCTTGGAAATCAAATCAACTCCACGTGGACCTCAAATCATATTGTCGCGTGCTCACAGTAATTTTCTAAGACGACTGTTAGAAAATGAGGTGCCAGAAGTCTATCACGGATTGGTTGAAATACGATCGATTTCCCGTGAGCCAGGACACCGTTCCAAAGTAGCTGTTTCTGCGCTTCAGGCTGGTGTGGACCCTGTTGGTGCTTGTGTCGGAATTCGCGGCGTTCGCATTCAAGCAATCGTCCGGGAGTTAAACGACGAGAAGATAGATGTCATTGAATGGAATTCCGATGCAACGTTGTATATCGCTAAATCGTTGAGCCCTGCCAGAGTTGCAGGTGTCTACTTGAAAGATCTTGGTGACGAAGCTAAAACTGCCACCGTGGTTGTTCCAGAAGATCAACTAAGTTTAGCAATTGGACGAGATGGACAAAATGCTCGTCTAGCTGCGAAGCTGACTTCCTGGCGTATCGACATAAAAAGCCTCCCTGAGGCTGCGACAGACGCACTTTATAAGCTGCAAAATATCCCATCTTTTGCTGAGATTGCAGAGGCTGAAGCTGAAATACGTCCGCAGGTTGAAATAATCCTAGCAAAGAAAACCGAAGGTCGCCCGATAACTCCGGAGGAATACCGGGTACTCACTCAATTTGTGGACCGTGTAGAGAAAGGCATATATAAACAAAATCAGGTTGAAAGAGATGCAGAGCAGGAGCGAATTCAAGAAGTCCGTTCGACGATCCCCGATCCTGCTTTTAAGATGCCATTGGAAAAATTCGAAATTGCTGATCGAGTATATGCTGTAATCAGTGAAGCCGGATTTCAGACAGTTGGCGATCTTATGCTGCAATGGAAATTAGATTCAGATGAAATATTAGCTTTGAAGGGAATGGGTCCGAAAGGTATGAAGGTGCTTGAAGGTGCATTAGATAGTGTTACCTACCCAGTCGAAGAAATTGTAGAAGAAGCTGCTGGGGAGGAAGGTGAGGCTGGTGTCGAAGTACCCGAATCCACAGAGGAAGTTGGTGAAGGTGCCCCGCAGATTGAAGGTGCAGAAACTGAAATCCCATCTCCAGAAACTGGAGTAACCGATCTGGAAGAAGTTACCCCGAAAGATGATGAGTTAGAGGTTGAACCCGCAGCTGAAGCCGAAGCATTGGAAGCAGAAGTGTTGGGCGAGGAAGAGAAGGTTATAGATGCCGAGAAAGAACCGGATACTTTTGAAGAAATCGTATCGCAGACCCCGGATGTGCTGGGGTTAGAGCTTGTAGATCAGGAAATCGAACAAATCGAGGGTAAAAAGAAAAAGGAGAAGAAGAAAAAATACATAGAAATTGAATACGATCCCGATCATGATGCTTTGCTTGTAAAAAAGAAACGCAAACGTGAAGTTCAAGAATGGGAAGAGGATTGGTAATACCAATCGGTTATCAATAGAGAGAATTGGTGCCAAGGAAAAGAACAAGACGAAAACATGTGCCCCAGCGCACTTGTGTAGGCTGTCGAGAGGTGCTACCTAAAAGACAATTAATTCGAATAGTCCGTTCGCCGGATGGTGTTGTGATAGATCCGACAGGAAAAATAACAGGTCGCGGCGCATATTTACATGATAGACACTCATGCTGGGAACGAGGACTGAAAGGTGCACTTGCCAACGCGTTGAAAATTGAATTAACTGACGAGGACCGGGAGAAATTGTTAGTTTTTATGGCATCGTTACACGAAGGGGAACCTACTCAGGATATAAAAAAATTATGAGTAGAAATGGGATATTGTTATTCAATAATATTCACCTGTATGCCCGTATGACCGAATTAATGTACGTTGAACTTAGGCGACAGGACTAGAGGATAAATATTGGTAAGTGAATATAAGCTTAGCTTATTGTACGTATTTAGAACGCTTCATAATACTTGAGCTATTCGTTTGGGTACACATTAATCTTGATATTTTTGAGGTATTGAATGAGCGATAATGATCAAAAAATGAACGAGCAAGCAATGAATGAACAAGCAATGGATGGGCAGGAGATAAAGACGATAGAATTGCCTTCCTCGATAACCGTCCGGGATTTTGCGATTAAAATCGAAAGCAGCCCCATTGAAGTCATAAAAAACCTTATGGCAAATGGGGTTATGGCGAATATCAATCAGCAGATAGACTTTGATACCGCTGCTATTGTTGCGGCAGAGATGGGGTATGAAGCGCAACTCGAGACGTTGGAAGATGTGAGAGAGGATGAAAAGGGTGAAATCCCGCTTTGGCGGCGGATCATTGCGGATGAAAATCCAGAAGATTTAGATATCCGCCCACCCGTGGTCACCATCCTGGGTCACGTTGATCACGGAAAAACTACGCTGCTTGATGCAATTCGCAACACTGATGTAGCTGGGGGAGAATCTGGTGGGATTACACAGCATATCGGTGCATATCAGGTCAAACATAATGATCGCGAAATTACCTTTTTAGATACACCGGGTCACGCTGCTTTTACTGCAATGAGAGCCCGTGGTGCACAGGGTGCTGATATTGTCGTCCTTGTTGTTGCTGCCGACGATGGGGTCATGCCTCAAACTCGTGAAGCTGTGGCTCATGCCAAAGCAGCCCGTGTGCCTATTATTGTGGCTTTAAATAAGATCGATAAACCAAACGCAGACCGCGACAGGACAAAACAGCAATTAGCTGAGATTGGACTCATTCCTGATGAATGGGATGGTGATACTATCATTGTTCCCATGTCAGCCAAGTTGCAGGAGGGATTGGAGGATTTATTAGAGGCAATTTTGCTGGTAGCCGAAAATATCGATATCAAAGCCAATCCGGAAGGTAAAGTAATTGGAACCGTGATTGAGGCGGAGCGTGACAGATCGAAAGGTGTAATGTCTACTTTGCTGGTGCAAAATGGCAGCCTTGAAATAGGTGATGTTGTTGTTGCCGGGATCACACATGGTCGTTTACGAGCCATGTTCAATCATCAGGGACAGAATATTAAAGAAGCCCGTCCCTCTGCTCCAGTCTCGGTTATGGGCTTTCACGAAGTGCCTCAAGCAGGGGATTTGTTTCACGTGGTGGTATCCGACCGTGAAGCCCGCGCATTAATTCGAAGACGCAAAGAGACCCAAAAGCTTGCTGAGACTCAACCATCGAGTGCAGTTACTCTGGAGCAATTATTTGATAGTTATCAGACCGGGGAAGTGCGTGAGCTTCGGCTGATCATAAAAGCCGATGTGCAGGGATCGTTAGAACCGATAATTACATCCCTTAATGAGATGAGTGAAGGCGATATAGCAGTGAATGTCCTGCATGCTGGGACTGGAAATATCGGTGAGAATGATATTATGTTAGCAGCGGTCTCAAGAGCGATTGTGATTGGATTTAATGTTGATGCAGACGTTGCTGCCCGTCGATTAGCTGATGCAAAGAATGTTTCTGTGCGACAGTATGATATTATTTATCGTCTTACTGAAGACATTGAGAAAGCTTTGAAAGGCATGCTTGAGCCTGAAGAAATCGAAACGATATTGGGAAAAGCTGAAGTTCGGGATATATTCCGTATCTCGAAAGTGGGAAAAATTGCAGGTTGTCGTGTGATAGAAGGGGAGTTGCGCCGTAACGCTCGTATACGAGTTTTAAGGGCAAACGAAGAGATATTCGATGGCGAACTGTTATCGCTCAAACATCACCAGGATGATGTCCAAGAAGTGAAGTCTGGGTTTGAATGTGGTGTTGCTATCAAGGACTTCTCAAAATTTGAAGAGGGTGATGTGTTAGAGAGTTATACCGTGGAATTGGTCGCAGTAGTTTAATTGTTGCCATCGGAATGCGAGGCTGGAAGTGGTTTCAAAGTTGCGGGCGAAAAGAATAGCCGATCGAATAAATGAAGTTTTATCCGAAATGTTGATTTATGATATATCCGACCCCCGCTTGGTAGGGGTTTCGGTCACTGATGTTAATGTTGATCGTGAGATGACATTCGCAAACATCTTTGTTTCTGCTCTCGAAGGTACTTCCAGATCAGACGAGATCTTAGAGGGGCTGGAACATGCGAAGGGTTATATACGAAGTGAATTAGCAGACCGAATTGAATTGCGCACGTTCCCACGTTTGCGCTTCCATTGGGATCCCACTTTTGAGAAGGCTGAAAGGATCGATCGTTTAATTGCTTCTTTAAATACCAAAACGATTTCTTCAAATGAAAGTCAATCTCAACTCGATGATAGCGGGGCATTTGATACCCCAATCGATACAGATGAGGGTTTCAACACGGATGGATAAGACCTTATTGGACTTTGCGGGTAAGCAATTTAGGTCTGCAGAGCGTATCCTGATTGTTTCTCATATTCGTCCAGACGGGGATGCAATTGGATCACTAATTGGATTTGGATTGGCACTGCGAGCTGAAGGGAAAGACGTCCAGATAGTTTCTGGAGATGGAGTACCACCCAATTTCAGACACCTGGTTGGATGGGATAAGGTTCGCAAGCGCCCTCAGGGAGAATTCGATGTTGTTGCTGTTCTGGATTGTTCAGACTTAGACCGGGCAGGAAAAGTTCTGGATGGATATTCTGAACCTGATATAAATATCGATCACCACCGGACTAATTTGAATTTTGCGAAAATGAATATTGTTGATACAAGCGCTGTGGCAACGGCGGAAATACTGGTCGAACTGATGACGGTTGCCGGTATTCCATTTTCGCAAACTGTAGCTTCGGCGTTATTGACAGGAATCATCACCGATACACTGGGATTTCATACATCCAATATGACCCCTAAAGCACTCCGGATTGCGGCTGATTTGATGGAACTTGGAGCAGATTTGCCCAAATTGTATCAAAAGGCGATGATTGATCGTTCTTTTGAGGCCGCACGGATATGGGGTGAGGCTCTGGTGCATTTGGAACGCGAAGATAAGATGGTTTGGACGACGTTAACCCTGGCTGATCGTAAGGCTGCGAACTATCCTGGTCGCGATGACGCCGATTTGATCAACGTTCTTTCGACAATAAATGATGCGAATATCTCTCTTATTTTCGTGGAGCAACCCAATGGGCGCGTGAAGGTTAGCTGGCGAGCCCAGCCCGGATATGATGTTTCAGAAGTAGCATTAATATTTGGTGGAGGTGGTCATCCCTCTGCATCAGGAGCCGATATTGAAGGTAATATTGTGGAAGTAAAGGAATTGGTACTGGCGCAAACTCGCGATCTATTATAAGTAGATCAAAATCGGGGTTATTTGTCAACAGGGTTGATTTATCTTGATAATACTCAGAAATTATTTTAACGGATCAAATTAAAGACAATACTGGTTTTGTCACATTGGGGTCAGGAAATCGCCACGAAACGCTCAAATTATCGGTTTAATAAGAAAGAGTCAAACTGTCGTGTAAAAAAGGAATGGGATAAAAAGAGATGGATCAAGATAACATTAAAAATGTCGTATCGGGTGTACTGGTAGTCGATAAACCTACAGGAATGACATCTCACGATGTCGTTCAAGTTGTCCGCCGTGGCACAGGTATTCGTAGGGCTGGTCACACAGGTACACTGGACCCTCGTGCTTCGGGTGTTTTGGTCATTTTGCTTGGACCTGCAGTTCGCTTGAGTGAATTTGTTTCGGCCTCAGACAAGCGATACCAGGCGACGATCCGGGTTGGAAGTTCAACTGACACATATGATTCAGAAGGAACCATAACCAACCATACCTCAGACATAGATGTCAGCGAAGAGCAGTTTAACGAGATACTTCAACAGTTTACAGGTGAAATTGAACAGGTTCCACCCCCATACTCAGCCGTAAAAGTAAAAGGGCGCAAGGCTTATGAATTGGCTCGCCGCGGAGAAGAAGTGGAGCTTAAACCTCGAATTATCAATGTTTACAGCCTTGAAGTTTTGGAGTGGGATCCACCCGAGAGTGTAATCGATGTCTATTGTTCCTCTGGAACATATGTACGTTCACTGGCAAATGATATCGGGAAAGCATTAGGAACTGGTGCATATCTTGTAGGTCTTCGTCGAACAAAAAGTGGTCGTTTTACGCTGCGGGATGCAGTGCCGCTTCGCGTTTTACGAGAAGCGTTTGAAGCAGGTGATTGGTACAAAAACTTGATCCCGGCAGCCGAGGCGCTTGCTGATTGGCCGATGGTGGAATTAGATGCTGATCAGATGGAATTTGTACGCCACGGGCATCGAATTCCGGCTGAATCAGGTCAAACTGGTTGGGCACGAGGGGTGAGTGAACAAGGCGATCTTGTGGCGCTGATGGAAGTGGACGAAGACACTTTGGAATGGCAGCCGCGCAAGGTCTTCTTCCAAACTTGATGATTGTGATTGATTAATTAGTCACATCCTTGCCTGGTGGATGAACCTTTGTTAATCAGTTGAAACCGCGCTGAGCATCAAAGTTCTGGTTGATTATGCAGCATTTCTGGTCCTTGGATCAAGTTTATCTGAAAGACTCCTGGCTTACCATCGGATCTTATGATGGTGTACATCTCGGCCACCGGGCGATCATCCGCCAATTAATCGCCGGCGCTCATGAAGTCAATGTTCCAGCAGTTGTAGTCACTTTCCATCCACATCCCGCGACGGTTCTTAGAGGTCGCAGCGGGCAGTTTTATCTCACTTCACCCGAGGAACAGGCTTCCTTGTTGGGGGATATGGGTGTTGATGTCCTGATCACACATCCTTTTAATAAAGAAATCTCCAAAATGTCCGCTTATGATTTTATTGCTAAGATGGACCAACATTTAGATTTCAGCCATCTTTGGGTTGG
>SDBT01001353.1_pt1 | contig 43008 bp, 37 predicted proteins | sample 2277101 | NCBI WGS metagenome assembly SDBT01 (sample SAMN10404973, study PRJNA504765) | marine sediment metagenome | isolation source: marine sediment core GS10_PC15, 103 cmbsf | place: Arctic Ocean: Southern Knipovich Ridge | collected 2010
ACACCGAAGGCTTCGACAGCTTCGTTACCTCCACTGCCGCTCCGGTTGCTTCCGGCTGGAGCGACCAGTTGCCGGGTGGGTCTCGCACCCACTGGGAATACGCCGCCTTTCCACGGCGCACTGAGAAATCCAGGCTAGTTCTGCGCGGGAGCCGCCTCGGCCGCCTGCTGCGCCTCTGTCACCCGCGCAACCGAGGCCGCCTCCATGACCAGGGCGTCATCCTCGACAACGCGGCCGTCGAAGAGGTTCACAGTGCGTTCGCAATAGCTGGACCAGCGCGGATCGTGGGTCACCATACAGATGGTGGCGCCCTCTTGGTGAAGCTCTCCCATGAGGTTCATCACCGCTTCCGCGTTGCCCGAGTCGAGGTTCCCTGTGGGCTCGTCGGCGAGAACGATTGACGGTGACCCTACTACGGCGCGCGCCACCGCTACTCGCTGCTGCTGGCCTCCCGAGAGCTGGCTCGGGTAGTGGCCCATCCGGTGCGACATGCCCACACGCTCGAGCGATGACTCAACGCGCTCCCTGCGTTCCTTCTTCACCATGCCCCGGTAGGTGAGAGGCAGCTCGACGTTCTCGTACACCGTCAGGTCGCCGATCAGGTTGAAGCTCTGGAAGATGAAGCCGATCTCTCGATTGCGCACACGCGCTCTCTCCGAGGCTTTCAGCTCGGCCACCGGATGGTCGTTGAGCGTGTAAATGCCTCGTGTCGGCGTATCGAGCAGGCCGAGGATCGACAGCAGAGTCGTCTTCCCCGAGCCCGAGGGGCCGGCGATGGAGATGAACTCCCCCTCGGCAATGCTCAGATGAATATCGGAGAGGGCATGTGTTTCCACCTCCTCCGTGTAGAAGACTTTGTCGAGCTTCTCGAGATACAGGAGCGTTCCGTTCGCTTCACTCATCGTTCATCCCCCCGGGACCTGACGGGTATGGAGCTGCACTTCCGGCGTCTTCTATCTATCTGACGTCTACTCCGGGCCATAGGTTGCATATTTCTGCAGTAATTCCCCTTCTGCCGGTTCGGATGCCACGCAAGTTGGAGGCATCGAGCTTCCGGCGACTCAGGGGAGAGGCAGACAATGCTAGTTTTCTAGCATTATGCTAGATCTTTAGCATTCTGCGCAAGGGATGGACAATGAAGGCCAGCCTGCGTCGTCCATCCCGGTTCGTCGCGAGGTCGCGGTGAGGCGTGTGGATACAAGGCGCGCGCAGGGAGGAGGACGCAGGTGTACGCAGAGCGTACATCGAGGACTCCGACCAAGCGCAACGCCGTAGACACGCGCCTCACCGCGACCTCAGCAGAACCGGGGTGGAGGACGCAGGCCAATCAGGCAGGTTGGAGCTCTCGCTCCCGGCGCTCTTCCTCGACCGCGGCAAACTCGTCGTAGGCTCGCAGGGCCTCGGCCGCATACACCATCGCCGGCCCGCCGCCCATATGCACGGCAACCGCTACCCCCTCAGCCACTTCTTCTCTGGTGACACCCAGCTTCAACGCCTGTTGGGCGTGGTAGGCGATGCAGGCATCGCAGCGTTTGGATACTGCGATCACCAGGGTGATGAGCTCCTTGGTCTTGTGATCGAGCGCCCCGTCCTGCCGGGCTGCCGCGCCGAGGTCGCCAAACGCGGCCATGACGTCGGGAACGGCCCGGCGCAGAGTGGCCGCAGCCACGTTCAAGTCTCTCGCTAGCTCCTTGTGGTCCTTACCCATGATGGCTCTCCGAAAGATGATTTCTCGTATGTATGAAGGATGCGCAACGCGGGGCTGCGGTCACGCAGAGTTCCGCGCGGGCCCATTTGCAGGTTCAGCCTGAGGACGATCACGAAGGCAGACTACGTTCCCTCGCGCTCGCGGAAGGACTGTCTCTCCTCTTCCAGATAGATGAGGATGGTGCGGGTGTGCTCGGCGATCTCGTTGAACATCTGGCTGAGCCTCGGGTCACTCAGCTCACCGGCTGTTCCGAGGAAGAAGTGGTAGCTCTCCTCCTGCTCGGCGCAGGCCGCGTCCAGGACGTCTTTGGCGGTGATGTCGGCGCCCCGGTAGGACTCCAGGTCAGATCTTTGCCGCAGCCGATTGACTAGTTCGCTGCGGCTCAATCTAGCGGTATCAATGTAGTCATCGAAGCGGCTAGCCAGGTCGTGGCTGAAGGTGCGGCTCGACTCTGCGACGGCAGTGAGGACGTGCGTCGCCTCAGAGCCCATCACGGACTCACCGGGGGCCTGCTCGAACCAACTCGCCGTCTCGCGCACGTACTCGAGCGCCAAGCGGGCCATCTCCCGGGGCTCGAGATCGCTATAGTCGAATGGCAACGCCTGCTCCTCCTCTGGTTGGCTACCCTAATTCTCGCGGAAACCAGCGATTCCGCCAAGTGCTATTTGATGGTCACTTCTCGACTTTGCCGTCCAGCAGCGTCCTGACCCAGAAATCGTGGGTTGCCCGGCTCGAGTGCTGGCGTTGGCTCGCCTGCAAGCCGTGCCGGCTGTCCGGGTACAGCATGAGCTCGAAGTCCTTGTTGTTCGAGGTGAGCCAGTCGACCACCTGAATGGTGTTCTGGGCGTGGACGTTGTCGTCGATGGTGCCGTGCGTGATGCGCAGGCCGCCTTCGTACTTGTCGATCCAGGTGAGCACAGCACCGAAGTTGTAGCCCTCGGGGTTCTCAGCCGGTGTGTCCATATAACGCTCTGTGTAGACGGTGTCGTACAGCTTCCAGTCCGTTACCGATGAAGCGGCGATGCCGTAGTTGAAGTGCCCCGCCCCGTAGGTTAGTGCCATCGCGGTCGTGTATCCGCCGTAGCTGCCACCGGTAATGCCGATCTTGTCCTTGGCGATGTAGGGCTGCTCACGCAGCCACTTGGCGGCAGTGATCAGATCGGTCATCTCCCACAGGCCGAGCTGCCGGTGCATGAGCCCCACGCCGGCCTTGCCGAAGTGACCCGAGGCCCGGTGGTCGACGCAGATGGTGATGACGCCGCGCTGGGCCCAGTAGTGGGGCTGCAAGCCGAGCCATCGGTTGCTCACGCTACCCGCGTTAGGTCCCCCGTAGATGCTGAAGATCACCGGATACTGGTTCGACTCGTCGAAGTCAGGGGGAAGCACCCAGTAGGCGGGCAAATCGAATTGTCCGTCCTCCGACGGGATCGTGAAGATCTCCGCTCTGCCCCAGGCGTAATCGTCGGTAGCGTCGGTACGGGAGTCGCCGAGCTCGCGCACCAGCCCGCCGTCGCCCCGGTGCAGAGTCATACGGGCAGGCGTCGTGATCGTGCTGACCGTGTCGATGAAGTAGGCGCCACCTGGCGAGACCTGCGCCCCATGGGCGCCCTCACCCTGCGTCAGTTCCTCGAGACCCGTGCCGTCGAGCCTGACGCGCATGAGCTGTGCGTTCCAGGTCTTGCCGGGGCGGCCGGTGAAATAGACATAGCCGCCTTCTTCGTCGACAAGGTTGATGGAGTTGACCCGCCAGTCCCCGGACGTGAGGCGCTGCTTCAAAGTGCCGTCGTTGTTGTAGTAGTAGAGGTGGCTCCATCCATCGACGTTGGAACGCAGCAAGTAGCCGGATCCATCCTCGAAGTAGTGAATATCCCCGAAGAAGTCCACCCACGACTCCTGCCGCTCCTCGAAGATCTGCGTCTTCTCCCCGGTCAACGGATCACAGTTGTAGAAACGAATGATGTCTTGCCCGCGGTTCATCCACTGCACCGTCAGCGTCTTGCTGTCGCGCGTCCAGAACGGCCAGGCAATGTAGTGGTCGGCCTTCTCCTCGAAGTCCATCCAGACGACGTCGCCCCCCGCTACCGGAACGACCCCCATCTTGACCCAGGGGTTGGGATCGCCGGCCTTGGGGTAGCGCTGCTGCTCGAGCTCACCATGCTGGCCATCGGCGTGGTAGATGGGGAAGATCGGCACCGGAGTGTCGTCGAAGCGCATGAAGGCGAGCTGGGTGCTGTCCGGCGACCACCAGAACGCCGCGTAGCGGGTGCCACGGCCGAGGATCTCCTCGTAGTAGACCCAAGAGGCCCAGCCGTTGTAGACGACGTCGGAGCCATCGTGCGTGTACTGGTGCTCGACGGACTCCTTCAGATCGTAGGCAAACAGGTTGCGATCACGGGTGTAGGCAATCCACCTGCCATCGGGGGAGAAGCGTGCGTTGTTCTCGGGTGAGAGCGTCGCGGTGAGGCGACGGAAATGGTTCTCGTCGAGGTCGTAGTAGTAGAGGTCGCCTTCGTTGCTGAAGACGAAGCCCGAAAAATCGGGCGTTGTGGCGGCCGCTGACCGGGCGCTGAAGCCTTCGGGCAGATTCGCGTCGATCTCGGCGTAGTTGCGATACGCCTCGGCACTGCCATCCTCGGCACTCACTGAATACAGGCGGCGCGTGTCGTCCGCGGGATCCGTTCTCAGCTCCAAATAATGAGTGGAATCGACCCAACCACGAATGGTGGGCAGTTGCCCAGTGACCTGCTCCGCTTCCTCTTCCGAAGGTGGCGCCCCACGACCGTACCCACGGAAGACCTGCTCGTAAGCGAAGTCCTTCAGTCCGTCCTGTTTCGCCTCGGCGACGGGGGCGGACCCACCCGACAGGGCGAAGCTGGTGACGAGAATAGTCGCGATCAGAAGCTTGCGAGCATGTGTCATTGCGCCTCCTGGGAACTCGAAGTCCTGGGGAACGGGAGGGAGAGCTCACTCTGCCGCCGCCCGAGTCACTTCGGCACGTACCCGAGCGGGCGCCCGCTCGCTTCACGACCCGTTGAGATATCCAGGTTAACCCCCACCAGGGGGCGGGGCAACGGTTCAGACTCTGCCCACGCCGCAGTCTGCGAGTCTTTGACCCTCCCGGTTAAACCCATCGCCCGGAGCTCACATCGAAGGGGTAAGGGGCGCTCTTTCACCCCTGCCCCGTGACCTGTGTCTTCTGCCCCAGCGGCAGAGCTCCGAGGCGAGCAGATTCCGGCAACCCGTAACAGGAGAAGAGGATGAAATCCCCGCTCGACATCAGCACTGGCGACGGAGACATCGACATCATCGCCCCCAGGTCGCTCGCTGCCGACGTGGAGCTTCGCGGTGAGGAGGTGGAATTGGTGGGCGGCCTGGCGCTCGAAGGCAGTGTCCGGGATGGCCGCGCGCGGGGCCGTATCAACGGCGGCGGCCCACTGATCAAGGCTGAAACCGGCGACGGTGAGATCCGTCTAGTAACTAGGAACTAATTCTGAAGGCCCCTGGTTTGTCGAATCCTCTTCAACCCAATTTCCACGCTCCCGTCCAACGTAGGAGGGTAATCATGAAGTACCAACGCGCCGTGCTCATCACGGCGGCCATTTTGGCCCTGGGTCTGCTCGTTTCGGGTCCGGCCCTGTCGGCTCAAGGGCAAGCCACGATCGAGCGCACCCTCCAGGTGCAACCCGGCGGCACGCTCACCGTCGATTCCTCGTTCGGCCACATCAAGGTGCTCACGGCCAGCGGCAATAGTGTTGCCGTCAGGGTCGAGCGCGAGGTGAGGAACAGCTACTCCAGCGACGAAAGCCGCATTCTCACCGAGCACCAGGTGAACATCTCACAGTCGGGCAATGACGTCCGGGTCGAGACCATGGTCTCGGAGGATGTGCGCGAGCGCTGGCGCGATGACTACCGCGGTACCCCGCTGCGGGTCGAAATCGTCGTTACCGTCCCGACGTCCTACAACGTCGATCTCGACACCGCAGGCGGCCATATCGAGGTCGCCGACCTCACCGGTGGGGTGCAGGCTCACACTTCCGGCGGCCATCTGACCTTCGGCAACATCGACGGTTCGATCAACGCTGACACCTCCGGCGGCCACATCAAGTTGAGCGGCTCTTCGGGCACGGCAGACCTGCACACCTCGGGCGGTAACATCGAGATCGGCCAGGTCGAGGGCAGTGTCAAGGCCGACACCTCCGGCGGCCATATCACTATCGACAGCGCCGGAGCCGCGGTCGATGCCCGGACTTCGGGCGGCAACATCAAGGTCAAGGAGGTCATGGGCACCATTAACGCCTCGACCTCCGGTGGCAGCGTCGAGGCACGCATTTCCGAGCAGCCGCAGGGCGATTGCAGCCTCCGCACCTCGGGCGGCAGCGTTACCGTCTATCTCGCCAGCGACATCGCGATCGATCTCGATGCCGAGGCCGGATGGGGCGGCGTCAGCCTCGACATGGAGGTGACCGGCACCATCAAGAAGGGCGCCGTCAGGGGCACCATCAATGGTGGCGGCCCGATGCTAGTGCTGCGCACATCAGCGGGAGGGATCAAAGTCCGCAAGATGTAGCTACTCCATGTTGGTGCGGCGTTTGCGCGGCTAGCGTCGCGGCGCCTTGCATCTGCGCCCTTGGCGGCGTAGCCAGACCCATCACACTTTCACCACGGCGCGCTAGCGCATGAATTCCGGGGCCCCGCACGAGGTTTGCGGGGCCCCATTTGCGTTGGTTGCCGGCGCGCCATTGCCCTCGCACAGCCGCGATCCGTTGAGGACTCCGAACTGGAGCGATGGTACGCTTCCTGACGCACCCGGTGCGCAGCAGAATCGCCCCTGGATGATTATCCCGTACCGGTCGCTTCCACCGTCCACCCCTCGCCGGGAGATCGAACCCATGCGCAGACCCCTCGCTACCGCGCTCGCCATTGCCTGCATCCTGATACCACCTACCCTCGCCGCCGCGAGCCCCGGCCGCCCGCAGGCCACGGATCTCGCCTCTCTACAGACCCGCCCCGAGCGCACGGGATTCAGGGAAACAACCCGCTATGAGGAGGTCGTGCGCATCGTGGAAGCTGTGGCGGCTGCCTCTCCTCGGCTGCACGCGACCACCTTCGGGTACACATACGGGGGCCGCCCATTGCCGCTGGTGGTGTTCGGTGACGTGCACGACGGCAGCCCGGAATCAGTGCGGGCAAGCGGCAAGACACGCGTCTACGTCCAGGGAAACATCCACGCCGGCGAGGTGTGCGGCAAGGAAGCGATGCTCATGCTGCTGCGCTCGCTCGCCCAGGGTGAGCATGCCGACTGGCTCGATTCGCTCGTGGTGATGATCGCCCCCATCTACAACGCCGACGGCAACGAGATCATTCGTATCGACGGCCGGCGGGGTCAGAATGGACCGATCGGCGGCATGGGCCAGCGGCCGAACGCACAGGGCCTCGACCTCAACCGCGATCACATGAAGCTCGACTCTCCCGAGGCCCGCTCTCTGGCGCTCATGCTGCGACAGTACGATCCCCACATCGCGATCGACCTGCACACCACGAACGGCACGCAGCATGCCTACCACGTCACCTACGCACCGCCGCTCAACCCGAACACCTTCACCTCCATCAACGAGCTGCTCCGCGATGACCTGCTCCCGAGCGTGACGCAGGCCCTCAAGCAGGATCGCGGTTGGGACTACTACTACTACGGCAACACCCCGGGTCGGTTCGGCCGCGGCAGGGAACCTGGCTGGTATACCTACGACTACAGGCCGCGCTTCAACACCAACTACATCGGCCTGCGCAATCGCATCGGCATCCTCAGCGAGGCCTATTCCTACGCCACCTTCGAAGAAAGAATCCTCGCCTCGCTGTATTTTGTGGAGACGATTGTCGACTACGCGCGCGAGAATGCCAACAAGGTCGCCGAGGTGGTCGCAGAGGCTGATGCTCACTCGGTGGTGGGCGAGAGCTTGGCGCTGCGCGCCGAGCTTCAGCGCTCCGAGGATCAGGTGGAGATCCTCATGGGCGCCACCGAGAGGATCGACAATCCCTTCAGTGGCGGCACCATGCTCAATCGCCTCGACGTCAGCACGCCCGAGATGATGTACGAGTACGGCACCTTCCGTGCAACCGAGGAGGAAACGGCTCCCGCCGCCTATTTCATTCCCGCGGACCTACAGGGCGTGCTCGCGAAGCTGGCCCAGCACGGTGTCGTCGTCAATGAGCTCGATGCCGACACCAGCCTCTCGGTCGAGCAGTTCCGCATCACTTCCTCGACCGCGGCGGAGCGCGAGTACCAAGGGCACACGGAGCGCACGTTGGAGGGTTCTTATGAGACCGTGGAGGTTACGCTGCCAGCGGGCACCGCGGTGGTGCGCCTCGACCAGCCGCTCGGTCGCCTCGCCTTCTACCTGTTGGAGCCGCGCTCCGATGACGGCCTGACGAACTGGAACTTTCTCGACCGGGCGCTACAGGAGAACGAGGAAACCTATCCGATCGTTCGAGCGATGAGCGGGGACTTCTAGAGCCCGGACTTCTCAACGGGTGGCGTCGCGAGCGGGCGCGAGGGCGTGTGAGGACAAGGCGCGCGGCGCGCGGCCCTTATCTTGCTCAACCGGCCGCTTCGACACTCGAGTTCCAGATGTCCTGGTGCAACTTCCAGGCCCCGTTCTCGAGCTTCCAGATGACGATGTACTTGCCCTGGTCGAGCACCGCGCCGCCCTCGCCCTCGAGGGTGTAGGCCCCCACCTCGACGGCGGTGTCCTCGAAGCCCTCGAGCTCCTTGGTCTCGAGCGTAACGCCGGCGATCCCCATGTCGATGACGGCCTGCCAGAACTGCCGCAGCGACGAGGTTCCTGTAACCGTGGGGCTATTCGGAGGCAGCGCGTTGCCGTTCGTCGTGTAGAAAGCGGCCAAAGCGGCGGCGTCCTTGCGGGCGACTGCATCCATGGCGGCTTGGTTGTTGGCGGCAATCGCGTCCTGCCACCCATCCGGTGGTGCGCACATGAGCTCCCCTCCTTGTCATTAGAAGTGAGGAATGCGGGCAGACCTGCATCTCTCACCACAGTTCATCGCCTGTAAAATTGAGGGGTACAGGCTAAATTCTTGAATTTATTCTGTCCAGCCTGCGCGCCTGAAGTGCCCTTTCCCTCACGAGAGAAACTCCGCGTTCATCCGGGGGCAGAACCTTGTCGCTGCCTGAGCTCGGCCCGACCTGATCTCGTGGCTACCTGACCTCGAAGGTGAGGGTCGCCCAATTGGACACGTAGTCAGCGTCGGGCTCATCGACTTTGACCATGTGAATCAGCCTGACGTACCAATGCCCCGGCTCATCCAGCCTGATGCGGGCCACACCGTTGATGTCGGTCGTCGTCTGCACCGCCTCCCGTTGATCATTGGGCTGATAGGCCTGCCTCTCGAACCCCACATAGCTGGCGTAGACGATCTGACCGGCCATCGGTTCGCCGTCCTTCAGGAACAGGACCTGCAGCGTGTCGCTGGCACGCAAATCGTATGGGTTCTGCAGCGGCACCAGCTCGACTGGATGACCGAGTCGGGCCTCGTATCCGTAGCTGTGCTCCTCGCCGACCTGAACGATTGCCTTCACGTGCTTCGCGTAGCGCTCCCGGGCAGGCTCGTCGAGATCGTCCTCGTTCTTGCGCTGCTCCAGAATGTCGAGCACCCCGTCGTGCAGCAGGTAGTCGTTGAATTCCTCGGCGGTCAGCTCGATCATGTTGGGCGCGGTCGATACGCCAATCGTGTAGGTGCCGGCCTCGCCGGTGTCGAAATCGAGCATTGCAGCGTTGGCTTCGTCGCGCCACTGCGCCGGGTCGGGATGTACCACCTCCGCTTCCGGCCCGACGATGCTCACGTCGACCATTCGGTCGCGTGTGATGGCATTCTCGCTGTTCACAAACGTCCCGTTCAGGAGTGCAACCGTAGCCTCGGTGCCCGGCTCCAGGAAGAAGCTGTCGAGCCTGAGGAACATGTCGTGCGCGGAAAGCACGCCGACCGCGGTAAAGATGAATACGAAACTGAGTAGGGCCTTCTTCATGTCAATCTCCGGCTGATGGGAGTGTGGCTCGAACTTCTCAACGGGTTGCGCCTGTCATTCTACTGTGGGGTCAGCGTGCCTTCCGGAATCTTGAAGTAGAGATCTTTGTGCATGTCTCGCACCTCTACCGTAACCTGCAAATCGAGCTTATCCAGGGGCTGGGCGTAAGCGCCGCGCAGAACCTCGAGCATGCGGCGCCCGATTTCCTGCCGCGTTTCGAGGGGTCGGCCCGCCAGGATCGCCACGTCGACGTGCACGAACGCCCCGCCGGCATCACCACGCCCGATGCGATAGTCGGAAAGCTCCATAGCGCGGCTCTTGCAGTTTTCGATCCTGATCCCCGCGACGTCGGAAAGGACCTCGTGCAACTGCGAGAAGAGATGGTCGAAATCCATCGGAGAGCCGATATTGTCAGTGTATTGGAGGGTCAATTGCGGCATCATTCATCTCCCTTCCGCGGTTCAAGGGTCAATAGGATCGTGCCGTCGTCTTCACTCAAACGGCGAATGGAATCGACATCGTAAAGCTGGCCCATGTCCATCCCCGGGCAGCTTGCAGCCTCCGTCTCCCAGGTTGCCTCCGAGCGAACAACCCGGCGCCAGAATGGCCATGTACGACACTGCTTGGGCCGATCCTCGTACACCTGGCAGCCTGCGTCGCTGTCGTAAAAGACGCAGTCGAGGTTGGTTTTCTCCTGCAGGCTCAGCTCCTCTGCCCCCACGAACCTGGTGTAGCCCTTGCGGAACTCGCCTTCCGATATCCCCAGACGCCGTGCGAGCACGTCGATCTCTTCGTCGGTCACACGCACCGTACCCGGAAACCCCGTGCAGCACCCCCCGCACTGAGTGCACTCGAAGCGCAGTCCATCTTGATACCAGGGATCTCCTTTCAATGGCCCTCGGGACTCTTCAGGACGTTGAGATGATCTTTGTAGGCGCTGCGCAGCGACGCCACCTCGGCGCGCGAGAGCTTCAGCTCATTGGCGATCTTGCCGATCTCGGCATCTTCGACACTCGATATGCCTTCGTGTGCTGCGGAGACAGCAAAGAGACAGTCCACGAGCGCCAGCTTCTGCTCCTTGTCGGCCACCTCGTTGAACTCCCGAGCCACAAGGAAGTCTTCCGTCGCCCCGAATATCTTTGCGCGCGTCTTCGCCATCTGCACGACGATGAGCACGTGCGCCTCGGGTAGCTGGCCGCGTTCGACAACGATGCGCTCCATCGCCTCGGTCTCTTCGTCGCTGATGTCCAGATCGGCATGGGCGACACGGCTCAGCAGATAGGCGAAACAGGCGATATAGCGAGCCCTTTGCGGCTCCAAATCATCGAGCTCGTTGACGATCTTTCGAACGGTCTCGGTTTCGGGCGAGCTGCGGTCGACCTCGCTCATGCGAAGCGATCCGTCGGTGCCCTTCCCCAGTATCAGGTCGAGAATGCCCATGGCTTGCTCTCCTCTCGCGCGGGGTCGTAGGGCTATTGGATCACCTTGCGAACCGCCCGGATGTGGTCGGGAGTCGTGCCGCAGCAACCACCGATGATCGATGTCCCTGCGGCGATCATGTCGGGAGTGTGCGCGGCGAAGAAATCGGGGCCTTCCGGATAGTGGATGGCCCCTTTGTCGAGGATTGGCTGGCCGGCATTGGACTGAATGAGTACCGGCACCGAGGTGACGGCGCGGAAATCGCCGGCAATCTTGATCATCTTTTCCAGGCCGTTGCCACAGTTGGAGCCGACCACGTCGGCGCCGGCCTCCAGCAGGCCGGCGGCAGCATCAGCAACGCTCGTGCCCATGATGGTATAGAAACCCCGAGGCGTCTCGTCGAACGTCATCGTGGCCATAACGGGCATGTCGGGGTGCAACGCCTTGGCGGCGCGCACCGCGAGGGATGCTTCTCTGAGGTCGGACATGGTCTCGACGCAAATCACGTCGGCCTCGGCGAGGGCGCTCATCTGGCGCTCGAAGCTGGCGTAGACCTCCTCCTCCGAGGTGTCCCCGTAGGGCTCGAGAATTCTGCCCGATGGCCCACAGGAAACCGAGACGTAGGCCTTGCCCGCGGCGACTTCGCGCAGGATGGCGACCGCATTGCCGTTGATCTCTTCGGCATTGTCGTCCAGGCCATAATCCGCCAGCTTCAGGGGCGAGGCCCCGAACGTGTTGGTGGTCAGTAGCTCCGCCCCCGCCTCGAGGTACTGGCGGCCGATCGCCGCGATCACGTCGGGCTCCTCGAGGGTGATCAAATCCGGGCATTGGCCCGGTTCGAGACCATGAGCGATGAGCATGCTGCCAGTCGCACCATCGCCCACCAAAATCTCGCCGGCCAGCAGGCGATCGAGAAGTGGCTTCATCGTGATCTGCCCTCCTGAAGTGAACCCGGCCTGCTAGCAGGCCCGCTCAGACTCCCGCTATCCCCCTGACCGTTTCCACGGCGTTGGCTGCATCGTAGCCATAGGCGTCCGCACCGATCTCGTCGGCCAGATCCTGTGACACCGGGGCGCCGCCGACGATCGTCTTGATCCTACCTTCGAGACCACGCTCCTTGAGGATTTCAATGACCCGGATCATCGCCGGAGCCGTAGTAGTCAATAGAGCGGACATGCCGATAATGCCGGCTTCTTCCTTCTCGGCGGTGTCGACGAAGACCTCCGGCGGAACATCCTTGCCGAGATCGACGATCTCGAAGCCCGCTCCCCTGAGCATGATGCCCACGAGGTTCTTGCCGATGTCATGCAGGTCACCCTGCACGGTACCGAGCACGACCTTGCCGATGCTCGGAACCTCGTCCTGCAAGAACAAGGGCTTCAGCAGATCCATGCTGGCATACATCGCCCGAGCGGAAAGCAGCACCTCGGGCAGGAAGATCTCATGGTTCCGGAACCTCCGGCCAATGACGTCCATGCCGGCGATCAAGCCATTATCGAGGATATCCTTGGGCTCCATACCTTCGTCGATCGCCTTCTGCGTCAGCTCACCGACCTTGGCGCCGTCCCCCTTTTGCAGAGCTTCCGATATCTCGTTCAGTAGATCCATCGATCCTCTCTTTCAGGCGTTATCTCGTTCCGAAGCCATTATTCGTTCCATGCGGGCCTGGCAGGAGGCGTTCTTACACTGCGGGCAGTAGCTATACCCGGCATTGAAGATATGTACATCCATGCTGCCCGAAACCAGGACCCCACTCACCGACTTCAAAGGGCTCATGAGGTAGCTGTCGTTGAGCGAAATACCAATGTCAGCCGGCGTCAAATAGGCGAAGAGCTTGCGCTGTCCAGTGATGTGCCAGCCGCAATAACCCGGACTGTAGCCCAAGACGAAGTGGTTCGGGGTCGCCCTTCCCTCGGCGACTAGGTACGCGTGGTAGTGGTCGCCGATAACCTCCGAGGTTCGGTCCGCCGTCATCGAGGCCACCGCATCCAGCATAACGCCGAGGGCGAGATCGTTGCTGTCGAACAGCCTGGCAATTGCCTGGCTCACCTCATCACCCATGGTGGCGGTAAAGAGGGCCAAATGATCGGCTTCGGGGAATACGTTCGCGACGACGGCGTCGTCAGCGTTGTTCCCCTCTCCCGGGAAGACCGCTCCGAACTCCTCATCGGTGATTTCGGCGAAGAGGCCCCGGGGGCGCACAAGGTCGGCGAACAACTCTGCGGCATCCTCGTACAGCGAAAGGATCCGCCGCGGCACATCGGCATCTTCGGGAATACCCTGATGACTGAGCACCACCTCCCTGGCGGGCTTGATCTCATGGAGCTCGAACTGGATCGTCTGTTTCACTGTCGGTCGCATCGCGGTACTCCTGTGAAAGATTCGAAGTCGGACTCTCGGACTCAGGGGAAAGCAACTCGGAGCACCCAGCCCGCGATTTCCGCTGCCATGCCGGCTGACCGCCGTCACAGGATAGTCTCCCTCGCCGGAGAGGCCAAACCCCTCGCAAGCCAGTCCGGATTTCTCAACGGATCGCGGCTGCATCCCCGCCGCCCGAACTGCGCATGATACGGGCCACCCCGACTGTCATCAACGGCAGGGCGAACAGCAGCAGAAAGCCGTAGGCCAGCATGCTGTAACCCTGTGCGACCAGCGTGATCAGGCCGAGCCGCGACAGGACGGCCGACACCAGTAGGATCCCCACGCTCAGCATCCCCGCCTGCAGCGGCGTCAGGGCCACGCGATCGAGCTCTTCGAGATTCACCGAGATGCGGTCGGTCACCGCATGGATGTGCCCCGTCGCGGTTTCGATCAGCGTCCACAGGATGACGAAGGCATAGATCCAGAGCACGGTGTCGCCGGTGGTTTCCCGCAGCATCGCCAGCCATGGCACCGGGTCTCCCAGGACCCGCTCATCGGGGTAGAAACCCATGATCGCGACGTAGGTCAAAACGAACGGAATCGTCGAGATGATGCCGCAGATCAGCCCGGCCCCGACCGTCTGCCTACGCGAGGTTTGGCGATCGAGCGTGAACATCGTCGCCGGGATTCCGGCAAGGTTGTAGCCAACATAAAGAAACCCGACCAACAGCACGGTCGTGACGGGGGTCGAGTCGCCCAATCCGCCGCTCCCCATCTTGAACGTGTCGATGGCGCTACCCCAGGTCTTGCTGAGCACTACCCCCGCGAAAATCAGGTATCCGGCATATAGAACGAGCGAACCGACAGTCTTGAAGCGCTCGATCGTCGCCCTTCCACGAGCGTTCAGGATGCCCACCATGATGATGACAAGGAGAACTCCGAGCCAGTACGGCGCCCCGATGATCTCCTCGAAGACGCTGCCGGATGCGGCCCCGACCACGGCAATGACGACGATCGCCATGACCAGGTACAGCACGTCGAACAACGGCCACAGCGGACCGATGAGCTCGCGCACGTAGCTGCGGTAGTCGTAAACCTGGGCAACACGGGCGAACTCGAAGGCGAGGATCGACGTGACCGAGAAGCCGACGAAGATGGCGAGGATGCTCCACAGGCCCGTGCGGCCGAAGCGGGCACCGTACTCGACAATTTCCCGGCCGGTGGCGTAGGCGCCGCCAATCAAAACCGATTGGAAAACGATGCCCGGCAACAGGTATTGGGCGAAGCGGAGCTTCCGGTGCGAGTTCACACCGCAGGACTCTAGCAGGCCAGCCTGCAATTCTCACTAGGGAATGGATGCAGGCTACAATGCTCGCCGTGAAGCCGACCGAGTCCGAAGCCGCCGAGTATTTCCGCCTGATCGCCGAGTCCTCCGACGAGGCCATCTTCGGCGTGACTCTGGAGGGCAGGATCACCACGTGGAGCCGGGCGGCGGAACGGACCTTCGGGTATTCCAGCGAGGAGGCGGTCGGCAAATCTCTCTCGATCATCGTGCCACCGAGCCGCGAGCAGGATAAGGCCGATCTTCTCGACGGCGTCCGCCGTGGCGAAAGCGTCGAGGGTCTCCGAATCGAGCTCCAGTGCAAGGATCGCACCACGATCGCGGTCCAGATGACTCTCTCGCCGATCCGCGATGCCGTGGGAGATATCGCCGGCGGCCTCGCAATCATCCGCGACCTTTCGGCAGCGGCGCGTGCCGAAGGCGCGCTCGCAGAGAGCGAAGAGCGCTTCCGGCTGGCCTTCGAAGAGAGCCCCGTCGGTATGGTGCTCTGCGGCCGAGATTACACGATCTTCAGGGTGAACCGCGTCATCTGCGCATTGCTCGGTTACGAAGAAAACGAGCTCATCGGCAAGACCATCGCCGAGATCACGCATCCCGATGATGTCGACACGTCCTTGGAGCATGCCGACAGGGTGTTCGGCGGCACGGTGCCCGGGTACGTGCTCCCCAAGAGGTACGTGACCAAGCAGGGGGAGACCCGCTGGGCACGGCTCACGGTTACCGTGGTGCACGACGAAACCGGCAGACCCATCTACGGTCTCGGCATGATCGAGGACCTGACCGGAGGCAGGGAAGCCGAGAAGGCGATGCGGCGCAGCGAGCGCCTCGCCTCGATCGGCACCTTCGCGGCGGGTGTGGCACATCAAATCAACAATCCGCTGGGCGGCGTTTTGTTGGCTGCCCAGTTCGCCCTCGCCAGTCAGAAGAGCCCCGATTCGCCGGCGCTGATGCGCAAGGCCCTCGAGGATATCGAGGCGGACGCTCGACGTTGCGGGGACATCGTGCGGAGCGTCTTGCGATTCGCCCGACAGGACACGCTCGAGACCTCTCCCTGCACTCTCGATGAGCTCGTGCGGTCAGCCATTCGCCTGACTCGTAAAGACGCAGAAGGAAGGGCCGATGTGCTCTTTCTCGAGGCGCAAGGGAAGCTGCCCGAGATCCTTGTCAGTCGAACCGAAATGGAGCAGGCGATTTCGAACGTACTTCGCAACGCCGTCAAATCGAAGCCGGAGGGCGTCCGCGTGGTCATCCAAACCGACTACAGCGACGATAAAGCCTTCTTGATCATCAGAGACGACGGCGACGGAGTTCCCGAGGAGCATCTCGAGTACCTCTTCGACCCCTTCTACACTACGCGCAAGGAGTTGGGTGGGTCGGGACTCGGGCTCAGCATGGCGCACGCCATCGTCACCGCGCACGGTGGAACGATCGACGTTACCAGTTCACTCACGTCGGGTACGACGGTTATCATCGAGCTGCCGCTCCCGACACCTTGCCAGGAAGATCTGCGATGAGGGTGCTAATCGCCGACGACGAGGAACGCTACAGGGACTACCTGCGCGCCGTCCTCGCGGAGCATGGCCACGTGGTGAGCACGGTCGACAGCGGCCGCGTCGCCATTGACCATGGCGTGCGTTTTCGCCCCGACGTTCTCGTCGCCGACTGGCTGCTGAGGGACCGCATCCACGGCCTGCAAGTGGCGAGAGTGTTGCAGGCGGTGGACCCACGTATGCAGACGATCCTCATCACGGGGTTCGCCTCCGCCGACCTGAAGCAGGAAGCCCGGGCGGCAGGTGTATTCGAGTTCGTGGAAAAGCCCTTCGAGCTGCACCAGATGGTCGACATCATCGAGAGCGCCTCGACGAACAAAGCCAGGCGGCGCGCCTCTCCCCAGTTCGCCGTTCTCGAAGTCGATAGTCGTGGTGTCATCGTCAACGCCAACGACAAGGCCAGAGATTTGTTCGGGAGCGCCTCGGCCGGCAGAAACGCTCGCCGCCTGGACGAGCTGTTCGGTGATGCCACGATCACCTATCTGGTCGAGTCCAACGAGAGCTGGACCGAGATCAACCCGCCGAGCCGCCGTCCCACGACATGGTGGGCGCGATCGAGAACGTGGCCGGATGGCGGCATCTTGGTTCTGCTCAACCAGCATGAAAAACACCTGCAGAGCGACACGGTGGTTCAGATGCTGCTCGACACGGAGGGCTCACAGAAGATCTCGTGGCCGTTCGAGGATCATGTTCTCGTCGTCGACAATGTGAAGAAGACCCGCGCCCTTTGTGCAGAGCTTCTCAACCAGGTCGGCTGTGTCTGCTACAAGGCCGATTCTCGGGATCTGGCCCTGAAGCTGTTCAGCGCTGATCCGAAGCTCGGTGTGGTGATTCTCGATCACGCAATGCCCGCCGGCAGTCTCACAATACTGCTCGCGGCCTTCCGCGCGATTCGCCCCGAGACGAAAGTGGTTGGCTCGGCCGCCACTGACCGGCGCCGGGACTTCTCCGTCCTCGGAGTCGAGCGCTATCTGGAAAAGGGTTGGGCGATCGCCGACCTGATCGAGGTCCTGAAAGACTAACCTGGACTTCTCAACGGGTGGCGTCGCGAGCGGGCGCGAGGGCGTGTGAGGATAAGGCGCGCGCCGATTTGAGCGCGGAGACGTATTCGTGCAGTACGTCGAGCACTCCAATCAAGCGCAACGCAGTACTCGCGCGCCATCGCGCTCGCGTAGTAGCCACCCGTTGTGAAATCCAGGTAAGCCCCGCCCTCGCGATGAGGTCAGTCGGGAAACATCGTGCCGCCCCCTGATTCAGGCGCTCGGAATCTACGCCTGTAAGCGCGATTCCACAGGATCATGATCGGGACCCCGATCGCAGCGGGCACGATCCACGGGAGGAACCACCAGGTTCCCTGCGGCACCAGGCCGAAGAGCCTGCCGAGACCAAACACAGCGAAGGCCGTGTGGAAAGCAACCCCGGCCCCCAGCATCGCTCCCATATGTTCGAAAACCCATGCCTGAGGATCTGCCGGAGGCCTATTCAGGGTGCGCAGCATGTGACCCCCGAGGAGAAGGCCAACAGGGCTGAGCAGGAGAAACAGGACCGACAGACGTGACCAGAAGAGCAGGGCAATCAGAGCAATCACCAGGCTACCCAGCATGGTGGCCGTGGCGAGTGCAACCTGGAAGGGCGTGCGAAAGGCGCTAGGGTCATCGCGCGTTTCGACGGCGCGGACGGCATGCCGGATGCAGGCCAAGGTGACGATGGCCAGGTATCCGAGGAAGACAGTCAAACCGGTGGCCTCGGGATCATCCGCGATGTGCACCCTGCCGGTGAGCATTTGCCCGAGTCGCAACGCGGTAATTACCAGCGCCGACCCATTCACCAGATAGGCGCACCAGGCGAAGATCTTGCCGAAGAGCTTGTGCAGCCTTCCGCCCTTGCGAGTCAGGACCGGCACCCAAAACGCGGCAACTCCGGTGAAGGCGACTGCGATATGACCCCAGAGCACCGCCGCGATGACCATGTTCACCCCGGACCTCCATGCTGGAAAATCGAAACAGGCGGCGCCCGCCATCGGACGCCGCCTGTTCGGGCCTGGTATCTACTGGTTCTGCTGTGGCAGCTCCGGCATGTCGTCGGCGCTGAAGCGCGGCAGCATCTCGTCGCGCATGGCCAATTCATAGACCAGTGCGGCAACGACGATCGCCGAGCTCTTCAGGTCGTCTTCGATGACACGCTCGTAGGCATCGAGATTCGTGTGCCAGGTGTGGGTGCCGTACTCGATGGGATCCTGCCCGAGACCAACTCCGGGCAACCCCGCATGATTGAACGACGTGCTGTCCGTTCCACCCCGACGACGGCTGTCAGAGCTGCGCGCACCCATCACGCCGAGATCCTCGAAGGGCACCAGGATCTGGCGCAGAATGTCCGCCGCTTCGGGCGGTCCAAAGACGGAGGCGCCGCGCACCTTACCGGTGCCGGAATCGATGTTGAAATAGCCGGCGAACTTGGCGAAGTCCGGCTTGGGATCCTCGAAAGACCCATAGTGCTCGGCCACGTAGGCGGCTGAGCCCAGAAGACCCTGCTCCTCACCTGTCCACAGAGCTACGCGGATCGTGCGGCGGGGCTGGGCACCGATCGCCATGAGGATGCGGGCCGCCTCCATCATTGTCGAAGTCCCGGTCCCATTGTCGGTAGCTCCTGTTGAGGCGTGCCAGGAGTCAAGATGACCACCGATAATAATGACCTCGTCGGCCAGGTCCGTTCCGGGGATCTCGGCAACCGCATTGTAGACAGTCCGCCCCTCGGGGAAGATCTTATTGACGATGGTGAACTCGACCTCGACGTCGTGGCCGTGCGTCATAAGGCGGCTGATACGACCGTAGTCCTCATTGCGCAGGATCACGGTCGGAACCGCCAGATCGAGATCGTAGGTGCGGTTCGAGAACGCGCGCACTTGACCGTGGGCACGGGCTGCGTCCTGCACGCTGACAGCGGCCCCATGCTCGACGAGGAACTGGCTGACGATCGGCGCAACTTGCCTTGCCGTCAGAACGTCGGGACCTAGTTCGGGCCTCTCAGGACGTTGACGTTGCGGCGCCTCGCGGTCGGGATCGTACCGGTTACGAGCATCTTCGTCGCTGCGACGCTTGGCCCTCTCTGAAAAGTCGACCGGAACGAAAGCGTACTCGCCGTTGAAGACAATCTTGCCCTCGATATCCTCGGCGGCACTCTCGAGATAGGAATTGAGCGTGTCCTCCGTGGGATCCTCCGGAATCTCGAGCATGTAGACCTGGGCCCTGACGGTACCCGCTGTGCTCGGCGTCCAGGCCAGCACCTCGCCGACCAGGTGATCGGACACGGGCGACAGGATGTGCCCCGTGAAGTACTCGTTGACCCAGCCGACGTTGCCCCACTCGAAGCCTTCGAGGGCCCCGTTCTGCATCCCCCACTCTTCCATCTGCTTCACAGCCCACTTCTGGGCTTTCACCAGATTCGGTGAGCCGGTCAGTCGTGGACCGTATACATCGGTGAAGTGATGGAGAATCTCCATGACCTGGGAGTTGTCCCAGCCTTCTGCGCGGATCTTCTGGATGATCGCGTCGTCCTCCTCGGACACCCCGGCGCTGCTGGACGCAGGCAGGCCGACAACGGGGATTCCAAGGAAAAGCACTAGCGCGATCGCGACGATCCGGTTTCGATCGAAGATCGACATGCCCATGCTGTGCCTCCGGTAGAGGTTGCGGTGGCTCGTCCTCGGCGTACCAAGACGCACATGGCGCCTTCCATGCCAAGAGCGGGGGTGAGGGGTCCTTGTGACCCTTCCCGAGGGAGCGACCCCATGATTCTGCTCGCTCACGGCGGGGTCGTCAACGTAGCCGTCGGGTCGTGGAGCGGGTGGCGAGGGCTAGCCTGCATGTCTCAACGGGTCGCGAAGCGAGCGGGCGCAAGGGGCCGCGAGGACAAGGCGCGCGCCGATTCGGGCGCGCAGGCGTACTGAACAGTACGTCGAGCACACGAATCAAGCGCAACGCCGTCATCGTGGGCCATTGCGCTCGCGCAGTCGTGACCCGTTGAGACATGCAGGCTAAATCAGTGGGCGGACTTGGGGCGGAAGAGGGCGATTGCGCTCGTGTAGCCGTGCAGGTAGCTCCGCCCCCCGACAGGGCCAATCTCGCCGTTGCAGAAGAAGCCGCCGAGCGGCAGGTCGCCGAGATGGTCCATGATCACACGGCTATCGTGGTGAGCCTCGCCGTACAGATGTTTGCCGCGCCCGAGGCAGGAAAACAACAGTGCCCCTTGCGGGGCCCCCCCCGAGAGGCCGGCCCGATACCGTGTCAGCATGGTTCGTAGATCCAGCGCCGATGTGGTGGCGTCGCGCAGATGGAATTGGACCACCTGCCCATTCTCCAGGCTCTCGCTGATGGCGATCACACCGCTCTCCGGGTCCAGGCCGATGAGGTTTCTGATGAGGAAATCGCCGTGCTCGTATACCGGGCGTCCTCCCTCCATGGCGATGCCCATGAAGAGCGAGTAGCGGGCCGTCTCCTGATCGGCCGGAGGCAGCGTCTCAAACAGATCGGCGAGTACCTGGCTCGCCTTGCGCCCCTCGAGCTGGTAGATGCGGGTGTCCTCCGCCCAGGTGATGAACAGGGGTTCGCCAATCGGCTTGCAGCCCTGCGCGACGATGGTATCCATGGTGAGGTCGCCACGAAGGGCCAGACCGACTGCGCCCGCCGAATGAACCCGACGGTCGAGGAAGAGAACGCTGGAGCCGGGCTGACGGGCTCCACTGGCCAGGCCACCGACCTTGGGACTCGAAGGGAACGCGGCATCCAGAGACCCCAGCAGAGCTTTCGCGTCGCAGGTGAAAGGCTCGGGGATGAGGAGGAAGCTGAGGTCAGCGTCGTCTCCGCTCTCCAGGCTCAGCCGCTCGTACCAGAGCTCAGGGGATTCCTCGAAGACCTCGACTTCAGCGGGCTCCAGGTGGAACGGAGTAATCGATACCGCCGGCATGACCGCCGCGGTCATGGAGAGTGCCGGGCTGTCTTCAACCTCGAGTCCGGCGCCCACTACTCCCCCGGCGACGCAACCCAACACGGCCGCGTGGGGGAAGCGCTGCTTCAGAGTTTCAGAAACCAGGTAGTACTGGCCAAGCCGCTGAGGGTCGATGAAGACCGTAACCATGTCGGGGGGCTCGCCACCGAGCTGGGCGTTGATCCCCTCGATCGCCTCCTCGAGTGAGGCCGCGAGGGTTGGCTGGGCGCAGAGCGTGGAGGCCCATCTCACGGCCGGCTACTCCTGGCCGTCGGGGCCCAGGGCAGGGTCCACATCAAGGCCAGCATCAAGCATACGACTGCTCTATTCATCGCCTACTCATCCTGCCCACCACCCGGATTGATGGGCGCTTCCTCCCAGGCTTTGACGAAATCCAAGACCTTGTCCGAACCGTGCAGAAAGGAGAACCGCGCCACTTGCCGGCCTACCCCTTTGACGCGATCCTCGAGCTTCGAGTCCTTGAAGCTGCCGTCGTCCTCGAAAGCCTTCCAAGCATGCGGAACCGAGGCTTGCTGGGGCACTACCCAGGCATGCAGGTTCCGGCAGGCGCCGCGCAGGCTGTTACAGGCGTTGACCGCACCTTGTTGCCCTCCCGCAACGCCGACAAGCCCGACCATTTTCCCCTCGAATTGCTCGAAGCCCATCAGGTCGAGTGCGTTCTTGATCACGCCGCTGCAGCCACCGTGATACTCGGGCGTTCCCAGGATGATGCCATGCGCCGCAGCTACTTCACGGCGCAAGCGAAAGACATCTTCGGGGTAGGATTCCTCGTTCGTGTTGCCGTCGCAGAAGACGAGATCGTAGTCCCTCAAGTCAATGAGTTGGACCCGCGCACCTAGCTCCTCGGCCCCAGCCAGCGCCGCCTGAACGACCCTGAGAGTGTAGCTGCCGGGACGCAGGCTACCGCAGACGCCAACCACCCTTACTTCATGATGATCCGACACAGTCGGCACCTCCTCCGGTGCTGACCCTATAACAAGCACCTCTGACTTCGTAAGTACAGGGTGCGGGCCCCCGCAGCAGTACTCGCGCGCCATCGCGCTCGCGTTGTAGCCACCCGTTGAGAAGTCCAGGCTAAGAACGGTCGAGGAGCTCGCGCACCTCCTGTGCGAGCCGCTCGCGCGAGAAAGGCTTCCGCAGAAAGAACATCCCCTCGTCGATAACACCATGCTCAACGAGCGCGCCACCCGTGTAGCCGGAGACGAAAAGCACCGGCGTCTCAGGGATGTAGGACTCGAGCTCCGCGGCGAGCTCAGTTCCCGACATGCCAGGCATCACCACATCCGTGATGACGAGGCCAATCGGACCCTCGTGGTGCCGGCACACTTCCAGCGCTTCCTCGCCGTCGGCTGCTTCGAGGATCTTGTAGCCGAGGTCGCTGAGAATACGTGTCGCCAACACGCGGGCGGTCTCTTCGTCCTCCACGAGCAGGATCGTTTCGGTGCCACGTATCATCGTGGGAGAAGCCGTCAGGTCCTCGCCCTCCTCGATGGCCTCCTTGGCGGCCGGGAAGTAGATACTGACGGTGGTTCCCTCCCCCACCGCACTGCGTACCTCGATGTAGCCGGAGCTCTGCTTGACGATCCCATAAACGGTGGACAGTCCAAGCCCTGTACCCCGGCCCTCTTCCTTGGTAGTGAAGAATGGCTCGAACAGGTGGGCCTGAACGTTCTCATCCATTCCCAACCCCTCGTCACTGACCGAAAACATCACGTAGTCGCCCGGGGGAATGGTGTCGTAACTGAGGCGAACAGGGTGACTCAGCTCGACGTTCGAGCTCTCGATCGCTACCGTGCCGCCCTGCTGCATGGAATCCCTGGAGTTAAGGATCAGATTGATGATGACCTGCTGGATCTGAACGGGGTCGGCTTTGATCGGTAGCAGGTCGGGATCGAGCGTGGTGACGAGGCTGACGGACTCACCCACCAGGCGTCGAGCCATCTGCTCCATGTCGGTGACGATGGTGTTCAGATCGAGAACACGCGGCTGGAGTACCTGCTTGCGACTGAAAGCAAGGAGTTGCCCTGTTAGCGATGTGGCTCGTTCGGCGGCGTGCTCGATGGCATTGATGTCACGCTGCAGGTTCCGCATCGCATCGGGCTCTCTCCCGAGCATGCCGAGGTCTTCTTGCGCGAGTTGGGCATACCCCGAAACAGCAGTCAACAGGTTGTTGAAGTCGTGGGCCACGCCACCCGCCATCCTGCCGACCGCTTCCATCTTCTGAGACTGCCGGAGCTGCCCCTGCAGGTTCTCTCTCTCGCTGATGTCAAGCGCCACGCCAATGCTGCCGATGGGCTCGCCGTTCTCGCCAGTCAACGGCTCCACGTGACATTCAAAGTGCACGCCCGACCACTCGAACTCGAACGCCGAAGCTTCACCCTCGAGGGCACGCAGGTGCGCGGCAATCGGCAGGTAGGAAGGGTCATCTGAGTCGAAGAACTCGTAGAGGGTCATGCCGATCACGGCCCCAGGCAACAGACCGAGACCATCCAAAGCGGCACCCATCGACAGGGTGAAATTCAGCTCGATGTCCGTGGCCCAGAGCACGGCGGGCATCTGCTGAACCATGATTCGCAGCCGCTCCTCGCTGGCGCGCAGGTCCGCCTCTGCTCGCTTCTGCTCCGAGATGTCTCTCAGGACAAGGATCCGGCCCGTCCGGGCGCCGTGTCGATCCCAAAGCGGCCATACCTGGAGGTCGTAGGAGCTCTGCTCCCGCCCGTCTCCCGAAAGCGCTATTTCGACGTTGATCTCCAGTTGAGCATCGAGGTGCTCGAGGATTCCCGAGCCCCTCTCGAAAACATCAGAGGCCATCTGCCCAACTACGCGGGACGCCGAGCTCCCGATGATCGATTTCGCCGCTCGGTTCAAGTCGACCAGCCGATCCTCGTCGTCGAGCACGAACACACCGTCCTTCATGCCCTCGAACACCGCGGTGCGCGCCACCGGGGCGATGTCCAAGATGCCCAGGCGGAGAAACCCCCAGAACATGGTGAGGCCGGCCAGCGTGAAGGCAAAGGGAGTCGGGTCGATCAAGGGGCTGAACCCCAGGAGAAACAAGGCGTTCCCCATGTATGGCATGGTTGCCGTGACGAGCACGGCGACTACTTGCTTGCGATAGAGGCGTTGCGAGCGCACCAGGAGCCCCATGAGCACCACGGTGGCGATGGCGAAGAGCACATAGGAGAAGGCGACGTGCACCCAGAACCACGGTCCGCGCCCGAAAACCAATATGGGAAACGCGCCAGCCGACTCCATTTGCACGCTGCTCCATATCAATTCTGTGGTTCGGGGATTCCAGATGAGCGCCAGGATGATGACCGGCTCGATGGCCAGCAGCACGAGGCTGCGGCGACTCCAGGAGATGACGCGGTTGGAGTACTGGAGCGCGAAAACCAGCCAGGTGACAGGAACGAGAACGATGCCGAAATACTGGAACTTGCCCCAGAACAACTTCTGATTGAGCTCCGGGCTGAGGAACTCGAGGGCGTAGCCGCCGGCCCAGACCGCAACGCCCACAGCCAGAAGGACGAAGGCTACCGTTCCGGGTCGCGATCGCCGACGCCAGGCAAATGCCCCCACCAGCAGGCAGACCCCTGCCGAGATCAGCAGCGGCAGCGAATACGGTAGAGATTGCCAGATCATCGCGTCACAGGCTCCTGGGTACACGGCTCCTGCCCGGGCTCCGCGCGTCCCGGCCGCCCCCGAGGGCCCCGACGGCACACGATACTCGACACCGTACTAATTAAAAGCAGGTTGTGCATAGTATTGGCCATTTATAATCACAACAAGGGCTTTATGAAGTATTCCAAGCCTGCAATAGCTATTCAAGGCCAGCACAACACCCATCTTCAGGGCAAGACTGCTTCATTGCGCGTTCTCCCCCAACCCGCGGACGGTCAAGGCCGGACATCTCTGGTAAAGTTCCTAGTGGCGATGAGTGAGCCCACGCGTGCAGAAATCGAGGTCGAGGTCCGCTACGCCGAAACCGATCAGATGGGCGTTGTGCACCACGCCAACTACCTGGTCTGGTTCGAGCTGGCGAGAACCAGTCTCTGCTCACTCTCCGGCTACCACTACTCGGACATCGAGAAGCTCGGCTACCTCCTGATGGTGACAGGGGCCGAGCTCAACTACCGCCGCTCGGCTCGCTACGGGGACACCGTACTGGTGTCGTGCTGGATCGATCGGCTGGGTAGCCGCGGGCTCAAATTCGCCTATGAAGTGGTGTTCGACGGTCAGGTCCTGGTGACCGGCAAGACGAGGCATGTCTGGGTGGAGGTCGCTAAGAACCGTCCGTGCTGCATTCCCGAGCCGCTGCGTGAGCCCTTCGAGCGGCTCTCCTCCGCATCTGCCTAGCCTGGACTTCTCAACGGGTGGCGTCGCGAGCGCGATGAAACACCGCCCTCGTAGTCGCCTGCACGAGCATGCTGTAGCATCATCGGATCCCCATGGAATGCGTAACCTGCCTGCCTGAATTCGGCTGAGAGAGGAATCGTCTTGTGAAGATCCTGTCGTTCGCCCTGACTTTATCGGTTGCTCTGGTCGCCGTGGTGATCGCCGTACCGGGTGCTGTGGGGCTCCCCAGCGCGGCCACGTACGACAATTGGCCGCAGTGGCGCGGCCCGAACCTCAACGGCATCAGCAACGAGACGGGGCTTCCGGACTCGTGGGACACCGAGACGAACGTCGCCTGGCGGATCGAGATGCCGGCATGGACGGGATCCACACCGATCATCTGGGAAGGCAGTATCTTCCTGAACGTTTCGATGGACGGCGAGTCCAGCATTGAGCTCTGGCGCCTAGATCGTCGCGACGGCAGCGTCATCTGGAAGCGCTTTCTCAGTGACGGTGATCACCGGGAACGAAAGCAAAACATGTCTTCCCCGTCACCCGTCACCGACGGTGAGCACGTCTGGGTCATGACGGGAACGGGGATCCTGAAGGGCTTCGATTTCGATGGCAATGAAATCTGGACCCGCAACATCCCGACGGACTACTGGCCATTTGGTTTGAACTGGGGCTATGCATCCTCGCCGCTGCTGTTCGAGGATGCCCTCTACATCGAGGTCCTCCACGGCATGAAGACCGACGACCCCTCCTACGTCCTCCGCCTCGACAAGCTCACCGGCGAGACGGTGTGGATGATCGAAAGGCCGACCCCGGCGCGCCGCGAATCGCCTGACGCCTACACCACGCCCGCGGTGCTGCAGTACGACGGCAAGATCGAGATCGTGATCACGGGTGGCGACGTGGTCACCGGCCATGATCCCGACTCCGGCGAGGAGCTATGGCGCTCCGACGGCCTGAACCCGGACGACCGGGCGAACTATCGTATCGTCGCCTCGCCGATCGCTCTGGACGGCATTATTTATGCCCCCAGTCGTGTGCGCCCCCTGCTGGCTCTCAAGGCCGGCGGTCGTGGAGACATTACGGAGACGCATCGTCTGTGGTCGTTCGACAACGGCCCGGACGTCCCGACCCCAGTGACCGACGGTGAGTTCTTCTACATCGTCAACGACAAGGGGATCATGTACGTCCTGGATGCCAAGACGGGCGTGACGATCTACGGTCCCGAGCGCCTCGCTCCCGGCACCTACAGCGCCTCCCCCATATTGGCGGACGGCAAGATCTACGCGACCAGCGAGGACGGCGTCACCTCCGTGGTGAAAGCCGGGCCCGAGTACGAGCTCATCGCAACCAATGACCTCGGCGCCTACTGCCTGAGCACGCCGGCAATCTCGCGCGGACAGATCTTCATCCGGGTTACCGGATTTTTGTACGCCATCGGCGAGGCTGCCGAATAGCCGGGAATTCTCAGCGGATCGCGGCTGCGCGAGCACAGTGGCGCGCGAGGACTGCTTTGCGCTTGGCCTACTGGTCACCAACGATGAGGGCCGGCATGGTCCCGGCATGCGGCGGCCAGGGAATGATCAGGCCCTGGCCGATGCCCTTGGCCACCTCCTCGCCGTAGATGTGATCGACGAGGTACATGGCTATGTCGTAGCTCCTGGCACCACCCTGCGACGTCAGCGACTTGCCGTCGTGCACGAAGCTGACGTCACGGCGCACATCGAGGTTCGAGAAGGTGTCGGCGAAGCGGTCGACATCCGTTGGGAAGGTCGTGCATACCACCGTGTCGAGGAGACCCGCCTTGGCGAGAACGAAAGCTCCGTCACAGAGGGACAGGCTGAAATATGCTTCCTCGCCCACTTTCCGGACCCATTCAATGAGCTCCTCGTTCTCGAGGTCCGAGTCCATACTGTGCTCGGCGCTCGGCACCACCAGGATATCGATGGGGGGCGCATTCGCGAAGCTGAAGTGCGGCTCGATCTCGAGGCCTTCGAACGTGGTGATCTGTTTCCCGTCCTCAGAGACGGTGAATACCTCCATGGCCGGATCGACATGAAAGACCGTATGGTGGAACACGTCGTAGGGCGCCATCAGCTCACTGTTGTAGACACCGTTCACGACCAGAAAGCCGACGCGCAGCGCACGGTCGCGGGGAATCTCTGCCGCAGCAGGTGACCGCTGCAGGCTCTGGCCGCTTGACTCCACGCCGCCGCCCGCACCGGTCTCCTCAGAAGATGCCGCTTGTCCCGCGGGCGGTGCGCCCGTGCAGGAAGAGAGTGAGGCCACGACGGCGACGATCAGGATCAGAGCGAACCTGTCCCATGGTTTGTCGAGCTTCATTGCGCTTGCTCCCTCCTGAGACGCTGCACTATTGAAGTTGCACCGCGAAGAGCTGGTTGCGGCTGCCGATGAACAAGGAGCCGTTGGCCGGCACGACACTGCTGTATACCGAGCTGCCCATGTTCATTTCGGCCAGTACCACCTCTTCCTTGCCTGCCTTCAACACGACGATGTCGCCGTCTTCGTCACCCAGGTACACCCTGCCTTCGACGACCAGCGGCGAGGCCCAAACGGCAGCGAAAGTGTCGTGCACCCAGTAAGGCTCGCCCGTCTCGACATCGAGAGCATGCAGAAAGCCGCTGAAATCGGGAATGTAGAGGATCCCATCATGGATGGCGGCCGTGGAGATCGTGCGGCGGATGTCTTCGTAGTGCCAGATGCGACCACTCTTTGTAATGTCGCCACGCTGAGTGGCATCGATGGCGTAGAAGTGCCCCGTGCCTTCGCCATGCTCCGGATCCTGCCCGTTGCCGATGAACACGCGGTTCTCGTAGATAACCGGCGTGCTGATGACATTGTTGCGCGTCCGCGGCCAGACCGAGTCCTTGGGGTTGGTGTCGAACTCCCAGAGCATCTCGCCACTGAGAACGTCGTAGCCGCGCACCCAGCCATCACCCTCGCCCATGACCACCTGCATGACGCCGGCGACCTCAGCGACGGAGGCAGCCGCCCACTGGCCGTGCAGAATGGCGGCACCGGCCGGCTCATCCTCCCAAACCAGCTCGCCCGTGTGACGATTGACGGCAATCAGGTCGGGCGCAAACGGCGAAGGAATATTGACGTGGCTCTCATCCTGGCCGTTCGAGGTATTCACGTAGACGAGATCACCGAATACCACGGGGGAAGAGTTCGCCATGTTGTGTTGGTAGGTCCCGACCTCTTCCATCATGTCGAAGATCCAGATGACATCCGCGTCGACTTCGCGCGTCAGCTCTTCGTCGGTATAGGGACCGTCGTTTTCGCCGTCGCGAAATCCATTGGTATCGAGGGCCACGAGCCAGCCGCGGTTGTTAACGAAGTAAAGCCTGTCGTCGACGACCAGCGGCGAGGAGCAAACTCCCTGATAGGGCCAGTCGTTGACCCGCCCAGCCTGCAGCTTGGTGCTGGTCATTTGCCAGAGAAACTCGCCGTCGGACTCGCGGAAGGCCAGCAACACCCCTCGGTCGCCACCCTGCTCCGGATCGTAGAGCGCCTCGTTGTTCGTGCCCACGAAGACCTTGCCGTCCGCGACCGTCGGGTTGCCGTAGGTCTGCGACCCGAGTTGGGCGACCCACTTGATGTTCTCACCGGAACCGACATCCCAACTTCCCGGCAGGCCAGTCATGTCCGAGACCATGTTGCGGTCAGGTGTTCCTCCCCACATGGGCCAATCGGCATTGTCTGAAGCACCCCGGACGGGCGCGTAGCCGAGAGCCCCGGCCAGGGTCAGCGCCGTCAGAGTCAGGAGGATACGGCCTCGCCAGGACGTCGGGCGCGACCCGGACATGGGGCTAGAAGACCTGCTTTGATGTCGGGTTTCGTTCATCGGGTCTTTCCTTTGGATTCTTCTTGGTCCTTCGTATTGGTTCCTATTGGTTCTTCGTGACTTTCAGTTTGTCGAACATCACTTCGGCGTGAGCGTCGGCGTAAATGCCAGGGCTGCCGAAGCGATTGCCGAGCGGGTCGACATGGTCGATCTGCCATTCCGTCGGCTCCGCCTCGTCGCGTGGCCACGCCTTGCCTTGCAGACGGACGCCGCCGTCGGAGAGGTTTTCAGCGCGCAGCTTGACGGTGTACCAGGTATCCGGTTGCCACGGAAAGGGAACGACGATGGCGCGCTCAGGCTCTGCGCGCCAGCTCGACAGCTCCAGGGTTTGTTTGCTGCCGAGCAGAATAAGCTCGTAGCGCTGGGCCACGACGCCTGCATCCCCCATGCGCCTGCGGAACAAATCGGAGCTCATGTCCACCTGCACGGTCATGTCGTGCCAATCGGTGATGCCGATGTACGACCGCGCCCTCTTGATGGCCAGGTTGTCCGCCCTCTTGACGTAGACCTTGTTCCCGTCGACGTCACGGATCTCGTACTTGATGCCGGCGTTCACCCAATGCCCCGGCGAGCGCTGCAGACTCTCGAAGTCTTCGTTGATGGGTAGCGGCGGTATGACGCGCACGCGCGCCGTGCCTGAGATTCCATCAACCGTAGCCTGAACTTGCCCCGCCTGAGGTCCCGAGTCAGCGGCCACGGAGAAATCGCCGGGCGATGCGAACGAGCCCTGCAGGTTGGCCATCGACCACTCCCCCGCGTCACGCTCGGTGCGAATCAGCTCGGCGTTGGCATTGAAAAGCCTGGTCTCGAAATGCACCGAACCTCCAGGCGACAGGATGATCTCTTTCGGCACCACCTCGACCCAGGCAACGGCACCGGCTGCGCCCGGCATGAGCGCCGCGCGTCCCTCAGGAAGGACCGTGGCTGCCGGGTCTGAGCGCTGCTCGCCAATTGCGTAGGTCGCCTGGCTGGTCACGAGGTAGACGACGCCGTTGGCAATCGCGACGGAGGCGCGAATGTCCACCAGCTCGTCGCCATGCGCGAGGTCGTCACGGTCGAGAACCTCGACCCCGTCTGCCGTCGGCCGAAGGATGAAGAAGATCCCGTTCTGAGTGCCGACGTAGAGCTTGCCATCGGCGAACACCGGTGAGGCACGCTGGATCGTTCCCAGATTCTCCCGCCAGACCTCGCGCCCGTCCTCCACGTCGAAGGCCATGAGGTTGGCTCCGTTGTCGACCTGGTAGACCCGGCTGCCGTCGAGGACCGGCGTCGAGTAGCCGCCCAGGAAGCCCTCGTGCGTCCACAGGGCGCGGCCCTTGTCGAGCCCGCCTTCGGCATCCGCGGGCACGGCAGCCAGTGCTCCCATGGTGCTGCTGTCGAGGTTTTCCTCGCCATGCGAGACGATCGCCGTGTTCTCGTACAGCACCGCGCCGGTGTTGATGCCGCGCTTGCTCATCGCGTAGGACCAGACGAGCTCGCCGGTGTTGACCTTGAGCCCGTGCACGGCACCGTCGCTACCGCCCTGAATCAGCATGCGGGTACCGTTGATGTCGCGCACGATGGCCGGTGAATAGGTGGTGTCGTAGGGCCGGTTGGGAGTGGATGTGACCCAGATGATGTCGCCGCTGAGCTTGTCGAAGGCGAAGAACCGCTGGCTTGGCGGCGCCAGCGCCCCCCAACCCGTGCTTACCCCGCTAACGATGACGTTGCCACCCTCGATGATCGGTGAAACCGTGCGGCCACCGTGGGTCGAGACGGTCCCGAATATCTCAGACAGGTAATACTCCCAGAGCAGCTCTCCCTCAGACGAAAGCGCCCGCAAATGTCCATCGACGCCGAGGGCATAAATGTTGCCCGTCTCTGGATCGCCCGCGGGGGAGGCCCAGCCAACCCGCCGCGCCGGCACGTCGCTGAGGGTTACATTGGAAATATGCTCCCAGAGCACCTCGCCGGTGCCGGCATCGAGGCACATGATTCGTTCACGCCGGTCCGGCCCTTCGCCGATACCATTCTGCAGGTAGAGGTGGCCACCGAGCACGATCGGGGTCGAGCGCCCGCCGTAGGGCGCCATCCAAAGGAGGTTCTCGCCCTCGGGCGACCAGCTCTCGGGGAGGCCGGTCTCATGGGAAACGCCATCGCGGTCAGGCCCTCGCCAGTCGGGCCAGTCGCTTGCGCCGCCCTGGGGCGCCGCGACTCCCGACGCTGCGACCATGAGGACGAAAAGAGAGATCGACAGGAGCTTCAACACGTTCTTGGTCATTTTGGATACCCGTCGCCGGTCTAGCCTTAATTGGGACGCTGCAAGCCTAAACGATCTCGTACTGCCGGACGATGCCACCGGATTCGCTGGGCCTGATGTGAATCGGAATGGAGAAGGATAGCCGACCGGCCCGCGCGTCAGAAGAGTATACCGCGAGACTAGTCCGGATCTCTCAACGGATCGCGGCTGCACGAGCCGTTGAGAGCTCCGGACTTGGGGTTGTTGGGGGGCGGAGGGCCCACTTGCCGTGGCGCATCCGGGGTGATTCGGTACACTATCGACTCGACACCCACTGACTTCGAACAGCTCGAGATCGACATCCAACCGCTCGAGACCAACCGACAGCTAGCGACTCGCAGATCACCGACAGGCAGGCCGATATTGCCATGAACGAAGACTCGACACCCGACGAGACCCTTGTACAACGCGCGTCAGAAGCGGCGGAGGCGCTCGATCGACACGTAGTCGACATCGTCGGCTGGCACTTCGATCCCGCCAGCGGTTGCCCCTTTTGGCTGGAGTGGGCCGAGAAGGCCGGCTGGGAGCCACGCCGGGAGATCCAGGGGTTCGGTGACCTCGCGAAGTTCGGCCACTTCCAGGACGAGTGGCTGCGTGGCGGGCCCGTTCGCCGTTGGGTGCCCAAAGCCTACGCCGACAAGCCCACGTACGTCTTCGAGACGGGTGGGACCACGGGAATCCCCAAGAGCCGCATCAATGTCGACGACTTCCGCATCGATTACGAGCAGTTCTCAGAAACGCTTCCCGACGAGCACTTCTCTCCCGGCGCCAACTGGCTGATGCTCGGCCCCAGCGGCCCGCGCCGGCTGCGCCTGGCCGTCGAGCACCTTGCCCAACACCGCGGCGGAATCTGTTTTTGCGTCGACCTGGACCCGCGCTGGGTCATCAAGCTCATCAGGAAAGGCTGGATGGATCACCTGAAGGCTTACCAGGAGCACGTCATCGACCAGGCGATGGCCCTGCTGTCGGCCAACCACGACATCCACTGCCTGTTCACCACCCCCAAGCTGCTCGAGGCGCTCGCTTCGCGGCTCGAGGATGAAGGGTCGAGCATTCACGACGCGGGCATCACCGGTGTCTTCTCCGGTGGCACCGAGTTCACGCCGCAGTGGAACCGCTTTGCCCAGGAAGAGCTTCTCAAGGGCGTCTACATGACCCCGACCTACGGCAACACGCTCATGGGCCTGGCCGCCAGCGCTCCGAGCGGGCCGCACAACGGCTTCAAGATCGCCTACTACGCCCCCCAGCCGCGCGCGGTAATCGAGGTCGTCGACCCCGACGATACCGACCGGCTCGTCGCCTACGGCGAAACGGGGCGCGTGATGCTGACCACCTTGACCCGGGAGTTCTTCCTGCCGCGTTTCCTGGAGCGGGATGAGGGCGAGCGCGAGCAACCTTACGCGTTATACCCCTGGGACGGTGTGAGTGGGCTGCGACCGTTCAGCCGCGTGGCCTCCTCCACTACCGTGGGGGTGTACTGACCAGGCCATTCGGGTTTGCTGCCCGAGTCGTTGGGATTCGCTAGCCAAGTTACTGCGGTTCACTGAAAACGAGGTTTCGATGAGCTCAGACACGAGGGTTCGGACGGCCCCTGACAGCCGGGCATGGTGGCTGGTAGGCACCCTGCTGATGTCATTCCTGACCATGGGCTGCGCCACGGTGAAGACCACTCCGCCGCTCATGGCTCAAGTGGAAGGCCTGGAGGTAACACCGAAGGAGCTCCGCATTCGTTCGCTCGACTACGCGGAGTACTTCGCGGCCAGCGTGGAGGATGCTGCCTCGGAGATTGCCTGGGCGACCTCTGATCCCGAGATCAGGCGGCGCGCCATCGTGTGGAAGCTCAGTGCCGTGAGCTCTCTGATCACTGCCATGTCACAAACCGACCCCTTGGCGGCGATCATCGAGACCGCCACATTCACATTCCAGATGGCCGACTATTTCGAGACGGGCGCCGGAAGTGATCGTTTCGGCCCCATGCAGGAGATCGCCGTCAACGCGTGCGTCCGCCTCGAGGAGCGGGTCATCGCTTTCCTCGAGTCGTTCGCCCACGGCGATTATCCGGATGTGCGCGAGGCGACGCTTCGGTGGGTGGAGGAGCACCCCATCACGAGCCCGCTCTTCGCGCGTGACTCCGTCATCGTGCTGATGGCGGACCTGATGCAAGATCCCGACACCCGTGCATTCGCCTCGCTCGGCCGCCTCGAGCTCACTGTGAATGACCTGATGGCCCGCCTCACCCTGTACGGCGCGGCCATGCCGAGGCTGGCACGCTGGCAGGCAGAGCTCCTGATCCACGACACCCTGAACGCGCAGCAGCCGCTGGGCGAGTTGCTGGTGGACACGAAGGAACTTCTGGCAACCGCGGAGCGCATCGCCGAGCTCTCCGACAACGTGCCGGAGCTGATCCAGGGTGAACGAGAGGCGATCTTGCTCGCCATCCAAACGCTGGTCGACAGGCAGATAGGTGATCTGGATGTGCTGGTCGACCAGCATCGGTTGGCGCTCATGACGGACATCGAGATGGAGCGCATTGCCATTTTCGACTCGATCGATGCCCAGAGGCTCGACACGATCGCCGCACTCGACACTCAGGCCGAGAAGATTCTGGGAGGCCTGCAGGGAATGGGAGTCGGCGCCGTCAATCAGACCTCTATCGAGGCGGAGAGGCTGATGTCGCGCGCGTTCTGGTGGGCCTTTCAGATCGTGATTATCGCGCTGGTCGGGTTGCTGATTGTCCTGGTCATCGTGCGGCGCATTCCGCAGGCCGTGCAGCGCGTGCCCGTCGCCGGCGTTCCGGATTAGCGGGGCTGCCGTAGGCACCCGTGTCGCGCCAGGCTAGGTCACCGATCAGGAAAACCACGACGTTGAGCATATCCTCAGCCACAACGCGTTGAGAAATCCAGGCCAACGACTATCATGAGGGTCCCTTGAACCCGGCAAACTGGCCGTCGAAAGCCGGAGGAACCAGCCCGTGATCCATTTCCCTGTTTTGCGCTGGGGCAAGCCTTACGAGAGCCTCGAGGTCGAGAAGGTCGTACACTTCGACAGCGGCGAGGAGATCGCGGAGGTGAGCCAGGCGAATGCCGGCCTCATCGCGCGCGATATGCGCAAGGCCCAACGGGCCCGCGACGCGCTCAGGGAGATCCCCGCGGAAGAGCTTCTGCGCATGGTCCAGGAGGCCGGCGCGCTGTTCATGAGCGCCGAGTTGCCGCTCGGCGACCAGATGCAGAGCCCTGAGCAGTTCGTCCGACAGCAGTCGGCGACCACGGGGCTTCCCGAGCACATGTGCCGGGCGAACATGGGCAAGCTCGAGTTCGTGCTCGGACAAATGGACAACATTCTGACCTCGCTGACACGTGCTCTCGACCTCGATATTTTGACTCGCGGCTATGGCGAGGAAGACGGGCTGATGCGCAGCTACCAGGCCTACTCCCCGGTGCTCGGCATGGTCTTGCCCTCGAACTCACCCGGAGTTCACAGCCTCTGGCTGCCGATCATTCCCTTGCAGATCGGCCTGGTGCTCAAGCCCGGCCCGCAAGAGCCCTGGACACCATGGCGGATGGCGCAGGCGTTCTTTCAGGCAGGCGTGCCGCGCGAGGCCATTTCGCTGTACCCAGGCGGCGCCGAGATCGGTGCGGCAGTGCTCAACAATTGCCCGCGCAGCCTGATTTTCGGTGGCACGCCGACGGTCGAGATGTACGAAAGTAACCCGGCTGTGCAGGTGCACGGTCCCGGCTTCAGCAAGATACTCATCGGCGATGACGAGGTCGACGAGTGGGAACAGTATCTCGACCTCATGGTCGACAGCGTGCTTGTGAATAGTGGGCGGAGCTGCATCAACTGCTCGGGAATCTGGGCATCGCGCCATACCGAGGAAATTGCAGAAGCCCTGGCCGAGCGCCTCGGCCCCGTCGCCCCCCTGCCGCCCGAAAATCCAGCCGCCGCGCTGGCTGCGTTCACCGTTGCGGGACAAGCGGAAGCCATCTCGAGCGATATCGACGCGGCCCTCGAGGAGTCCGGCGTCGAGGACGTGACGGCCGGGCACAGGGACGGCGATCGCCTCGTGCCCATGGAACGCTGCGACTACCTGAGACCCACCGTCGTGCGTTGCGACGCTCCTGAGGCGGCGGTCGCTGGGAAGGAATACATGTTCCCGTTCGTCAGTGTCGTACGCTGCCCGCAAAACAAGATGATCAGCTCGATCGGACCGACGCTGGTGGCAACCGGCATCACCGAGGATCAAGCGTTCCGGCGGGAGCTGCTCGACGCCACGAACATCGACCGCCTTAACCTCGGTCCCGTGCCGACGATCCAGCTCAACTGGTTGCAGCCGCACGAGGGTAACATCGTCGACTTCCTATTCCGCGCCCGCGCCCTCCAAATCGGAAGTTGACGATGCGGTCGCTCGGGCTGCCTCTCGCGCCCTTCTCAGGAGGCCGATCACCTCGACCGCTGGGACGCCGAGATTGTGTCCGCTGAAGTACTCGACCACGGCGGAGTTGACGGCCACGACTTTGCCATCGAGGGTTATGACGGGACCGCCGCTGCCTCCGTGGGTCGTTTCAGCGTCGTAGACGACTGATACTTCGGTGACCTGCCCGATGATCCCCATCGTCGCGAGGGGCTCGATGTGGCCGCCGGCGGCCAGTCCGCGGGCAACATCCCAGAAGGTGACCGGGCCGGTGCTCAGAAGGCCTTCAGCAAAACGCGGGTCGGCACGGGCCAGCAACGCTTCCATCCCCGCCGGATAGCCCAGGAGGATCACCTCATCGCCGGGGTCCAGTGCGTTCTGGCTGATCTCGAGAGGAGTAATCTCGAACGGCAGGCGAGCGACGACTGGCTGGGCCGGGCCGAGGACCTCGGGTTGCCCGGCCTCGGGCGGCACCGCCTGGCCCTGCGGCTGCTGTTCATCCTCGGTTCCCGTGACGTTTCCCCTATGGGGATGAACGATTTCCCCTGCCAAGACATCCTGAACGAGAAGGTCACTGTGCAGCACCGCCAGGTCCGAGTGATCGCTGGTAGCGACAACCTGGACCTCGAAAGGCTCAGCGTAGCCGGGGATGTAGCCGATGAAGCGCCGCATCTCGGGCACGAATCCCTGCATCAGGACACTCTTGGCGCTCTCGTTGTAGAGCCAGGGAAGCACGATATGGCGGTTGGTCACCAGATAGCCCTCACGGCTCACCACGAAGGCCGTGCCGGTGAAGAAGATCTGCACGATGGGGCCGTCACCCGAGGTAGTAATCGGAGTTTCACCGTTCGGCAGACGCAAGGGCCGGCCGTCGGCGCCCGGATAGTAGCGCAGCGGCATGTCGGTGTCGGGCTCACGGAATCCGTAGGCGGCCTGCAAGAACACCACAGCCCGTGCCGCAGAGGAGATGATGCGCTCGGGAGCTCCTGCTCGCGCCTCGAGAGACTCGACGCGATCGGCAGGGTCGGTGAGGATACCTTCCCATTCCGAGCGCGCCACCTCGAAGTCATCCCGCGTGAAGCTATTGCGCTCGGCGCGCTCGAGAAAGTCGGCAAGTCCCTTCACTTGGCGGCTGGCCTCGGTCAATCTTTGCTGCAGCCGGAAGTTCTGGTACCAGAGGGCCCCCGAGGCGCCGATGAGGATCAACAGCAGGATCAGCAACCGGGGGCGGATGGGAGGCGGGCTCGTCAGACCGAAGCGTTTCAGCGGCACATCACCGGGCTGGGAATCCCCGTTGTCTGTCACCCTGCTCCGCCTTTCGAGAGGCACTGGCCTAACCCGGATTTCTCAACGGGTGGCTACTACGCGAGCGCGATGGCGCGCGACGCCAACCGTTGAGAAGTCCGGGCTAGTGCCGGAGGTGTGGGGTTCTTTGTATCACCCAGCCCCTACGCGGTGAAGCCCACCTTCGGAAGTAGCTTGTAGAGGCCGATTGCCGAGATCAAAAACACGGTGAAGCAGGCGGAGGCCAGGCCCAGGTTGCCGTAGAGCAGATAACCGGTACCGAAGAGGGCCGAATAAACCACCAGACAACCGAGGAACCAGCCACCGAAGGCGGCGGTAAGGCTCTCGTCAGGCTCATCCTGCCCCGCCCCCTGACCAGCTCGCGTGCCCTCCCCCATCACTTTGCGCCAACCCGGCCCCAGCGGACGGATCTTGGCAAAAAACGACTGCAGCGTGGCGCGGTCGGTCGGTGGCGTGAGCATCGTGAAGACCAGCCACCCCACCGTCGTGACGGCGACGCCGAGCACCAGTTTCAGAGATGGGTGAAGGGCGGCAAAGCCGAGGCCCTCATGGATGAACTGGAAGTAGATCGCGACCGAGAACGAGATGATCATGGCCGAGATCTCGCTCCAGGCGTTGATCCGCCACCAGTACCAGCGCAGCAGGAAGATGAGCCCGGTGCCGGCACCGATCTGCAACAGGATCTGAAAGGCCTGCAGGGCATTATCCAGCCAGAAGGCGACCATCGAGGTGAAGACCACGAGTACAACGGTGGAGATGCGCGCCATCTTCACGTAGTGACGCTCGTCCCGGTCGGAGGCCACGAAGCGGCGGTAGAAATCGTCGACAATGTACGACGAGCCCCAGTTCAGGTGAGTGCTGATGGTCGACATGTACGCCGCGGCCAGCGAGGCAACGACCAGGCCGAGAAGCCCGTGCGGCAGGAACACGAGCATGGCCGGGTAGGCCAGATCGTGCCCCATGATGGAGGGGTCGACGCCCGGGAAGCTCGCCTGCAGCGATTCCAGGGTCGGATAAACGGCCAGCGAGCAGAGCGCCACGAGGACCCACGGCCATGGACGCAGAGCATAGTGGGCGATGTTGAACCACATGGTGGCACTCATCGCATCCTTCTCGTTGCGTGCCGCCAGCATGCGCTGGGCGATATAGCCACCCCCACCCGGCTCGGCGCCGGGATACCAAGTGCTCCACCACTGAACGGAGATCGGGATGATGAAGACCGCCAGCGCAGTCGACCAGTCGCTGAAATCAGGCAGCAGGTTGAGCTTGCCCTGCAGTGCCGGATTGTTGACCAGGCCGCTGAGACCTCCCACCGCGGGCTGCTGCAGCGAGTAGAAGGCCGCCGCCAGGGAGCCGATCATGGCGATGACGAACAGCAGAAGATCAGTCACCACGACACCCCAGAGCCCCGAGGTAGCGGAGTAGAGGGCCGTGATCGAGGCACAGATCAGCACGGTCGTGTACTTGTCGAGCCCGAGCAGCACGCTCGAGATCTTGATGGCGGCCAGCGTCACGGTCGCCATGATCATGACGTTGAAGAAGAACCCCAGATAGAGGGCGCGGAAGCCACGCAGGAAGGCGGCGGGCTTGCCCGAGTAGCGCAGCTCGTAGAAACCGATGTCCGTCAGCGCTTCCGAACGCCGCCACATCCTGGCGTAGAAGAACACCGTGGCCATGCCGGTGATCAGAAACGCCCACCAAAGCCAGTTGCTACTGACCCCCCCGGTGCGCACCATGTCGGTGACCAGATTGGGCGTGTCGGTCGAGAAGGTGGTGGCCACCATCGATGTGCCCAGCATCCACCACGGCAACTTTCGGCCGGAGAGGAAGAACTCTTCCCTGTCCTGCCCGGCGCGGCGGGCGAAGTAGAGTCCAACCGTCAAGGCGACGACGCCGTACAGCGCCATCACCAGCCAATCGATACCCGTCAGTTGCATGGGCCGAGCTCCCCGCTCCCGCAGCAGAGGCAGAGTGAGAGACGCGGGCTAAGCATGGACGATGCCGAACTGCGGCCAGCTCTTCCAACGGCCGCGGGTGAAGTCCGGAAACTCGACCGGCCGGCCACCGTTGGCCACTGAGATCTCGCTGAGCTCGCAGACCGCGCTGATCGAGGCGGACTCGTAGACGTTGAAGTCGGTGGGAAGTCCCTCGCGCAGGCATTTGATCAGGCGATAGTCCTCGATGAAGTCCATCCCGCCGTGACCGGCGCCGCGCGACATCTCTTCGAGCTCCGTGAACAGAGGATGGTCGAATTCGTCGCGGACCTGCTGCAGATCGAAATGCTCGCCGTCGGGAGTGTCGTACCCCTCGGCGTCGATCCAGCGATGCGGCCGGCCCCGGCCTTCTACGTAGACGCGCGGCGGATATCCCTGAAACAGGCCCTTCGTACCTTGGACCATGTGGATGCGGCTGTAGGGGCGTGGCAGGTTGGTGTCGTGGCTTACGTAGATGGTGCGCCCGAGGGCGGTCATGATCATGCTGGTGTTGACGTCACCGAGACGGTACATCTCCTGCCGCTTGAGTGAAGCCGGGGGGTAGTTCTCCCTCGCGAAGTCCTGCAGACCTCGTGACGGGCTGCTCATCGACACCAGGTAGTCCATCCGGTCCCCACGCTCGATATCCATGCACTGCATGATCGGCCCGAGACCGTGCGTCGGGTAAAGGTTACCGTTGCGCGCGATCGAATGAGCCCGCCGCCAAAGACCCTCGCCCTCATCGGCGAACTTGATGCCGCGGAGGTCGTGGAGGTAGCCACACTCCCCGTGTAAAACCTCGCCGAGCACACCCTGACGCACCATGTTCAGGACCATGAGCTCGTTGCGGTCGTAGTTGCAGTTTTCCATCATCAAGCAGTGCTTCTGGTACTTCTCGGCCGTCTCGACGAGCTGCCAGCACCCGTCGATGGTCACGGCAGCCGGCACCTCCGTGGCGGCGTGCTTGCCGTTTTCCATGGCCGCCACGCAGACGGGCACGTGCCAGCGCCACGGCGTGGCCGTGTAGACGAGGTCGAGGTCTTCTTCTTCACACATGCGGATGAAGTCGTGCTCGTCGCGCGCGTAGCCGGTAGGGATGGGCTGGCCGGCGTCAGCGCACCACTCCTGAATACGCTCGATCTTGTCGGGAACGATGTCGCAGACGGCGCGGATCTCGGCACCCTCGATTCCCAGCAGGTTGCGAACGTGCGCAGAGCCCATGCCGCCGACGCCCACGTAGCCGACCCGCACGACATCCATGGGGGGAGCGGCAAAGGGCAGCTCGGGGGCCGGCCCGAGGTTACGGTCGTGAGCCGGGCTGCGCAGCGCCTGCTGTGAAGCGTCGGAATGCGCCGCCGCTCCGACCATGGCGGCACCGAGCCCGGCCAGGCCCAGCTTCATCAGATCCCTGCGATGCACCCCATTGGCGCTCGTGTCTCCGGCGGGTGCGCTTCTGGATGCGCTGGTTTCGCCCGTCTTGCTCATCGCCTGCCTCCTATTCAGCTCGGCTCCTCAGCAGCGCCGGCGCGGGCGGTGGGGCTTTGCCCGTCACGGCAACCGCTGCCAAGGTCGCTCCGAAGCTACTCTTTCGACCACCTTCTGCATCGATTCTTGCTGCTCGGTGATGCTCTCGACGAGCCGGAACTGTGCCCGGCATCGATCGAGGTTGTGCTCCTCCCGATGAGTCCTGAAGTAAGTATCGCCTGCCAAATAGTCCGTCAAGAAGCGAATGCCGATCTCCAAGGTGATGAGCCTGCCGGCGAACACCATTTCGCCGATCTCGACCGGGCTGAGAAACGAGCCGGCTGTCTGCAGATACCCGCGAACCAGCGCCTCGAACAGGGGCATCTGCAACCGCACCTGTGAGAGGTCGCGTTCGTCCTCCATCGAGAAGCTGCTGCCCGTACGCACCATGTCACCGAAATCAAAGAGCGTCAGTCCGGGCATGACGGTGTCGAGGTCGATGACGCACACGCCCTCCGCGGTATCGACATCGATCATCACGTTGTTGAGCTTGGTGTCGTTGTGGGTGACGCGCTCGGGAATCTCGCCGGCCTGGTGCAGATCGAGCAGCCGGCCCAGGGAGGGCGCGTGCCCGACAGCAAACTCGATTTCCGCGGCGGCCCCGGCCGCACGGTCCGCCGCGTCTTCACCAACCGCCGCCTGCAGGGCAGCGAATCTGCGCGGCGTGTCGTGGAACGCGGGGATGGTGTCGTTCAATCGCGGAAGTGGGAGATCGACGAGGTCTCTCTGGAATGCCCCGAAGACCCTCGCCGCCTCGAATGCCAGTCCCGGCGAGCGCACCATATCGTGAGTCTGAGCACGCTCGATGAAGTAGTAGGTGCGCCACATCCATTCCTCGGAGTCGATGTGGTACACGCTGCCGTCTTGTGTGGGCACTAGGGTCAGGACCCGGCGTTCGATTTCGTTCGTGACGTCATCCCGTAGCTTGTTCGTGACGTCATCCCGTAGCTTGTTCGTGACGTCATCCCGTAGCTTGCTACGCAGATGGCTGGTGACACGCCGCACGTTGTCCATGAGCCCCACGGGGTCGGCGAACACCTCCCGGTTGATGCGCTGGTGGACGTAGCGCGTCATGCCTTCGCCGTGCAGGTATGTGACGGCGAAGGTGTCGTTGATATGACCGGTACCGTGGCGCTCGGCGTGAACCAGCTTGCCCTCGAGCTCGAAGGCCGAGCCGATGGCGGCCAGATCGAAATCGCTCGCCGGTTTCAATCGTCCCCCCCTGATTCTCCCCTCATCTCAGCCCACAGCGGGCTCGGGTACTCACCCTGATCGATCAGACCCTGGATGCTTTGCCTCACGATGGGCGCATCGTCCGGATACGTCACGCCGAACCAGGGTCCTCCACCGCGAAGGATGCGCACCTCGGCGAGGCCGTCGACGATGAGATCGTCGACGACGGTGGGAAGGAAGAACTCGGCGGCAGGGTCGCCCCCATGTTGCTCGAGGAACCGGGCGAAGCGCTCCTCGAGGTGAGCGAAGACGGAGGGCGTGAAGCCCCAGAAGTTCATCGACACGATCTCGTCGCCCGAGAATTCGCGCACACCGCCTTCGTCATCGGTGACCCGGGCGCCGTCGCCATGACGCTCGATGCCGGCCGTCTCGATGATCCCCTGCAGCATTCCCTCCGTATCGCACCGGCAAACACCGCGCACGACGGTGCCATGGTCGGAGAGCGTATCGCGCAGCAGATAGCCGACGTTGGCATAGCTCTCGATGCGTCCGTCCTCCTGCGGGCGGTCCACGAGCTTGCCGAGATGGCCGGCAATGATCTCGAATGGCGATTTGCCATAGAAGTCATCGGCGTTGATGACGGAGAAGGGCTCGTCGATCGCCGCGGCGGCCAGCATGGTGGCGTGCGCCGTGCCCCACGGCTTGCG
>SDBT01001354.1_pt1 | contig 43005 bp, 70 predicted proteins | sample 2277101 | NCBI WGS metagenome assembly SDBT01 (sample SAMN10404973, study PRJNA504765) | marine sediment metagenome | isolation source: marine sediment core GS10_PC15, 103 cmbsf | place: Arctic Ocean: Southern Knipovich Ridge | collected 2010
AATTAAGAGAAAATTAACAGAAACATAAGCTATTTCCTTGTGTAAGAAGTACGCACAATGCTTATTATCAGAACTTTATGCATAAAGGAGGGTGGGGCTTCCAGTTTTAGATATGTAGAATATTAAGACTTAGCACCTCTGTAATACGTAAGTAATTTTTTACATAAAAGTACATTTGTAACGTGATTGTAGATACTATGTAACATAAATATTTAAAAGGCCATATAATTTAGTAAGTAAATGCAAATAGTAACAAGGCTCAATAAATTAGAAGTAGAATTCCTAAGCACATATGGTTTGGAATTTCATGCAGCAATGAAAAAGATAATTGAAAAAATGCAGGGGCCTAAATTAGATGATCCTAAATATTGGGAATTAAAAAAAGAGATAAGTAAGATTAATGAGAAATTAGAAAAACTCCAGAAATTTGTTGATGAGAAGTCTGGAGGATATTGACAGAGTGATCTAATGGCAAGACCAGTTTCTCACGTCTCTGGAATCTGGGTTCGATTCCCGGCTTTGTCACAGGTTTAAACAACTTAATCCTGGAGAGGTGGGTTTGATTCAGCCCTTTCCTGCCTCTTTTTAAATTAGGGGATTTTTAGAAAATGGAAGATATAATAGATGAAGTAAGTGAAAAACTTGAAAAAGGTTTACATGATTTGGTTGATAAATATGTTGATGGGATTATCGAAAAGATGCATATGTGGGATGAGATTAAAGACTTATTCAAATCCTTAACTATTGAGCATCAATTCAAATTATTAGAAAAATCATAGTCTCTCGAGGGGGGTGGTAGGAGACAACTGTTCTTTTGAACATGTCATTATTCATCAAGCCCTCCATCATCCGCTCTGTGGTGTAATGTAGCACAGGAGATTCATGCTCTTCAGGTCCTGTTCAAATCAGGCATGAGCGATATATTTAAATATCAAAACGTATAGCAAAAAACTATAGCAGAATGTCAAGCAAAAATGATCCTTATTATAAAAAGGGAAGGTGCATTTACTGCGGAAAGCCTTGTCTAAAGAATGTGTGCAGAGAGCATACTAAAACAAATCACAGGGGGCAATTAGGTAGGTTAAAATCATTAAAAAAATGAAATCAGAAAAAGAAGTAAGAGATATGGTCAAGGAATTAGAGGATCACTCCAGGAAGATGAATGCAAGAAGCAGGCAAGCTCCCAGAAGAAAGATAAAAATACTCAAATGGGTTTTAGAAGAAGAAAATGGCAGCACTTTCCCAGAAATAACAAATAGTTAATTACATATCCCCTCTATAATTAATGTAAAATAGAAACATTTATAAATATCTTATTCTAAAAAGTAGAATGAGCCTAATAGATAAAATAGTAAAACATAAAAGACTGCAGAGACTAAGCGGAAGCTTAACAATGATTATCCCTGAAGCCTGGATCAGAAATATGAACTGGACCAAAACTACTCCTTTTGCCATGGAATTTAAGCCCTTTACAAAACAGATAATTATTACTGAAGAGTTTAAAGAAATTCAGCCAATAAATACCTCTGAAGGAATAGCCCAGAGAGATGAAATTAGAGAAGGACTTGAAGATGGTGAAGAAATTAGTAAACCTATCCTCGTCTGATATTGAGTATGTCGAGGGAATAGCAAAACAACTCAGCGATCCCAGAGCTAAAAAAGGAGATTTTGGAAAGGGATTAAGAAAAATAATTGAAGATCATAAAAATGCAAAAAATAAAGAACATTAATACCTGGAGAATTAAGCAAGAATTCTTAAAGGATGGAATTCCAGAGATACTTCTTAAAGCAATAAATAATAATCTGGTAGGTTTTTCTAATTTTAATCAGGCCATTGGTGCAATTTGTGAGGGTTGTAGTTCTAATCATGTAGAAGTGTTATTTCAAACTTATGTTACTCTTGGAATTTTTTTAGCAGAAAACAAGATGGTAGACATCAATTTCAAAATAAAAAAGGAGGAGGCTAAGCCTCAAAGTTATTTAGGATGATGGGAGAAGGAGTAAAAGATTGTGTATTGAATTCTGTTTGTTGTGATAATTCTCTAATGATTCCAGCCGCATGGTATGGAGAAAAAACAACCTATCGGTGTCTTAAATGTAGTTTAAAATGGACGATAGATACAAATACCTTTTCAAGATTACCAGATGAATCAAAGAAAAACATTATAAGGAGAGACCTGGATTTTAAAATAATACTTTTAGAAGAAGAAAAGAAAAAATTGATAAAAAATGACAGAGGATAAATATAATCATATAAGGCAAGCAGTAGAATTTACTAACTTAGTTAAATGTACATTAGGCCCTAGAGGTATGAATCTTATGATAGTAAATGAACAAGGCCACAAAGTTATGACTAATGATGGCGCAACAATTATGAAGAATGTGAAAAGTGGCCATCCCATGCTAGATATGTTTAAGGATCTTGCAAAATCTCAAGAAATTGCTGCAGGAGATGGGACAACAACTGCAATAATTATTTCTGGAGCTTTACTTAACAATGCCCTTCAACTTATCGAGAAAGGAATCCATCCAACAATTATTATTAAGGGTTATGATCTGGCAAACCAAGAGGCTATAAAAATCCTGGATGGAATCAAGGAAAAAGGAGAAAAAGATAAAATAATAAAAACTGCATTAGGTTCCAAAGTTTCTCCTGAAATAAAAGGCCATATAGCAAATTTGATTTTTAAAGTAGAAGATTTTGATAATCTTAAATTAGTTAAATTAGTAAATGAAAATCCATTAGATAGTGAATTATATAAGGGGACTGTATTTGAGGGATTTACATTAAATGACCGGATGGAAAGTGAGTGTGAAGGAAAAGTTTGTGTGTTGGATTTTGAAACAAACCTAGAAACAGAAAAATTTAATATAGATGATCCTTCAAAAATTGTACAATTAGAAAATGCAAAGATTTCTCACAGAAAGAAGATTGTTGAAAAATTAAAAAAACTAGATGTTAAATGTCTTTTCTACACAGATACAAACCCAGCATTTGAAAGTCTCCTTACTGAGAATAAAATTATGGGGATAGTCTTGCATACAAGAGAGAATTTGGATGATATTTGCAATGCTGTTGGAGGAAAAAGTGCAGGAAGTTTAGAATCAATAGATTCCTCAATAGGAGAAGGGAAAGTAAAATATGTAAAAGGAAGAGAGGAAAGAAAAGGAATGATTTATGTTGAGGGAGATCGTGAAACATTAATTATCAAAGGGCCAACATCTCAAACTCTTGATGAAATTGAAAGAAGTGTTTATGATGTGATTGGATTAATGAAAAATAGTTTAGAAGTTGTAATTGGAGCAGGAGCAATAGAAATTGAAATTTCTAAGAGAATTTTAGAGTATGCAAAGACAATAGGGGGAAAAGAACAGTTGGCTATTGAAAAGTTTGCAGATGCAATAGATTCAATACCTCTCGTGCTTGCACAAAATTGTGGATTAGATGCAATAGAGGTATTAACCAAAATAAAAAGTGAACATGAAAAAGGATTTACTCTGATTGGAGTTGATGAAGATGTTGGATATTCTGATGCTAAAGATCGTGGATTAATAGAACCTGTTGCAGTAAAAAAACATGCAATTAATTCTGCATGTAATGTATGCAACTTAATCCTTAAAACAGATAAATTATTAATTGGTGAAGAAAAGAAAGAATGAAAGTCTTAATTACAGGAATCAGTGGATTTGTCGGAAGCCATATGGCAGAATATTGTCAAGAGAAAGGCTGTGAAGTTCACGGAACAATTAGATATAGATCTGATAAAGAAAATATTATTCATTTAGAAAATTTACATTTACATGAATGTGATTTAACTGATGCTCATGCAGTAAGAAGGACTATAGAAGAAGTCAAACCAGAAAGAATTTTTCATCTTGCTGCTCAATCTTATGTTCTTGCAAGTTGGAAAGAACCAATGCATACTTTAGATAATAATATTAGATCTGAACTAAATATTTTAGAAGCGATTAGAGGAATAAAAGATTATGATCCATTAATTCAAATTGCTGGAAGTTCTGAAGAATATGGAAATGCAGAAAATATGCCAATCGCAGAAGATACGCCACTTTTACCAGTTTCTCCTTATGGAGTTTCTAAGGTTGCTCAGGATCTTCTTGCAAGACAATATTTTAAATCTTATGGAATTAAATGTGTTGTAACTAGGGGATTTAATCATACTGGTAGACGAAGAGGTGAAGTCTTTGTTTGTTCTAATTTTGCGAAACAAATTGTAGAAATAGAAAGAGGAAAAAAACCAATAATATTTCATGGAAATCTTGATGCAGAAAGAGATTTTACAGATGTCAGAGATATGGTAAATGCTTATTGGTTAGCTTTAGAAAAAGGAGAACCAGGAGAAGTTTATAATATCTGTTCCGGGAAAGCAATAAAAATTAAAAGTATTCTTCAAAAATTAGTCCAATTATCTAACGTTAATATAACGTTAAAACAAGATCCTAAAAGAATGAGGCCAAGCGACTTAGAAGTTCTATTAGGAGACTGCACGAAATTTAAAGAAAAAACTGGCTGGGAAAAACAATATTCTATAACTGATACATTAAAGGAAATCCTAGATTATTGGAGAGAAAAAATATGAATAAACTAGAAAATTATAGTAATTTGGTTAATGGAACAAACAAATATAATGTAGTAAGAAAATTTATGAAAAAAACTACATTAATTACTCTTGAAGAAACTCTAAAGGATGCAAAATTATTTGTTTTGGATGAGGAGTTATTAAAGATACTTTTTTTAACTGATAATAAGTCAAAATCCTTGGAATTTCCTTTTCCAAATATTTTTATAGAAACTTCATTTATGGTGGGAAATAAAGAAATAAAAGGATTATTAATCAGGAAAAGAAATGATGGAAAAGGACATATAATAGGACACGGAATTTTAAAAGATAATGAGTTCCGTTATAATGAATTTGGTTTTGAAGAAGATGATCTGGATCCAATTAATGAAGATTTTGAAAGTAATGAAATATTAAATGATGAAGAGCATGAAAAAATAATAAATTTTTTATCAAATTTTCTAAATTTTCTAAATCACCCGGATGTTGAAGTAAGGGTAAGGGAATGGCCTTCAAATGAGGCAAGAGAAAAAAGAGGAAAAACTCCAATACCTGACCAAGCTGAAATAAAAATAACTGGAAAATTATATAGATATATCTATGAAGAATTGCCTAAACAAGAAAGAGAAGCACCAAAACATAGTTTTTGGGTAAGGGGACATTTTAGAAATTTCTTAAAAAGAAATAAATGGAACAGAATTTATAAATTATCCATAGAGGAACTTAATAAAAGGGGATATCAAAAAGGTGGAGGAATGGGAACAATATCTAAATGGATTTTACCCTATATTAAAGGGCAAGGTATTTTAATAAATAAAAATTATCATGTTGAAAAATGAAAATAATAAAAAAAATTAAAGAATATTTAAAAAAAAGAAAACTTAATCATATTTATAAGAATATTTCTAAAACAGAAAATAAATTAAATTATTTAAAGGAACAATTTAGAATTGAAGGATTTTACTCATTTTCAGAAATGAGCAAGGTAATTGTTAAACAGGGTGTAAAAGGATTTGATAAATTTTTTAAAGAGAAAAATAAAAAATGAATACTGCAGACTATATAATGCGTGGAGGATGTAATCCAAATCCTCTTGGAGAAATAATAGAAATGAAAATTGCAGATCAGACTCTGAAATCTTTTTTAACAGATCCACTTCATATGAAGAAAGGTTTAAAATGGACCTATAATTGGTTTCATTTTTTAACCCTCTATGCAACTTCTAACCCTGATTTATTAAACTATTTGCACGAAGTGCAACCATATCCAGATTATATTGAGGTAGAAACAACAACTGCCTGTGATATGAAATGTACAATGTGTGAAAATACTCATTGGAAAGAAAAAGCTCAACATATGAGTTTAGATCAATTTACTTATATTCTTAATCAATTCCCAAAACTTAAATGGATTGGTGTAACAGGAATTGGACAAAGTTTTTTAAATAAAGATTTTATGCCAATATTAAAACTTTGTAAATCAAGAGGTATTTATGTAGAGATGTTTGATAATTTTATGTATTTAGATTATGGAAAAGCTAAGGATATGGTGGAATGGGGAGTAGATAAAATTTATGTTTCTCTTGATGCTGCAACAAAAGAGACTTATGAAAAAGTAAGACAAAATTCTGAATGGGATGAAACTATGCAAAATATCAAATCTTTTGATTTAATTAAAAAAGAGGCAAACTCTTACTGGCCTGAACTTTGGTTTCACTTTATTGTTTCAAAATATAATATCCACGAATTGAAAACTTATATTGATATGATTCATGAACTAGACATAGATGTCAAACAAGTTCAATTCACTAGATGTTTACATAATTATAAAGAAATAGCAGATCAATTTGTAGAAATTTCTGATGAACTAAAAAATGAAATAATAGAGTATGCTAAAGATTTTGGAATAAAAGTCGGTTGGAATGTTAATTCACAAGAAAATAAAGCGCCAATGGGGAATTGTTCTCTTTGGACTATGCCTTTTATATTTGTTGATGGGACTGTTGTTAATTGTTGTTCTCAGAACGAGCAAAATGATCGTCCTTTTCAAAAAAAGAATAGTTTAGGAAATATTTTTAAGAATCCTTTTAGAGAAATTTGGTATGGAGAAAAATATAAAAAGATGCTCGAAGGAATTAAATCTCAATGTCCTATTGAGGCTTGCGAGAGGTGTGTGATCTATGATAAGTGTAAAAACTAATAATGAGGAATTTGGATATTTTTATGAAATGAATCAGAGAATGATCCATGAAGGAAAATTAAGTGAAGGATCTGAAATTCAACAAGGATTAGAGGGAATGGAAATATCTGATGGAGGAATAATTTTACATGAAAGACCTTTTCTATATCCCTCTAAGAAAATTTTATCAGAACATAGAGATCTTACGGGGCCAATCACAGGAGTATTAGGTACATGTTATGACAGTAATTCTGGAAGGATATTAATGCAGGTTCGTGGAAGAGATGTTTCTTTTCCATATATGTTTCATACTTCTTGTGCAGGAATGGGAAGATTTAGAGAAAATCCAGAGGAAACAGTAAAAAAAGAACTGAAAGAAGAAGTAGGAATAGACTTTTTTTCTTTAAGTGAAAAATTTAAAATGTATTTATTTGATAAGGGAGTTCCACAAATATTATTTAGTTTTTATTTTGATTCAGATTTGTCTGGTTTTGAATTAATTGAAGATTACAAAGGAATCTTAAATTTTAGGGAAGTTGTAAAAGGAGAAGGAGAGGTTTGGGAAGCAAGACCCTTTGCTGTTCAAATTAAAAATTTAAGAAGGATTTTGAACGAAATGGGAGATTTTCTAGGTCCAAATTGCTTAGAAGATTTTTTGAAGGAGGAAATATTATGAAAATTAAAAAAGTTTTAATTGTTAATCCAGACTTCCATGTAGATGGCGGAGCAGAAAGAGTTATAGTTAGACTAGCAAATTATCTTACCGATAAAGATATTGAAGTTTGCATAATTTGTTGTGGAATGCTCCCAGAGATCAAATGCCAGTTAAAAGAAGCCAGAGTAATTGTATCGCAGGATTTTGCAGAGATGTCAAGAGATTTCCAGGCAATTTGTCAAGATTTTGATGCAATCAATATTCATAATACTCCATGCGAATTATTACCTTATTCAAGAAAATTAAATACTATCTGGATGTGCAATGAACCTCCAAAATTTGATGGAGAGAAATGTGATATTTCTGATAAAGAAAGAGATATGGTTAGGAAGTTTATCAAAAAAGTAGTAGTTGCTGATGAGTTTAATCAAAAGAGATTCAAGGAAATTTATGATATGGATGCAGAAATAAATAATTATGGAATAGATTATGATTTCTTTAAGGAAGGAGAACCAGAAAAGATGATAGATAAATATCACCTTCAAAATGAATTTGTTATTACTCAAGTTGCGTTTATTCATCAAACAAAAAATCAATTAAGAACTATTAGTATTTTTAGAGAAATAAAAAATAAAATTCCAAATGCAAAGTTAATCCTCGCAGGGCCTGAAACAAAATATAAAGAACTTGTTGAAAAAAGAATAATTATGAGAGGATTAAAGGATGATGTTATTTTTACTGGCCATATCCCAAGAAATGAGATTAGAGATTTATATCATGCTAGTGATGTTATTATTCAACCTTGCAAGGCACAGGGAAGCTGGTTAAGTGTTTTTGAAGCAATGTCCGCAAAGAAACCAGTAATTGTTAGTAAAGAAATGACTGCAAGTTCTATCCTTGAAAAAGAAGATATTGGATTTGTTGAGGGATTCGTGAAACATACATTAGAAATAAAGAAAGGAAAATTGAAAGATAATTCTGAATGGGTTAAAAAGAATTTAACTTGGAAAAGATTTTGTGATAAAATGTTGGAGGTTTTTGAGAAATGAAAGTTTTAATAACTGGCGTAGCAGGTTTTTTGGGAACTCATGTAGCAGAATATTTTAAGAATAAAGGATGGGATGTTTTAGGTATTGATAATCTAACAGATTATGAATTAAAGAGAGCAAAGTTTGATATAGAAAAAAGTAGGAAACATAATTTAGAATTCTTAGAAGAAATAGGTGTAGAGTTTTACAAAAAAGATGTGAGGGAATGTAATGCTGAAGAATTTTCTCAAGAAGATATTGACTTCATAATTCATTGTGCAGCGCAACCTGCAATGACTGTTGCGATAGAAGACCCAAAATATGATGCAGATAATAATATTATGGGTGTTGTTAGTATGTTAGAAATTGCAAGAGAATTTAAAATACCTTTTGTTAATTGTTCTTCTATCCATATTTATGGAAATTCAGGTAATGAAGGATTGGTTGAAAAAGAAACAAGATTTGAAGTTCAGGATGGAACTCCCAAAGATACCTCTGAAATCGGAAGTATATTGAATGGTGATGTTACTCCTTTGCATGCAAGTAAGAGAGCAACAGAATTATATACTCAAGCTTATGCTGAAACTTATGGAATCCGTACTGCAAGTTTTAGATTAACTGGGATGTATGGCCCTCGTCAATTTGGTGGAATGGATCATGGTTGGGTAGCAAACTTTGCGATAAGGACTATTAAAGAGAGAGAATTAACAATCTTTGGAACTGCAAAACAAGTTAGAGATATTTTATATGCTGAAGATGCTGCAAGAGCATTTTTGTTATGGTTTGAGAAAGGAAAATCTGAGATTTATAATATTGGTGGTGGAATCGAGGCTGCAATTTCATTAAGGGAATGTATTGATATAATTGCTAATCAATCAAAAAAAGAGCCAACAATTAAAATGGATAAAAAAAGATTTGGAGATCTTTATTACTTTGTTTGCGATTATAGAAAAGCTGAAAAAGATTTTGGCTGGAAGCCAAGTATATTCCCTGCAGATGGAATTTCAAGATTAATTAAATGGATAAAACATAATGAGGAGATATTATGAAATTTAAAAAAGGATATGGCCATGGATCTGGATTTGTTCTTAGATGTAGATTTTTTACATTGATTCTACATTGGCACAAAAAGAAAGATTGGGCCAGAAATAAACATAAAGCAAAATGATAGGAATAATACCTGCGGCAGGAAAAGGAGGAAGAATTGAGGGTAAATGTAAATCCTTAATTATGATTAATGGGAAGTATATAATAGAAACTATACTTGAAAATATGAGGAAAGTTGGAATAGAAGAAATTTATGTAATTCAGAATGGAAATGAAATAGAAAAAACTATTGGTTATGATTATTATGGAGTTGAAATAAATTATATTCAACAAGAAAATCAAACTGGATTAAATGATGCAATAAGATTATGCAAAGATTTAACTTCACCAATGTTAGTTATTTTAGGAGACATAATCTATGAGGGGGATGATTTGAAGAAGATGGTAGAAGACTTTAAAGATGGCCCTAATGGAGTCTTGGCTTTAGTTGCATACAAAAAAGAAAATGATTTTAGAGAGATACAAAAATCTTTTGGGTTTACAGAAAAGTGGCCAATGAAAACAATAGAGAAACCTAAACCAGAAGATGCTAATAATTTGAGGGAATATTTAGGATTGGGAATTTTTATAATCACTCACAAACTAATAGATTTGATAGGTGAAGAGCCATTTACAGAAACTTTTAATCAAGCCCAAACAACTACAACTATCCAGGAGCTTAAAGGGAGATATTTTAATATTAATACTGAGGAGGATCTAGCGAATGCAAATAATAATCCCATTTAAAACACCAACAGTAAATCATCTTTATTTTAATTGGAAGGGAAGAATGATAATAACCAATGAAGCTAAAAGATTAAAAAAAGAAATAGCAGAAATTGTGGATTCTACACCAAGAGATCCAATAAGAGATCCACCAGTAAAATTGAAAGTAACAATAGAAATTCATGAAAATTGGTATACTAAGAAAGGAGAAGTAAAAAAGAAAGATATTGCAAATAGGGAAAAGTTTTTAATTGATAGTGTATTTGATGCATTAAGTATTGATGATAAAATGATTTTTGAACATAAGATGATTAAAGTACAATCTGAAGAAGAGAAGGCTGTAATAAATATAGAGGTTCTTGAAGAATGACAAGACTAGAATATAGTGAAGGTGGAGAATTTGATACCACTATTGGTGTTGATTTAGGGCAAACATTTAGAATGGGATTCTTATCTGAAAATAGAGATTGGGATCTAAATAGTGTAAAATTAGTATTAAAGAGGATTGGAGATTTAGATAACCCTAATTTAACAATTAATTTATATGCAGTTGGTATTAATGGATTACCGACAGGAGATTCATTAAGCACAGGATCTATTGCTGGAAGTTCTGTACCAGAAGAAAATACTCTTATGAATATTCCAATGTCTGCTTTTGTTTTAAGAAAAAATAATTCTTATGCAATAATTATCTCAGAAGATGTTGGAATTTCTTTACAAAATACTGGTATAGGAACTTATGATGGTGGAATTTTGTTAGCAAGATTTGGTGGAGGTTGGGCCACAACAAATTCAGATGCTAATTTTGAAATTCATGGATCTTTAAAACTCAATACTTTTGTTCATGGGGGAAAACATGCTAAATCTAAGATAGGTAAGGCGTTGGGACCAAGAAAAAATATCTTGAGGGCTTTACAATGAAAATACTTTGGAAAGGAAATGTTTTTAATCCTACAGGAATTGCAACTGCAAATAGAGAAATTCTTAAAGAATTAAAAAAGCTAGGACATCAAGTCCAGACAACAGACCCTTTCCATGATAAATATGAATTTAATGAAGGATTAGAAGATCTAAATCATCCAATAAATGTTAATAAAGAAACAAGAACTATCTTTGCTGATTATCCAAATACTTGGATAGATGGATATGGAAAACTATTTGGATTTTTCTTACATGAAGGGACTAAAACTCCTCCAGGATGGGTAGAAAAAATACAAATGTCTGTAGAGAAGTTTTTTGTGCCAAGTAATGCAACAAGGAATTTATTTCGCTGGAGTGGGCTTAAAACACCCATAGAAGTCATTCCTTATGGAGTAAGTGAAATTTATCAACCTAAACCAGAGGAGGATAAAAACTTTATATTTCTTTCAGTAAACTCCTGGACAGGAAAAATAGGGGATAGAAAAGGAACAGATTTATTAATTAAAGCTTTCAATGAAGAGTTTGGAAATGATCCTAATATTATTTTAGTTTTAAAGATAAGTACATTCTGGTCAGATCCTATCGATTATTTGAGATGCATACAAGAGATATTAGGATATGTCCCAGAAAATATAATGGTAAATTCAGAATATATGCCTGAAAAACAACTTGTTGAAGTTTATCAAAAAGCAGATTGTTTTGTTTCTCCAACTCGTGGTGAATCTTTTGGTTTAACTATTCTAAATGCAAAGGCTTGTGGATTACCAGTTATTGTAACAAGAGATATGAACTCGGGTCATATGGATTTTTGTAATGATGATTCTACATTATTTATTGATACATTAGGTGTTGCTCAAGGAGATCCTGATTTTTATTGTAAAGGAAATTATCAACCAGTTGTTTGTATAGATAATTTGAAAAAACAGATGAGGCAGGCTTATGAAAATAAAAAACAATTATTAGACAAGGCATTAGCAAATTCAAAAATAATAAAAGAGGAGTTTACTTGGAAAAAAACTGCAGAGAAATTGGTGGAATCAATAAAATGAAAATATTAAGCTGTTGTGATAATGCATATGTAAGTACAGGATATGGAACTGCATGGACAAATTTATTAAAAAGATTTACTAAGCTTAAACCTGATTGGAAATTTTATCATTTAGGTTGGCAAGATAGAGGGAGAGAGAGAATGACTATTGATGGATTTACTCACTTACCTGCAGGAAAATTAGATAAGGGATTAGATAAAGCATTTGAATATATTATGAAAATTCAGCCAGATTACTTTGTTACAATGGCAGATGTAGGGATTCAAGCAGCTTATATTGAAATAGTTTTTAAAGCTAAGCAGATGGGTTGGAAGGGAAAATGGATTGCCTGGACACCACTCGATTCTTATTCTTGGGCTTTAGGATGGGATGAGATATTTGAAGGACCTGATATAAATCTAGCTATGTCAAATTTTGGTGGAGAAAGAATGAAGGAAAATAATGTTCAAAATATTAGGGTAATTCCTTTGGGGGTTGATACTAAAAAATATAAGCCTTTGGAAGATAGAGAGAAGTTAAGGGAAAATTTTAATTTTAAAGATAAATTTGTTGTTGGATTTCTCGGAAGAAATCAGAAAAGAAAAATGATAGATAGATTAATCATGGCTTTTGCACAATTCTCTAAAGAAAAAGATGATGCATCTTTACTTTTACATACAGATCTAGTTCCACCAGAGTGTCCTGGATGGGATTTAAGAACTTTATTTCACAGATTTTCAAAAGATTATGATCCAGATCTCCTCTTAAAAAAGAAGATTAATATGTCTAAGAAGAATATGGATATAGTCGTAAGACAATCAATGGCCCCCGATAAGATTGTTGAAGTTTATAATTTAATGGATGTGTTTTTTTATGCAACTGGGGGGGAAGGATTTGGTATGCCTGGAATGGAATCTCAAGCTTGTGGTGTTCCTCTTATTATGACAGATTGCACAACAGGACCTGAACTTTGTGATAAACATGGAAAATTGATTCCAAGACTAAAAGATGTTTATGGGAGAGATGTAGTAGAGATAGGACAAAATGCTGTAGAAAATAAATATCCTGATGATATTGAGGGAGCTAAGATCTTAGAAGAATATTATAAATTGTGGAAAGAAGGGAAATTAGAAAAAAAGAGATTAGAAGCTAGAGAGTTTTCTTTAAAGTATGATTGGGATATTCTCGCTAAGAAGTGCATAGAACTTTTTGAAAATGAGAACTATACAACAGATCATAAAAAAAACTAAGTTTAATGAAACCCAATTAGAATATTTCTGGGCGGAATGCATGCTTGATTTTATCTTTTTTGCAGAACATGTTTTAGATTTTGATGTAGCAAAATACCATAAAGAATGGTGTGAATTAGCAGAAAAATATCAAAGGCTTTGTGTTATGGCCTATAGAGGTTCTGGGAAAACGACCTGGTTTGCAGGATATTATATATGGAAGGCCATATTTTCTAATGGATTAAATTTCTTAGTAGTTTCGCAGGATTTTGATGACAGTAAGAAGGTTCTTAAAATAATAAAGAACATGTTTGCTGATAATGAATTATTAAAACAATTTATGCCTGAAGGAAGAGAAGATTCTTGGAAAGCAACAGAATTGAATACAAGAAATGGATGTATTTTTCATTGTAAAACTTATGGGGAAGGAGTTAGGGGATTAAGAATTGATTATCTACTTTGTGATGAGGGGGGAAAATATGAAGATAAGATGATTTTTAAGACTGCACTTTCTCCAGTTGTTCAGCTTAATCGTGGAAGGATAATAGTTATTGGAACTCCAGAAAGCCCTGCAGATTTATTGCATGATCTGAAAGATAATGAAGTTTATTACTTTGAGGAATATCCTGCGATTGTAGATGACAAACCATTATGGCCAGATAAATATACTATGGAAAACTTTGATCATAATGAAAGAAGAAGTTTACCTGATGTAAAAAGAGAAATTGGAAATCTAGCATTTCAGCAGGAATATATGTTAGTCCCAATAAGTTCTGCAAATAGTATATACCCTAAAGAATTAATAGAAAAGGCTCTTGCTAAAAAATTAAAATTTATCCCATTTGGAAGAAAAAATAAGAAATATTATCTTGGTTATGATATTGCAAACAGTCCAAAAGGAGATTATCCTTTAATGACTGTTTTAGAATCCACTGCAGATAAAAAAACTATAGTTCATGCTTCAAGAGTCAGAGAAAGTTTTAATGATCAATTAATAAGATTTAGAAATTTAATTAAAGATTTTAATCCTGAAAGATGTGTTATTGATGGGACAACTATTGGAGAAAAACAGGCAGAGGAAATAGAGGGAGAGTTCTCTGGGATTGAAGTATTAAAAATAACTTATGATCTAAAATATAAAATGCTTATGGATTTGAGGAGAGAATTTGAGAAATTAAATATTGTGATCCCTGCAAGTAATGAGGATATTGATACATGGAATTATAAAGAGCAATTAGTAAATGAATTAACTGATGTTCAATTAGTTGTTGATTTAAGACCAGGACAAACAACAAGAAATAAATTTAGATTTGGAAAGTATGATGATTGTGTGAACTCCCTTGCGTATGCAAATAGAGCAGCAGCAGAGGGATATTCATTAATAACTTTTAGGGGGATAGATTGATAACTAAGATAAAGGGCAAAGTTTATGAATATGAGCATATGGTTATTGAGAGCCTAAAGATACCAAAGATATTGAGAGATGAGATAAATAAGTTCTGCAAAGAGAAAAATATTGTAAAGAGTAAATTGATAGAGGCTTTTTATGAATCTATATTGAGTGGAAATGTGTCAAGTGATCTCAATATTAACAAGGGATTCCTCACAATTAACATTTTTGATAAGAAAATTAAGAAGAAATCTAAAACAAAAGTTATATAAATTCTAAAGACTTCGGTTAATTGCAATAAAATGCCTAAAAATTCAAATAAATTCGCTGCAACATCTATAAGAGGATTAGAGGAGGATTTTATTCCTACTCCAGATGGGATTAACAAGAACCTATTTACCAATGAAGTAGGTGTTAGTATTGATACATTATATGCTACAGCTAGAGCATCTCCTGAAGTTACTGCATCACTTATGGCAGTCCTGGAAGATATCATGGCTGACTTGTGGAGATTAATTAACAATAGTAAATCTCCAAGAACAAAGGCTGAAAAAGAAAAAGAAGCAAAAGAGTTTGAAAAGAATTCAAGATTTTTTAGAAAATTAACAGATGCAGTCTTTGATTTATTAGCTACAGGTAATGCATATATTTTGAAGTTAAGTATTGAGGAAGCAAAGTTAGCAACACTTGTAACACATTTAACAAGAAGCATAGCAAAGAAATTTAGAGTAAAAGGATTTTTTAGTCAGAATAAAGTTTTAGAACTTGTGAAACAAAATCTAAAAGCAGACAAACCAAAAGATCTTCAAATATTAAAAGCAAGCACAGTTAAAATAAATTATGATGAAACTGGAACCATAAAAAGTTATGAACAAAAAGTAAATACAGCAACTAGAGTATATGATGTAAAAGATGTTATTCATTTGAAAATATTAAGTATTGGTGGACAGCCTTATGGATTCACACCATTAGAACCATTACTTTCAGATATTGCAGTGTTATTATTTGCCAAAAATTATGCAGGAAAATATTTTGAAAATGACGGAATGCCGACGTTTATGATGAATATGCCAAAAGAATCTCCAACTGGAGCAAATTATAAAAATTTAAAGAAAGAGTTAAAAGAATTAAAAAAGAAAACTCAAAAATATAGAACATTACTTACTACTGGAGAAATAAATGTAGATATGATTTCTAAGTTTAATAAAGATTTAGAATATTCAAAATTAATAGATCACTGGACAAGAATAATTCTAATGGGATTAGGTTTGCCTTCAAGAAGAGTTCATTACGCAGGAATTGCAAAAGATGAGGAAGCTAAGGCGGCTGGAAAAGATGATACAGGTTATCAGAAAAAAATATCATTTACTCAAAAAGCAATAGAAGAAGTTTTTAATTTAGAATTATGGAATTTATTTGATGTTGAAATGAAGTTTAATAGGTCTTATAAGATAGATGAAATGAGGGAAGCAGAGATTACAAGAATTTTATCTGAGGTTGGGGCAATCACAATCGAAGAAGCGAGAGAAAGAATTGGGATGGAACCAGAAATCCCTAAAGGCACAATGGCAAGAACTATTGGCTCAGATAATCGTGCAAGAGATCAAAGTAATGCGGGGGCTGAACAAAACCCACAAACTTCTGAGGATGGAAGAGATAACAAATTAAAGATGAAATTGACCAAATCTAAATACAAATCTTTTAACAGTGATGCAATTCTTGTTTCTTTTGAAACATTTAAATCAATAGTAGAAAAACAATTAGGAATAGGAAATTTTGTAAAAGGCAACGTTTTATACTTAGAGACTGATAAGGAGTTTATTTTGTTCTTTAATGACAGTAATTGGAAATATAAGACAAGGGTCTTAAAGAAGACTCCTGAAGAAAATGCAGATTTTAAGGTAGAATTTTTGAGAAACTTCATAAAATTAACCATATAATTTGTATGTATAAAAAAACTCCTCTTTAAATAATCTTTTTTCTTATAGCTTTTATGGTATTACCAACTCCACTTAAAGATGAAACTCAAGAAGAGTTTGTTTCTAGGTTTATGAGCAATGATGAAGCTAAGAGAGAATTTCCAGATCAGAAACAAAGGTTAGCAGTTGCACATGATGTTTTTAGAAGATCTAATAAATCTGCAGAATCACCTATGAAAACTTTTCATTTTAAATGTACTATTAAGAAATGCTGGGAAGAAGAGGTGGCATTAAATAAAGCATTAGGAGATGAAGCAAAAACTTCTGAGAGATTTATGGAAACCATAGTGTCAGGACTAAGAGAAGATAGAGATGGTGATAGGATGTCACAGAAAGCTATTGATGGAATGATTCAGCAATACAAGTCTGGCACAATTCCATTTTTTCCAGACCACGGAAGAGATGAAAATACTGGAGAACCATTTGTTTATTCATGGAAACAGATGATGGGAGTTTGGGTTAATGGAAGACAAGATGGAGATCACTTGGTTGCTACATTAAGATTAAATAAATTTCATCAAGATCATGAAATGTTTTGGAATTATGTTCATCATGCAAAAATGCCAATAGGATTTAGTATTGGTGGAAAAACTTCAGAACCAAAAGAAGTAATTTTAGATGAAGAAAAAAATGAAAAATAAAATAATAAATAAGAAAAAAGTAAGAGAATTTGGGCATGTAGAATTATTTGAAACTTCTTGTTGTGGATTGCCTTCTTATGTTTATGCTCACAAATCACTTTCACTTGTTAAATCTCTCAAGGATCTTTTTCCTGATTTAGTTAGTGATAGACTAAATATTAAGGAGAAAAATCCTATGGTTGATGAAGATCAAACACAGGATGCATCTGAAAACCCAGAAGGTGCTGAAGAAAAACCTGATGAGGAAAGTTCTGAAGATTCTAGTGAATCTGAAGAAAAACCTGATGAGGAAAGCTCTGAAGAATCTGAAGATTCTAGTAAATCTGAAGAGTCTGAAAAAGCTGCAAACTTCAGCCCAAAAGATATGACCAAAATGATGGCAAGTGCTATTAGTGAGGGAATATCAAAAGGGATGACGGCTATTCAAAACAATGCTGGATTAATTGATAAGTCTCCTGCTGAAAAGCAGAAAGAATTAATCAAGGACGCTAGTATTGGAGAATTGGCTGCTTCAGTCTTCGAGATGGATAAACATATCTAAAATGGATATTTTAAAAGCCCTAAACGAAGCTACAAACTCTGCAGGTGGATTTACAGTTCCTGTTGAATTATCTAATAGATTATTAGCATTAATTCAAAGAGAGAACGTTTTCATATCTGATTTAGATAATCAGAATATGAATTCACAAACTAAAGAGATCCCTAAAGTTACGTCTGGTACAACTGCTAGATGGCCTGGTGAAATTGGCGCTATCACAGGAAGTGATAGTGCATTTGGACAGACAACTCTTACTGCTAAGAAATTGGCAGGATTAACACAAGTTTCTACTGAAGTCCTTGAAGATTCGATAGTTGATTTAGGTAATCAAATTACTGAACAATTATCTACTGATATGTCTTTGGAATTAGAAAATGAGATTGTTAATGGGACTGGCAGTATATTTACTGGTTTAAGAAATACTGGATCGTTCAGTAACGCTGTAAGTGCTAAGGGTGATAATACTAATGCTACTGGAGCTGATGGAACTGGTTCTACAGTTACTGGAGCTAATATTAGTTTAACACCTATTGTGCAGGCTGTTACTGAAGTTATGACAGATAATCATATGCAGCCGGATGTTTCTTATTGGAATCCAAGAACTATCGGAAGTATTAAATTACTAACTGATGGTAATGCTAGACCTATGCTAGATGAAACTACCTTCGGTAGTCCATTAGTAAAAGAAGGCGTTATTGGAATCTTATATGGAACTAAAGCGAAGTCTACTACAGTTCTTCCTATCACCTTAACATATGGTACTGGTACAACAAGCGCAACTGATGCGATTGTTGCAAGAGCAGGAAAATATGGTTATTTAGGTAGTAGAAGAGGAATGAAGTTTGCTTCAGAATATGATATTGATAATGATTCATGGAAGTACCAAGCTACTGCAAGATTTGGTTTTGCAATAAAGTATGCTGATGCATATTGTGTGATAAGAGCAATTTTAGATTAGTATTCTTTTTATTTTTATTTTTTTTATTTTTTAGGTTGGCGGAGGGAATTGTCGAAGACAAAATTAAATCACGAAGTGAAAAATGTCATTAATAAATCCCCAAGAATTATGGAATGAAATGGGTAAAGATGCCTTTGTTAAAATAAGAGATGAGACAGTCGGGACAGGGAATGGAGTGATATCTGCTTTTTCTTTAGGTCATGATAATGTAATCACTGGGAGTGATACACTTTATACTGATGGAACTGCAGTCCCAACAGCAAGCTATACTTTAAATTTGGATGATGGAGAAATAACAAGCTTTGTTGTGCCTACAGGAAATGTATTAACTGCAGATTATAATTATGGGGATATTGATAATACAACAATTCAAAGTATTCTTGATAAGACTGATGCAGATATTGAAAATAAAACTGGAAGGACTTTTGCACAGGCAACAGGGACTATAGAGTTTATTGATGTTGAAACAGGAGATACAGATTTTTTCTTAAAAGAGTTCCCTATTATAACTCTTTCAGAAGTTGCCATAAATCAGAATGCTGTGACAGATGCTCCAGAATGGAAAGTTCTAACTGAAGGTTTAGGGAATGACTACTTGGCGAATAGCCAAGATTTAGCAGATGGAAGAATAAGAATTATAGATAACCAACCAACAGAAGGGCCTGATAGGATAAGAGTAACTTATAATCATGGATATGCTACTGCAGATATTCCTGAAGAAATAAAAGAATTAGCAATACTCAAGGCTCAATGGAGAATGAGCAAATCTGCAATTTACAAAGCAATATTCAAGGGCTTTGATAATTTCACTCCTGTTAAACTCGCAGAGTTAAAAGCAGACATAATTGATCTGGAAAACAGGTTGAGAAGAAATAGATACGATAGAATCTAAATCACGAAGTGAAAATGGTATTGAATAACACAAATTTATATAGTGAACCTTTTAATGTAGTTAAGAATTTCTTAAAAAATAATGTAACAGATCCAAGAAACAGATTCAAAGGAAATTGGTTGCATGATTCAATGCCTCTAGTTACTGATAAGGGATTTGAAGGATATCCATTTATTATAATAAGAAATGATGTTTCTGAAGATGGAGCAACTAGGGCAAAGGATGGGATTACTTCTAATAAAATATTTCGGATTCAGTTGAGGGTTATGTCTGATCAAGGAAAAGAAATAGATTCAATCTCAAATGAAATTGGACAAAAGTATAATGATGAAACTTTATTAACTGAATTTCCTGAAAGAGAATTAGCTAGTTCTCCGATTGATTGGGATTTAGATATCAACGGAAAGAAAGTTTTATTTAGGGACATAGGTTTGATATTGATGGAGAGAATATGATACAAAGATTACAAATTGAAGGAGTAGAGAGAACAGTTATGAATTTAGCGAAGATAAGGCAGAGATTATTCTTAGCTGTGCGTAGAGATATAATCACTTTTGGAGATCGAGTTGTAACTGAATTAAAAAAGAAGCATAAAGATTTAACAATTACTGGCCAATTCTTTGAAAAAAATATGGAATACTGGATAATTATTTCGAGATTAGGAAGAGAATTAACTTGGATAAAATGTCCTACAAGTAATTTATTTTATACAAAAAAAAGGAATCCAGATGGATCTCAAGATTTTAGATCAGATGTTAAAGAACTAGGCGCAAGCCAAACAGAATTAGATATAGATAAATTAGTAAAAAGAATAGCAATAGAACTCTCCAATAAAATTCGGAAGGATTTCCAGGAGATACTGAAATGATAGAAAAGATATGTAAATTTGGAGGAAAAAGAAAATAGCAATTAATAGAAAAGCGTGGTTTAACAAAGCGTTCATAACTGTGCAAGCTAGTGGTGGAACTGAAGTTCAGATGTCTGCTAAGACTACAACTTTAGGTAGATCTGGTGGAGGTTTTGATATTGAATCTATTGATACTTTTCAAGGAAAAATCCAAAGGCCTAATACAAGAGATGATTTTGAATTAACTATGGATGAAATTCCTACAAGTACACAAGATCTTGACTGGATATTTCATGGAACAAGCCCTACTGGAATTTCAATAACAAGTTCAACTATAAACTCTTATAGATTAACTTATTTATGGACTGATGCTACTGGGATTACAAGTGCAACTCAGGCTGTTACTGGAAGTACAATTGAAGCTTATAGACAATCTTATGCTGAATTAAATAATACTACTTTAGAGTATAGTATGGATGCAGGAGATCATTTACAGGCTCCAATTACATTCAAAGCAGCGTTTGAGGATTCTACAGGTTCTGTGAACTTTAAGTTAGAAACTAAACCTACAAGCACAGCAACTTTGTCTGCGTTAGACCCTTACACAAGTAGTACATCTAAATTTTAGGATTTCAAATGGAAGTTGATAAACCACAAGATTTAATGAAAACAAATTTTAAGGTGACTCAGATACAAGTTTTGAAACTCAAAGAATTTAAGGAGTATTGTAAGAATGAATGTGGGGATATTTATTCTGTTGGAATTGTTCAATTACTTGAGACTAAAAAAAAGTATGAAGAACTGATTCATGTTTTGGCCCACATTCAGAAAGATTATGAAGGATTAAAGAAAAGGTTAGATAAATTAGAGAGTACCCCTAAACAAAAAATTCCAAATACATTTGGAGATTGAAAGGGGGTAAAATAAATATGAGTAAAATATCACAAAGTGAATCAATAAAAGGAAAAGAATATGAGATAGGTGGAGTTAAGCTTACATTTTATCCTGCAAATATTGATGATTTAGAATATATGATGGATTTAGAAGGTGGAGATAAAATGCCATGCCCTCATTGTGGAAAAGAATTAAGCGTTCCAAGTAAAGATTTGACTGCAGAAGAAAAAAGCGAGTTCAATAAAAAGAGATCTCAAGCATTAAGCAAATTAGCTTTTAATACAGTCAAAGAAGCAGATCCTGAAGGAGATGAAAAAGAAATAAAAAGGTTCTGTATGAGAAATATTAAACAAATAATGGAAGCTATAATGGAGGTAAATGAATTAAAGGATGCTACCGCTTAAGATCCAGAAATTAGTAAACGATCAAAAGCACACTTCAAAAGAAAACTTATTAAACATAAAATATATGTTTATGAGAGATCTTCATCAACCATTAAGTGAAATAAATAAAATGAAGATTCCTGAAGTAATAGCATACATTGAAAGATTAGAAGAAGATGCAAAAAAATCAAAAGAAGATACTCCAGGTAAATCAACTAAAAGGATGGGTTAAATGGTTACAGAAGATATAACAATTAGGATTCGTGCAATTGATGAAGCATCAAAGGTGCTTTCAAAAGTAGCTGGAAGTGTGAAACAAATTAGTTCTACTGTACCTGGATTAGCAAAAGGGGTGGATAAATTAACAATCATAAAAACCTTTAAACCTGTTGCAGCAAATGCAAATATTCTTTCTGGAAAATTAGCCAACTTAGGAATCTCTGCGCAAGTTGCAGGAGTAAGTATGAGAAAATTTAATAAGGCATTGAGAGAAAATGGGGTCAGGTTTATTCAAGGGATAGGCTTTATAGATAAATTTACTGGACAATTAGTTGAAACCTCAAAAGCAACTCGTATGGCGAGCATGCAAGCAAAGAGATTTAGATTTGAATGGTTAAGTGTTATGTTTGCAGGAATGGCCCTAAGCAGAGTGTTTGGAGGATTAGTAAGAACTCAGTTAGAATTGTTTGGTGTAACAGAAGTTCTATCTTCTGCATGGACTTTAGTTTTATTACCTATTATGGAATTAATAACTCCATTACTTTTTAAAATGTTAGAATTCTTTATGAACTTGCCAGAACCGGTAAAACTTCTTATAGGAGGATTTGTTTTATTTGCAGGCGCATTAGGAATAATACTTACAGTAGTTGGTCAAGTTATGTTAGCGCTTGCAGGATTTGCTTTATTAGGTGTAACTCTCTCAGGAGTAATAGTTTTTATTGGGATATTTGCCTTAGTTCTTACTGGAATAATTCTTATTGTAAAAGGAATCTTTGATATTTTTAAAGGGAAGTTTGAAGGGATAGGATTAATAATTGCAGGAGTGGGAGTCATACTTCTTTTGTTTATTGGATGGTGGGCTTTAATTCCAATAGCAGTTGGGGCAGTAGTCTTTTTTATTATTAAGAAATGGGACATGATAAAAGCATTTTTTGCTAGAACTTGGGATGGCATTAAAAATATATTCAAAAGTGCATGGAATTTTGTTAAAGCAATATTCTTTAAGGCAACAATAGTGGGAATAATAATAAAAAACTGGGAGAGAATAAAAACATTTTTTGTTAAATTATGGGAAGGAATAAAATCTACTTTTAAGGGATCTATTAATTTTATGATTTCAGGATTAAACTTTTGGATAAAAAGTTTTGAGTCAATGATTAATTTGGCAATAAAAGGATTAAATACTTTGATTGATCTGATGAACAAGATTCCAGGAGTTTCAATCAAAACAATAGGAGATGTTAATCTCGGAAGAATACCAAGTTTCCAGACTGGGGGGATTATCCCAGAAACAGGATTAGCATTACTTCATAAAGGAGAAAGAGTGATCCCAAGAAGTGAGATTAATCGTAGAGGATTAGGAGGAACTATAATTTTTGCACCAGTAACAAATATAGAGGCAGTGATTAGTTCAGACATGGATTTAGATAGGTTAGCAGAAGAAATAAATAGAAAACTTGCTCCTCAGTTTGAGAGAGCAGTAGGCAGAGGTACAATATAATGGCAATAACTGTTCAAAAAACAATCCCATCTTCAGATTGGTATTCAGGATCTGGAGACACAACAATAGTTTTAGCAGATGTTTCAACTATAGAAGTTAATTCAAAAAAAAGTTTAATAAAAATACAGTTACCAGAGTCTAAGGCAACTCAGGCAGGTAGCCCTTCAGATAAAGGAAGGAATTTTATAAAAGACTTAAAGAAGATAGAGGATGTGGTAAGAATAAAAGGATGGATAACTGATAATGCTGGAGAAACAGCTTGGAATAAAGCCTGGAAGTTAAGAGCAATGGAAACTTCTGGAGGACCAATTACTAATCTTACTATAGAAAATGTGGAGTTTAAATCAGCTACTCAACAGGCATTTTTAGAGAGGGTATTTTTTAATGCACTCCCACTAAAAACAACTTTTGATAAAAATTTAAATGAAGTTGCTAAAGAAGGAATCGCAAGAATTGAAGTAGATTTAACATTCTTTATAGGTGATCCAAGATAATGGCAAGTCCCTCATTTATTTCAAGTACAGGATCAACTGCAGATGTTGGAGCAACTACTCATAGTGTTGCTCTACCTGCAAATCAAGAGGATGATCTTATATTGGTACTTTTAAATAATTCTGAAATTGGTGCTACTTCTTCTGCAACTTATAATGTGCCAGATGGCTGGACAGAATTATATGATGTAGATATTCCTGCAACTACAGCAGCAAGAGCTTATGCTGCATATATTGTTGCAGGGGCTGGAGGAGTTTCATCTCCAATAACTTTTACTGCAAGCGCAAATTCTGGATATGCATCAATAGCAGCAGTTTATAGAGGGATAAATACTTCAGATCCAATAGATGTAACTTCTTCTGTAAATGTAACTACTGGAACAGCTTCAACTTGTCCTACAGTAACAACTAGCGTAGCAGATACAAAAATATTAAGATTTTCTTGGGCTGATGATGATGATGCATTAAGTGCGATAGATACTGGAACTATAAGACAAACAAATCCTCAAAACTTACCTGGAAATGGAATAAATTTAGGTTTAGCTGATGAAGATCAGGCAGCCGCAGGAAATTCTGGTGCTGCAATTTGGACCATAGATGCTTCTGAAGAGAATGGAGGAGCAACAATAGCATTAAGCCCCCCAGATATAGGATTAACATTTGATACAGAACCTTCAGAAGATAAGAATACTTTTTATGTACTTAATGGTACAGAATGGACTTTATTTGATCAGGTAGAATCTTTCTCAGTAAAGAAATTCTTAAATCAATTAAGTGAATTTGAAGTAAAATTATTTGATGTGACTACTGCACAAAAATCTTATTTTAAAGAACAGGCAGATGTATTATTTTTCTCAGGAACAACCATGATCCTAAAAGGAAGAATCCAAACAATACAATATGGAGATGAACTTGCTATAATTGCTAGAGGATTTGGTCAGGAGGCTCGTCATATGGACAGACAACTTGAAGTAATAGGTCGTTTATTAAAAGAAGATGGAGACTTTTTATTAACAGAGTTAGGAAATAAAATATTATTTTTAAAACAGAATAGAGTAGAGTATAGCAAATTTTCTGCAAAAGAAATAGCTGTTGAAGTTAATTCGGATATTATGACTACTGCAAGTTCAGGTATTTTTTCCTCTGATTATGGAAATGTTTCTATAAGATTTGAGAACATAGATAGACTAAAAGCAATAGCAGATTTATCAGAAACAATAAACTTTGATTGGTGGGTTAGTCAAACTTCTTCAGATAATTATGAAGAAAATTTTATTAATATAGCTCCTATTCGTGGAGCAACAAGTTCTCAAAAAACTTATAGCCCAACTACAAATGCATCTTTTACTTCTCAAGAGAGAGATATCACAAGCCTATCAAATTTTATAAGAATATTAGGTTATGGAGATGGGATAAACCAATTAGAAACTACAACTTTCGAGGCCTCTACTCAATCGAGTACCTTAAACTCAAATATAGAATCCACAGATACTTCTATAGAAGTATTAGATGCATCAGATTTTGATGCAACTGGGACAGCAAGAATTGCAGAAGAACAATTAGTATATGCAGGGATTTCATCTAATACTTTGACCGGATGTACTCGTGGAACAAATTCTACAACAGCCAGATCACATTTAAGAAATTGCTATACTGAGCAATTCTTTGATAGAGACTCTCCACAAGCAGGAAGTTCAATAGAAGTTTATGGATTAACTGAAGATGTATTAATTGATAAAACATTACAAGACGTAGGAGCAGCAGAATTAATTGCATCTAAGAGACTTTTAGATAGAAAAGATCCAATAGAAAGAATAATGGTAAAACCAGATGAACCTTTTGAAGATGTTGCATCATTAGATGTTGGAGATAAAATTACTGTAACATCAAGTGAATCAAATATTGATGGAGATTTCAGAATTGTTGGGATAAATTATATAGATGTTGATGGGGCATTAGATTTGGAATTAGAGATAAGTAATAGGTCACTGGAGTTTGTTCAACAAGTTAGAAAGCAGAGAGAAGAAGAACAAAATCTAGGAAAATATATGCAGGGTGCAACAAACCTTTATATAATGAATGTAGCAGAAAATTGTGATGCAAGCAATCCATTAAATGTTAGATTTTATATGCCTTCGAGGGCAGCAGTATTAAATAAAGTATTTTTAAGTTTTAAATTAAAAGATTATAGATTCTCAGATGCAGGGGGAATTACTGAAGAAGAATTATCAGATCCAAGCGTTACTTTGCAAGTAGGTGTAGATGATTCAGAAGAAACTTTTGGAACATTTACAACAGATCAAGAAGAAGTAAATCTAACTGACTTTGTGACTGCAGATAAGGGATGGTTTAATGTTAAATTTACACCCAATAAAAGGATGAGAATAGAATCGAACCTTTCTGTTCAAATATTCCTAGAATCAAAATAACAAATTATTTAAATAAAAGAAACCTTAAAGAAACATGGCAGATCAAAAAATAACTGAATTAGTAGAATTAACTACTCCGGATGTAAATGATTTTATGGTAATTGTGGATGACCCTTCTGGCACCCCTATAACTAAGAAGATAACTGTAGGAAATTCAATGGTTGATGCAACTACATCAGTTAAAGGAAAAGCATCTTTTAATTCTACAGATTTTTCAGTAAGTAGTGGGGCTGTTAGTTTAAAGAATAAAACAAGTTTTTGGAGTTGTCCAGGAGCTAATTTTCATGCAGCACAACCAGATGTCCAAAATGTTCATTTAGGGGTGAATGATTCTCATATGGTGCCTGATGCAAATGCTATAATTTTTCAAGCCCCAGTAATTTTACCTCAAGGAGCAGTAATGACTGGAGCAATTGTTTATTCAAATGCAGCTACAGAAGCAGAAACGTGGAATTTATTAGGACTCCCACTTGGAGATGATGGGACAAATGTATTTGTGCTTTCAGAAGGAACTAATTTTAACACAGAAGACACAACAATCTCAAATGCAACAATAGATAATGAGAATAATTATTATTGGATAGAAACAAGCAGTTTAGATTTAGGGGATGATATTAGGGGTGCAAGAGTAAAATACACCACTGACTACGATTAAAATGGCAAATATATTTTATAGACTATTAGCAGAAATTTTTGGGAGAAATCCAAAAAAACCTAAATCAAATGGGATCATTAGCTCAATAGAATTAAAAAAAATTATCCCAATAGGAGGAAAAACAAAAGGAATTATTTATTTAAATGATCCTGGTGATTCTAATAAACATCTCACAGACAAAAAATATAATCTATGTTCTTTTCAACAAATATTTGATTTCTTATTGTATGATAATGTAAGCTTTCAAAAATATAGAGATAGAATAAATGATTGTGATAATTTTGCTATTCAATTAGCAGGAAGATTAAATGAAGCATTTCCAGGATTCGCTGTGGGTTATGCTCAATCAAGTACCCATGCCTTTAATATTTTTGTTGATGATAAAAAGAGAGTCTGGATTATTGAACCTCAAACTGATGAGGTATTTGAATACAAAAATGTAGAATCTAAATATAAAATAAACATGGTGTTGATATGAACAGTGGAATAGATATTGATGAGGCAACTTTTTTAAAACTGCCTGCAAAACAACAGAGATTAGTTTTATATAAAAATTTAAGAAGAACTAAAAGAACTCACGAATATATTCAATATTTCTGGCTGTCAATTATTTCAGTAGTTTATTTTATAAGAAAATATATTTAATTATGATGGCAAAAAAATATGACTGGAAAAAGACAGCACTAAAGGGATTTAGATCTCTTGGGATAGTTTTTATTACTGGTTTGATTGTTGTCTGGCAAGAAGATCCAAAATATTTGGCTTTAATACCTCTTGTTGAGATGGCTTTAAATTGGTTAAAAAATAAAAAAAAATAAAATGTCTTTAGATAATAAGAAACCTGTTGAAGATATTGAAAATATTGAACATCATGATATAGCTGAAGCTAAACAAGTAGTTGCATTAGGAAAAACAACAGGAGGAGATTTTCTCCCTTTCTTAGTCGATAATAATGGAGTATTACAATGACCCTTGATAATAAACATCCAATACCTGATCTTTCTAATTTAGAACATAATGATGATGCTGAAGCAAAAAATGTGGTAGCTTATGGAAAAACAAACAGTAATGTTTATCTTCCAATAGCAGTAAATGATGATGGACAATTAAGAATTAGTTCAATAGAAGATGGATTAAAAGAGCCGACAGGATTTCCAGATGGGAATTCTACTGCAGTAACAGTTTCTTTTACAGATGGTACTCGTACTTATTCAATTCAACCTAGCGGAGCAGATTATATAATTTATCATAAAGGAACAAAGTTTACAAAAACTGGAGAAGATACTTTAGTTATTGCAGATACTGAAGGAATACATTTTATTTATTTTGATTCAGATGGAAATTTACAAGAATTAGTTAATCCTACAGATAGTCAATTAGAAGATATGATAAAAAATGAAGTTTGGGTTGCCTCTTTATATTGGGATCAAACTAATTCTTTATGTGTTTATTTTACTGGAAAACAGGAATTACATGGAACTCAGATGGATGGAAATACTCATGAATATTTGCATTTTGTATCTGGAACACAATTTTTGAGTGGCTTAGCTGTTGGGGATGTTACTGCAGATGGCACTGGAAATAATGACACTGATGCCCAAATTTCTATAGCTTCTGGAAAAATACAAGATGAAGATATTGAAATTGAACCTAGTACATTATCTATTCCTGCAAACCTACCAATTTTTTATAAAGATGGAGCAGCAGTAAATTGGAGAAGAATAACTGAAACAAATTTTCCAATAGATACAACTGGAACAGGCAGAGCAAGTTGGAATGAATTAACTGGCGGAGCATGGCAAATAAGTGAAGTAACAAATACTAAATTTACATTATCCCATATTTTTGCAACTAATCATGAAGCAAATCCAATGATAGTTGTTATGGGAGAAACTGAATATAATACAATAATTTCTGCACAGCAAGGAGCAATAACAGAAATATCTTCTTTAATACAAGGAACTATGCCATTTGTAGAATTTGTACCTATTGCTACAATAATTTTTCAAACAAATAATGCTTATTCTAATTCTGTTAAATCAAGAATTAGAACCACAGATGATGGTTCTGATTTTATTGATTGGAGATTTCAAGAATTATCTGCAGGTGTGACTCCCTCAGATCATGGAAGCTTGACTGGATTATCTGATGATGACCACCCTCAGTATTTTTTAGTTGATGGACAATCCACGAATATTACTAATGGTACATTTGACCTCACCACTACAGGCGACATTGCTGGGGCAAATATAATAGTTAATAATGCAGAAGCAGGAAATACAGGATTAATACTTAAAGGCACAGGTTCTGCTTCTGGTTCAAGAGGTGGTTTTATTGAACATTATAGCAGGGCTGGAACTATAGCTGGATATACTTATACCAACTATTATAATCAATTTGTATGGGATAGTTCTGCACAATCTGTTCTTAATAGTATAGGAGTTGCTTTTGTTGATTTTGTTGATGGTAGTGCAAGTTTTGCTGGTGGAGATTTTGATATTGATGCAAGTGGAAATATAACTGATGTTGGAAGCATAACATCTGATAGTGACATCACCACCTCAGGCAGTATAATATCAACAGGTGGAGAACCTGTTCAAACAGGGAAATTCCTTACAGGTAACGCAGGAAATACCGTCTTTGCTTTTAGCGGTGGGAATTGGGATATAAGAGCAGGTAGTGGCTCGTCCTCATCTCAAAATGTTTTAAGGGTAGATAATTCTGGAAACTTTGATTTTTATGACGGCAATCTCATCACCACAGGTACAGTAGGATGTGGAGCTTTAACTTGCACTACCATAAATACAGGAACAGGTGCAAGAGAGTTAGACCAAGATGTGATAAGCGGTGCAACTCCCACTTTTGGAGGAGCTAATATCACAGGAGTAGCTTCTGTTGTAGTGGTAGATGAAAGTATAGATACCTTGAATAATATTTTATTCGTTAATCAAACCACAGGCACACTTCCAGTCAAGACTGGAACCAATCTAACATTTAATTCAGCTACTGGGCTATTTACTGTGACAGGAGTTCGTTCAACACTTGTTGAACACAGTGCTGCTTTAACCCTTCAAGCATTTAAAATCAATAATCCCCGTATTGTTATTACTGATGCAACCTATTCGATGGCTCATTATGGTGATGTAGATATAGTAGATGGAGAACTCAAAGGTTCAAGGCAGTGTATGCAGGCTACATTAGTGGCGAGTAATTTGGTAAAATCAGTAGACGTTGTCCCCTTAAAAGTCGGCGAAGTAACTATGGTGATGTTTGTTGATAAAGTTAGTACTGCACAGGGATTTGTTATGCAGAGGGCAGGCAGTATTATCGGATTATCGGTAGTTCTTGAGCAGACCGCTGGAATTGGCTTTCCTAAAATAGAATTATATAATGAGGCAGGAACAGAGATATTTAGTGTATCTACAGCTTCAGGCGCAGCAGTCCATAATGCTGTTGCAACGCAAGCAAGGGGAACAGATACATTTGCAGCGGGAGATGTATATACTGTTCATTTATCAGAAAGGGATGGAAAAGATACTGTTACTGTTCAAGAGGTGATGGTATTTCTGGATGTGCAATATGATGATTAAAAATGAGAGAGAGATGGTGAAGCATATAAATAAAATCTTAGAAAAAGCTGGAACAAGAGAGTTCTGCAAGAAGTGTGCAGAGGATGGACATAGCTGTTGTGCCAGAATGCGCTGCGGGTTTAATCCTGAAACTTGTTGGGATGATAAGATGTTAGGATGTGCTTTGGCTATGTGCAACAGGTTACAACTGCATTTCCCAAGAGTGCATGAGCAGATAGAAAAGATAAAGAAAAAACTTAAATATAAGCAGGTATTACTACCTGTGAAATTATAATGGAGGTAATATGGCAGATAAAACTTATGAGATTATTTTAACAGATAAACAGCAAGAAGTAGTAAACAGACTTAGGCTTGATGGGATAGGTTCACAAATGGGTGGAGAGCCACCTGAAAAAGTCCTTTTAAAAGATGATGAATTTGTCCTGTGGGTAATCACAAAGTATCTTAGATCAAAAGGACAGGTATTTGCTGATGAGGATAGAAAAACTCTGACAGAAGAAGAAGTTGATGCTGTTTTAGATGCGAGAGAATAAATTAAAATAGCTAAATACACTGACAAAGAGTGGGTAACAGAGCAGGTTCGTAGGATTATTGTAAGAGATATTTGTAGAGGACTTAAAATAAAAGCTAACCGAGAAGCAAAGGTTGAAGAAGATGATAGTCTTGTAAAAACAGTATAAAATAAAAATATCATGGATTTGGAAAAATATTTAGAAGATAATGAAGAAAGGCCTCACAATTGCCCTTACACAGATTGTTGCTCTTATTTAGAATATCAACAATGCCATAATCATTCTCATGTCCTTTGCAGAAACTTTGAAATATGGTATGATTCCAAAGTGAAGGATTCCAAACCAAAAGATTTATAAATTAGGTTTAATTATTTTTCTTACACAATAATCAAAATGGCGAAAAATGGTTTAAATATCCCATCAAAGAAATATTTAACAAAGACTGAGAAAATAATTCTACATCTAATAACTGAGGAATTCTTAACTCCAAAACAAATAACTCTCCGAAGGAATACTAGCATCCAAGCATTTTATAAAATAAGAAGAAAATTAATTAATAAAGGAGCATTAACAATAGCTAATTCACAAACTACACCACAACCTTTAAACCTAAATTATTTAATTAGATTACATGGAGAAGAAATAAATATTAAAATAGTATATCAGGATCATAGATATCAAAATAAATTAAAAAAATGTAATACTTTATTTATTGATTCAAATACTATAAGATTATATCAAAATTCTATTGAAATTTATTCCGGGCAATCTTTCTTTGGAAACACAAAGACTGAGGCAAACTCAAAATCTATGGATTATTGGAGAACTTTTATAACAAAATTAGAATATAATTTAAAAGTAATATTAGTAAAAGAGAGGAAAAATAATATAAGATTTGTAAATGCGCATTATGCCAGGACTAACTCTAAATTATGTGAAAATGCTATAGATGAAGGGAAGGTAAGAGTCTTTGCAGAGGAGGACGGAAAGCTGGCATTTTTAACAGATGATTCTCACCAGATGAAAGAGGATGAATGTGTGCATCCATTAACAGCTAATGAAGATCGTGATAGAATAGACAAACATATAAATGATATTCGCCTAAGAAATCCACCAACTAATAGCGAATTAACTACAGTCTTAATGAGACTAGGTGAGAGCCAATTAAGAACTCAAGATCAAATGACTGAGTTGGTAAAGAGGTTAAATGATATGCAAAAAATGTGATAAAGTAAGGCTAATTCTAAATGAGGATGGATTCTGTGCAATTTGTGAAGGTCAAACAAACAATAAAAATAGAAGAGAAATTAAATCCTCAACAGGCAAACTAAGAACAGATAATGCTTATTTACAATAGAAACATTTATAAACTACTTCTCACTATAAAATACTATATACTGAAGATGGGAAAAGAATTTGAAACTAAACAAGAAGAAATAAAATATGAAGATGTAGCACCTATAATGTGCTCCCATTGTGGTTTGGATTTAGACATACATGATGGAGATGGTTTTTGTCCGGGTGGGACAGAAGAATTTGGAGGAAGAAGATAAAATGGAAAAAGAAGTTAGTTGTTTAGGTTGTGGAATAATAAGATTTGAGGAGATAGACTCAAATGAAAGTGAGAAAGAGTGCAGATTAACTGCTAAATCTTTATGTTCAGCTTGTAGTTGTCCTTATGTAAAGTTAGTAAACAGAGGAAAAGAATTTAATACACCGCCACCTGCACATTGGCCTAAACAGGAAAAAGAATTTAATTTAAAAGATAAAGAAATAATGGATGAAGCATGTTATCTAACTGAGGAAGAGTTTGAAGCAGGTAAAAAAGAATTTAATTTTTATCAAGAACTGCAAGATATATTTGCAGAAGAATTAATAGGAAAGGGTGTTAGTAATTCAGGTCGGGCTTACAGAAGATTAAGAGCAAGAGATAAAAAATTTATAAGATTGTTGAAGAAAATATGTTGTTCAGTTTGTGAGGAAGAAATAGATAAATTAGCAGGAGATGATTTAATATGAAAAAAATAAAACCAATAACTCTTGAAATAGATAATAGTTTGTGGCTGGCCTTCAAGGCAACAGTAAAAAGAGATAAAACATTAAATAATGCTATAGTTGAATTAATTAGAAAGGAGGTTAAAAATGATAAAAATAGATCTTAATATTAAGATTGATGATTTGGAGCCTAAAAAAGATTTTAAAGATAAAAAACCAATAGATGTTTCTAAAAAATTTATAGAAACTGCTTTTAATTGGTTGCAAACAAAACTAAAAGATCCAAGAAATCCTGCAAGTGCTGGTTTAACAATTTCTGAGCAAAGAAAGATTTACAAAATATTAGATGTCCTGGATAACCATAAGGATGGAATAATTGAGATTGAAGATGATTTTTATAACTTTTTGAAAGAGACTTTTAATAAAGTTGAATGGATTGGTGGGACTAGAATTGTTGTAAGAATTGCAGATAAGATTGATGCTCAGGACAAATCTGGAGAGAAAGATGGCTGAAGGAAAAGTAACTGCTAAAGAGAATGATGCTGTTCAAATAGATGGAATTTGGTATAGGTTAGGTGAAAAAGTTAAGGCTAATTTTCTTAGGATGGGGGAATGTGAATATTCTGTTGATCCTAATGATGAGGAGAGTGTAAGTTTTGTAAAGATGAAAAAATCTGAGAAGCCTAAAACTTTTGGAAAACCTAAAGAATCTTCTGGGGGAAAAGGTGATGGAGGATGGAGAGATCCGAGTGAGATTATTAGACAAGAATGTTTAAACACAGCTAAAGATGTTTTAATAGCAAATAAGGAGAAGGAACCAATAGAATGGAAAACACTATTGATTCTAGCAGAACGTATTGAACAATATGTTGTGACTGGAGAGATTCCAAAAGATGAATGAGAAGAAACCTTTTTGCTAAAGCAAAATATCTCGCAGAGCATACAAAATTAATATCAGAAACAAATCACTCAATAAGATTAAAAGTAGGAAATAAAGGATTTGAGGTTGAGGTAAAATATAAAAACCATGCAATAATATTTTCCTGCACCTGTGATGCAGGATCATTAAGCAAACCTTGCGCCCACATATTGGCATCAATATCATGTTTAAATAATGGGATTACCAAGAAGACTGGTTGATTTGCTGAGGGAATTTGTTGGATATATTTGTGAATATTGCCATAAACATGAAAGAGAAGTTGGAAGATTAAGCCCTCACAGATTACAAAGGGGAGAAGAGGGAGGAAGATATATACTAAGAAACATAAAAATGGCGTGTACAAAATGTCATGATTTACTATGGCCATAAATATAATTGAGGAAAAGAGAAAGATAAAAATAAAGAGAAAAGATATCAAAGAAAAAGAGAAAAATCAAAAAAAAGATAAATCAAAACAAAAAACACTATAAAATGGATGAAAAAAGATTTGAAGAATTTGAGAGAATGTTGGAGGTTTATTTAACAGGTTCAACATTTACAAGAGAACAGACAGGGATAATTAGAGCTATGGTAATACCTAAACTTTTAGTCTCAGAAAGAATCTCAAAAATAGAAGCTAAAAAATCAAAACTTGAAAAAGTGTTAAGAGAATTATTTAATAAAAAGATACAATTAATGAGGGATATTCTTAAAACCGAAAAGAAAATGGTGAAATTCATAAAATGACAGAGATAATAAATAAAGAAAATGTAACAGAAAACTCAAAGTCCTGGAAGAAAATTATAGAGATAAATGAGAATAAAGAATTTGATACAAGAGATATCCAGTTAAGAGCTTTAAATTTTTTAAATAATGATTGTCTTGGCCCTGATTGTTATGATAAAGAAAAGAAAGCTTACATCTGTAAACCATTCACAATCAAAGGAAAAGAGGCCACAATAAAATATCATAAAGGCGGATTTAAATGCAACTGCAAAACTTATAAAGAGCTGCCTGAAATTAAAGGACTCGTGTGTGAACACATCCTTGCATTAAAATTACAATTAAAAATATGGAATAATGAAAAGAAAAGAGATCAAGAAGAATTTGGGAGTGATGTGATATGAATTCTAAATTATTAGAAGCACTAATTCATGGAGCAATGAAGTTATATAATGAAGCTGAAAAAGAGATAGTTCTATTTGGAAATGTTTTTCTTGATAGTACAGATAGAAAATTAGAAATCCTCGATCAATCAATAGAATTAGATGCCACAAATAAAAAAATAAAACATTTCAAAAGAGAAGTAAAAAAAGCTAGATTATATGGTGAATCAATAGTAAAATCAAAAAATGATAATAGGAAAAAATGAGGAAACAAAAGAGAATGTAAATATTGACTTAGTTAGACTGATTTCTACAAGATTATTGATTCAGGCAAATTCAGGTGGGGGAAAGTCCTGGCTGATCAGGAGATTACTAGAACAGACATACGGAAAAGTTCAACAATTAGTTATTGATCTTGAGGGAGAGTTTAGCACATTAAGGGAAGAGTATGATTATCTTTTAGTTGGGAAAGAGGGAGAGATCCCTGCAAACATTCAAACGGCAGAGTTGCTGGCCATAAAATTATTAAAATTGAATGTTTCTACAATAATAGATTTATCAGAGTTAAAACATCATGAGAGAATAACCTTTGTAAAAAGATTTTTAGATTCTTTAGTCAATGCTCCCAGGGAACTATGGCATACTTGTTTGGTTATAGTGGACGAGGCTCATCAATTTTGTCCTGAAGGTGGAAAATCAGAGTCAGCAAGTTCAGTGATTGATCTGCAAACAAGGGGAAGAAAGAGGGGTTTTTGTGGGGTGATAGCAACTCAGAGAATTGCTAAGCTTCACAAAGATGCCGCAGCAGAATGTAATAATGTTTTGGTTGGAAGAACAGTCATAGATATTGATAGAAAGAGGGCCTCTAATGATCTGGGATTCACAACTAAGGAACAAGAATTAAGCTTAAAGAAACTTGATGATGGTGAGTTCTTTGGTTATGGACCTGCAATCTCAAAAGATGATTATATTAAAGTTAAGATAGGTGATGTTAATACAACACATCCAGAACCTGGAAAAAATATAATCAAGGCCTCTAAAACCCCAGAGAACATAAAGAAATTGCTGAAGGATGTTATTGACTTGCCAAAGGAGGCAGAGGAGGAGTTAAAAACAACCAAGGATTTCAAGAATAAAATAATAGAGTTAAAAAAAGAATTGAGAATGAATAAAATTTCTCAACCAAAACCTGTTGCTGATGAGATATCTCTTCAAAGGGCCAAAGATCAAGGATATAAAGAATCAGAAAATCATTACTTAAGTAAACTTAAGCAATCAGAAAATACTTTTAAAAGTCTTGAAAAAGTATTAAATAATTATAAAAATCATCTAAAGCAAATTATAACAAATTGCAGTAAATTATTACAAATTGAGGTACCTGACCTTCCTGTTAAAAGTAATACTCCTATAAAAGAAAAGGTAATACCCAGGATATCCATGGATATCCCTAAACCAGTAGTTGTTAATCAGGAACCAATTAGTAACCAATTAGATACTAATGAGTATGATAGAGAGGATGATGGAGAGGTTAAACTAGCGTTAGCAGAAAAAAGAATTTATAGTTTATTAAGTCAATATCCTGAGAAGGTTTTTTCCAGGAGGCAAGTAGCAGTTTTTGTAGGGATGGCCTGGAAAGGAGGAGGGTTTGGAAATGCAATAGGAAGGTTAAGTACATTAGGTTTAATAACCAGAAACAAAGACATAATTCAAATAAAAGAGATCAGATCTGATCTGATTGGAGAATTTGATTTTTCAAAAGAGGAAATAATATCAAAATTATCAAAAGCTGAAAAAGAAATATATGAAATACTTTTAAGTAATCCTTATGATGAATTAACAAAAGAGGAAATCGCAGAGCAAACCCCATCAAATTATTCTGTAAGTGGTGGAGGATTTGGAAATGCAATAGGAAGGTTAAATACTTTAGGGGTAATTTCAAGAAGTAATGGATTAATTAAATTAAACCCAGAATTATTAGATTTAGAATGATATTAAAACATAATAATTAGAAAGGAGGCAAAGATGAAAAAAAGAATTTATATTAGGGTAGCAAAACATAATACTGGATTTATGGTAAAAGCTGATAAGAAACCTAAACGAGAACCTCTTAGAGCTTCTGATTATGCAGAATATAGACCAACAGTTCTCATAGCTCTTGATTTAGATATCCCAGACAAGGAATTTGATGCTGCGAGAATCCTTTTGGAGGCCAAAATCCAAGAAACAATACCTGCTGTTGATATAGGACAGGTTGGAATAGATCAAGAAGAACCTAAAGAAGAGGAGATAGATATGATAGAACCAAAAGAACCAATAAGTAGTATGAAAGTTTTAGAACCTTCAGGAACACAAGCTGAAAATGGAGAGGGTGATCAAGGCAGCCAAGAAACTGATTAAGGAAAAGATGAAATCACAAGGACACATAAATTGCAGGGGGAATCCGAGTTAGTAGGGATATATTTAATATTTCTCCGAGAGCTAACAAAGGGAGAATGGACTTGTGTCCGGGCATAATGCAACTGAAGGGTCTTTCTCTCACTGTCTTTTCTAACCAAAAATTATAAAAACCAGATTTCCCTATAAAATATATGGTAAATAAGGGAAAAGTTGATCAACTTGGCTCTAAAGCCCAAAATAAGGCCATTAAGATGAAGATTGAGGGTTTAACTTATTCTGAAATAACTAATCAACTAAACAAAGAATTCAATGTAGATCTAAAAGAGACAGAGGTTAGCTCTTTCTTGAAAAGAAAAAGTAAAAAAATATTCAGAGAGATGAAAGAAGATAAAAACTATCAAGATAAGATGGTTCAAACTTACTGGGACACAATCGATCAACTAAAAGAAATCAATAAAGTAATGTATAATTTCTTTATTAAAATATCTAAAGATCCAGAGTATACTTCTAAACAAATATTTTGTCCTGATTGTGATCATAAATTTAGGGTTCAACTAAAAAGTCATGATACTTTTATCAAGGCAGCGCAAGTTCTCCTGGCCCAAATAAAGCATGTTGATACTGTGGTTGGAAGGTTGAAAACAGGAGCTGTAAATATAACTTATAATTTTGTAGATCTAAGTAAGAAATTAGTTCAGGTTATGCCGAGAATTTTAGATACTGCTCAACGTGTTGGGATAATTAAGAATTACAATAAAAAGCGCTTAAAAAGTTATTCTGATGAAGATATGGAAGATTAATTATTTCCCTTTAAATAGAAATTTGTGATTATTAAAAATGATAATAAAAAAAAGAAGAAAGAGAGATAGATTAGAGAGCAAGGTTCTAAAATTAGTTCCTTCAAGAGATGAGAAAGGATTTTATTATCCTTACTGCAGTTTAAGTTGGCATAGAGGAATAATTCAAAGAGAATATGTTTGTGAAAAAAGAGAGTGTAAATATAACCATAAATTATATCTTCCTAAATCTAAAAAATAAATTTCTGCTCATTAATTCTCTTAACCCTTCTGTGTCCAGTTTTCTTGTAGTGGAATAAAACCCATCCCCAACTACAATATCTTTTTCCACATTCTTTGCATTTGTATTTTTTAGGTTTCATAGTTCATCTACACAATCTGTATAATTATTTTCATAACTTTCTTTTATTTCAACATCATCTCCAAAGCTGAGAAAATCAATCTCATCTGGAGCAATACCTTCTACAATCTTATCTGCAATAAACTGCACTAACTCAAGGTATCTCTTACCAAATTTCTTTTTTATCTCAGGATTTTCTTTTAGATATCTATGAGCCATATCAACCTCATCTTGTGTTTTATCAGTATGATGTTTTTCTTCTTCTTTCTTCAATTCATCATAACCATAATCATTCATTTCAGGATTGAGTTCTCTACCTCTTGAGGTAATAAATAAATAATTCTTACGAATTAAGTCAGGTTCTATCTCCAATTTTATATAATCCTCACTTCTTTTCAGATGTAGACTTAGAGAACGAAGTCCTAACTTCTTGTACTTTTTTAACAATTCAAGATATTTATCTTGCAGTCTTGATAATCCACTATACACATTTATTCCTTTCAACCTAAATGCTTTCCTCATATTATCAATAGTAATCTCTCCATAAAGTTTTATCATATCAATTATATTATTTAGAATCCTAAAGTTTGTTGTATGATTAAGTAAGTAATCTGCAATCTCAACAGAGCATCCTTTTTTTTGTAAGACTTGATGCAACTTTCCTTCAGAGAGTTCTTCAAATTCTATTAATTTAAACCTTGCAATTAATGGTTTAGGTAATCTTTCTGGTTCTGTTGTAGTTCCAATAAACATTAATTTTAAATCCTTTTTCTCACCTTCCACATAAATTTCATTATCTTGGATAGCTGGATAAATAATCTCTGCAATCTTTTCAGGTAGATTATGAATCTCATCAATAAGGATTATGCTGTTTTCCCTCGCTGAAAGCAACAAATCAATAATCTTTTTCTTAGCCATGCTCCCAGTTAAATAAACAAAGTGTCTTTTGGTTTCCACACTAAACATTTGAGCAGTTGAGGTTTTACCAGTTCCAGCACTTCCTGTAAAAAGCAAATTGATAATATGCTCTTTTGCTTTATTTAACATTAGTTTAATTGCTTCGCTAACATTATCCTCATAAACCATGTCAGATAGTTTGGGATTAATAAGGATTTCTCCTATTAACTTCTCCTCTTTTCCCTCTTTGATTATAATAATTTCTTGAGTCTTAATTAAAACTCCGTTTTCCCAATATTCTCTCACCTCGTGTGTCATTTTTAAGTCCCATCTTAAAATAAAGTGTTTTGTTTTTTATTTAATTCCTCTTTATCTTTCTTCCTTTGATTTGCTTTTTCTTTTTTCTCAAATTCTCTTTTAGATTTTTCTTCTTCTATCATTCTATCTTGATAAGCAGAAGTTCCTTCTTTATACTCCTCAAATAAATCCTTATAATTCCAAATCTCAATAGGCAACCAATTTTCCCACAAATAATATCCTTTATCTTCAAATATTTTTTTGAATTCAGGAGTTTCTTCTTCAATATCATTTGTAAGTTCATCATAAATCATAGAGTAATCACAAAGCTCATTTTCTAATGGTTCTTCACCACCAGTATATCTATTTTTCCAAATACTTTTTTTATTTATGGGATAACCTTTGGCTTTAAACCAGTTCATAACACCAAATTTTCTAATCTCCTCAATAATCCTTTCCCTAAACCTTCCTTTTTTATCTTCTTTGAATATCCAATCTCTCAAATCTTCTCTAATAATAAAATCTTTATTAATTGTAATCTCTTTAATCATTCTGTTTTCCTCTAATTTTAATTATTCATACCCCTCTTTTTTAGATGTTTCAGATAATCTTATCTCTTTTTCCAAAACCTCTTTAATTAAATAAAGTTCTTCTAAATTATTCTTACTAAATATTTCCAAAAAATCTTCTTTTATTTTTTCTTCCCTATCTAATTCTTGTTGTGGTGTTAAATCTTTCATTTTAAACCTCCTGTATATCTATATACTTCATTACTTCTTCGGTTGCTTTACCTAATCCATCAGCTTCTATCTCATAAGGCATTTCATAATCAACAATTATTTTATATTTCATTTTAACCTCCTATTATTTATACTCAGGATCAATCCTAAAATTTATTAATTGATTATGTTTCCTAACTTTAGATCTAAAATCTTTGATCTCTTCTTCATCCCAATGAATTGGTTTTATATTAGGAGAGAGTTGATTATCAAAATAACAATCAGCAACTTTGACATTCCAAACTTTGCATAAATCAAGTTTTTTTAAATTATATTCATAAGAAATTTTCCAATTACAAATAATAAAAATAGTAATCTCTTTAGGATCATAACCAGCATTTAAAAGTAATTTGACAGCTTCCTTGATCTCTTTCTGTTTCAAAAATTCCCAATCCCATGCTAACCTCAAATTCTTAAACCTTGCTTGTCTTAATGCTGTTGCTTTCTCTTGATCTAAAAATCTATAATCAAGCCCACAAACCAACTCATAATAAATGACTTTTCCATTAACTTTTCTTCTTCCTAGCTCCTTTATGATCCCTAAACTCTCTTTTTTGCACAATAAATTCATATCCATAATTTTAACTTTGTTTCTAACTAGCTCGGGAAGATCATAAACAATAAGTTTAGGATTTTCCCAGCTTTCTCTACAATAAGGACATTTATTTGGGCATCCTTCTGTAATCCTAATCCATTGTTCTTGATCATCAAATTTATTATATGATCCTTTTGTATAAGGTTTTAATAAAGCTGTTTCCATTATTCAGCCTTCTCTAATCTAATAAAAGTTTCAATATCCTTTTTGATAAACTTTGTAGGATATTCTTTCATCTTGCACCAAGTTTCTACTAATCTTCTCAAATGTTCAATTGATTTTTGTGTTATCATTTTTGCCTCCAAATTTAATTTAGTTTAAGGTGTGAGAGTAGGGAATTTTAGCAAGTCCTTGTTAAAAGTTAAACTGCTTGGCTTGTTCATTCTCTCTTTTGATTAACTGCCCGGTTAATCTTCCCGTCCACCCTCTCGGTGTTTGTTCCCGTTGTTTCAATCACCCGGTGCGAAACTTAAAAGGATATTATATGACTTATTTCCTTTACCTTGAGTATGATTATTTTTGTTTTAATTCTTTAATATTTCCAAAGACTTCTAAATATTTGGGTTTATCTCCCCAATAAGTGAAATCAAAATTACAATTATTACAGGTAGCAACTTGTGAGATTTGTTCATCTACAAATTCCTGTGCCTGAAAATCTAAATCATTACTTTTACATTTAGGACAAGTTTGCTCTGATGCTTCTTGTATTTCTATTAATTCTCTTTCTTCTCCCATCTTGTTTTCTCCTCCAAATTTAATTAAGCCAGAGTTTCATATCAGATATTTTTTTAAGTGGTTCACCATATAAACTCCTTTGCTTGTAAACTCCCTTTCCATTCCACTTTTAAGTATAAAAAAATAAAGAAAATAAAATAATAATAAATTATCTTTATTCTGTATCTTCAGTTTTCTCTTCAGAACTTCCTTCTTTATCTGAAGTTTCTTCTGTCTTAGCTTCTTCAGTTTCCTCTTTTGTTTCTGTTTCTTCTCCCATCTTAATAACCTCGTTTTGATTGTGTTCTCTTATTTAAAACTCGTGTAACACTCCGAGATAAAAAAATAAAAAAAGTTATGCTTTGAGTTTCTTTTTGTATTTTAATCCCCCCCTCTCTCCAACTAATCCCATTTGTTTTAATACTTCTAACTCAACAAAACAAACACGACTTTTAAGGATTTGAGAAAGTAGAGGTTCTGTTATAACCTCTTTTACTGCTTTTTCTTTTAAGCCTATTATTTGTCCTGTTCTATATGGGTTTTCTTTTCCCTGCTCTCCATCACGAACAGCTATAAACAAAACCCCTTGCTTCATAACCTTTTTACAATTATCACAAGGTTCTTTATTATAACAAGCTGATTTAGGGAAACTTTTTTTAAGTCTTCTATCAAGCATTAATTCTTTAACCTCTCCACAAAAAAAACAGCTACTCATACCTACAAAATCTTTATCTTCTTCCATTTCTTAATTCAACCCCCTTACAATCTTGATGAATATCAATCTATAAACCATAATCCCATCTATAAATTTAAGATCACCTT
>SDBT01001355.1_pt1 | contig 42964 bp, 74 predicted proteins | sample 2277101 | NCBI WGS metagenome assembly SDBT01 (sample SAMN10404973, study PRJNA504765) | marine sediment metagenome | isolation source: marine sediment core GS10_PC15, 103 cmbsf | place: Arctic Ocean: Southern Knipovich Ridge | collected 2010
GGGTACTGTATACGCTCAAATACCACCCGCGAGTGAGTACATGGGATATGAGTGAAAATGCTTGGCTCAGAAATATTATTATTATCTTGCAAAAGAAAAAATTAATACTTCCTGTAGCTGAGCTATATCCGTGGCATAAATGGAAGTTAACCGAAGCCGGTGAAAATGAGATTACCGTATAGCACCTACTCCAATAAACCTTGTGATTCAATGAAAATAACTAAACCCAAAAGCTATAGCATTTTCCAGTATGACGAATATCATAAGTTATTAGAGGAAGAGGAAGCGTTAGGGTTTTACACCTACTGTACGGCCTTGACAATGGAAGAACACGTTGCCCTTTTCAATTCATTTGAGGAGGGACAGAAAACACAGTGCAAAGAAAACGCACGCTTATTAATGAAATTAGGATCTGAGGAGAACAGGAACCCAATGAAAAACATCGCTAAAATAAAAGAAATACAAAAACTGATTGATGATCAGCTTGCCAATGACAAGTTATATCTTCACCCTGAAACAGTACAAGAAGCCGTTTTTCAATTTCATTTAAGACAATGGCATGAACTTATGAAGAAATTGTTTCTGCCTAGTGACTAAACGCTATGCGGCTAAGGTCGATACAAATCAAAAGGAGATTGTAAAGGCACTTAGGGCGATAGGAGCCATCGTCCACCTGCTTCATAGAGTAGGTGAAGGATGCCCAGATTTATTGGTAGGATATCGAGGTGTCAATTACTTAATAGAGGTCAAAAACCTTGACGGACTGGGCGATAAAAAAACACCCGCTCAGATTGAATGGCACGATAATTGGCGTGGACAAGTTGATACCGTTACCTCAATTAGTGAAGCGCTAGAATTAGTTTTAAATAAACCTTGACATTACCGGAAACGTTGATAGAATGTATAGTATTGAAGTGGCGAAGAGTACGAGTTCATCATTCGAGATATAACCTCGTATTTGTTTGTTCCCTTCACAAGAATTGGTGTGGCGAAGATGACAGTTACTTCACTTATAATGAAGAGGTCGGGGGTTCGAGTCCCTCTCTCCCTTTACCTGGTTTTAGGGAGATAGCTCAGTTGGTTAGAGCGCTAAAATCTCTGTCGTTGCTTGTTCCCACCGCTTATTTATTTGCGTGGCGTAGATAATAGTTACTTCGGATAACGATCAGGGACTAAAACACCTTGCTCTAGCTGTTTCGATACAGCGCACTATTGTTGACTGTTCCCGCACACAACTAAGGAGAGTAATAATGCAAACGAATAAAATCCGTCCTCGTATACAGACCCATGAGGGTGCAACTGCCCAACACCTGACCCCTCTCCATCAATTAAGACGCACGCTCTTGTCGTGTATGCTGTGGGAGGACACGTTCTATGAAGACGGGGTATCCATTGCAGATCGCATCGGTGTCTATGTCAAACAATTAACACCTGAACAAGTATCAGCGTTAGCCATTGAGGCCCGTACTCGTTTTAAATTACGCCATGCTCCGCTTTTGTTGGCGAGAGAAATGACCCGTCATCACAACGGTAAAATTGTGGGCAAGACAATTGCCCAGGTTATTCAGCGCGCCGATGAACTGGCTGAATTCCTATCCATGTATTGGGACAACGGCAAATCCCCCCTGTCTAAGCAAGTGAAGCTCGGTCTAGCGAACGCTTTTCGTAAGTTCAATGCTTACCAGTTGGCCAAATACAACCGCGACAAGGCCGTTAAATTGCGTGACGTTCTATTCCTGTGTCATGCCAAACCTAAAGATTCGGTACAGGCTGCGGTGTGGAAGTCCTTAATTGACGGCACCTTGACCACCCCTGATACCTGGGAAGTGGGCTTGTCGGGAGGCGGAGACAAGAAGGAAACCTTTGAACGGTTATTGCGAGAGGAGAAACTGGGCTATATGGCCTTGTTAAGAAACTTGCGGAATATGGCCGATTCCGGCGTGGATGAAGATTTAATCTTTGGTACGCTTGCCGCCGGGGCACGCACCAGTAAAGCCCTACCCTTTCGTTTCCTTGCAGCGGCGAGAGCGGTTCCCCAGTGGGAGCCTCAAATAGATAAAGCTATGCAAAAGGCCATGAGTGGATTTGAAAAGCTGCCTGGTAGAACCGTGTTGTTGGTGGATTCTAGCATCAGCATGATCGGACGAAAAATCTCTGCTAAAAGTGAACTAGATCGGCTGGATGCGGCTAAGGCCCTGGCCATATTGGCAGAAGGCATATGTGAATCCTGTCGTGTGTTTGTGTTTAGTAACACGATGAGGGAAGTTCCCCCACGCAATGGCATGGCTTTGGCCGATGCGATTGAAACCGCCGTCAGACATGGTGGCACCTATTTAGGCGATGCTGTTCATAAGATTAATTCCGATGTAAAACATGATCGTCTTATCGTCTTTACCGACGAACAGAGCCATGATCGTGTTCCTGATCCAGCAGAAAAGGGCTACATGATTAATGTGGCATCTTATCAAAATGGTGTGGGCTATGGGGCCTGGACACATATTGATGGCTTTAGTGAGGCCGTGATTGATTTCATCCGAGAGTATGAAAAATAAATCCGTAACGGAATTTAGGAAGCGCAAGGAAGCGCAAGGCTACAAACGGCAAGAATATTACATTAAGCCTGAATGGCATAAGCGAATATTAAAGTATCTAAAATATCTAAACCGATAAAAGGAGAAAAGGAATGAAAATATTAGCATTAGTTCTGTTGTTTAGTATTGTTGGCTGTCAAGCGGAAGTTACAGAAGAAGATAAAAATAAATTAATTACTTGTATTGATACAAGAGATCAAGAAACATTTGAATTTAACTCAAGCGATATGACTGACATAGTAGGGAACAGCTTAACGGGGGATTATAGTTTTGACGTAGTAGACGCCGATGGGAATAAAAGACATTTCACAAAACAATCAGAGCTATATACTAAATGTAAAAACAAGGGGAAGGCAGATGAGTAATATCAAAACATTAGTCCGGGGCGCATACGACTTGCAAAAGCTTCGCATCCAAATGGGCAACCGTATTGTCATTAACTTTAAGGCTAAGCTAGGCCAGGAGCCTTCTAAGAAAGAGGACGAGATGGATGCAGCAGGCAAGCGGATCCTAAAGAACTTACGGGCTCACTATAAGAAGATCACCGATGGTATAACGACCTTCCCCAAGCAGAAAACCTTTAAGGGGGATGAAGTGATCTCAGACTATACCGAACTCGTCCTTATCTCTCAATATATGGCCCTAGAAGCTAACGAAACGAATCACTTCAGGTTCTTAGGCCATGTCCTATCAGATTACCCGGTCTATACTGAGTTCCTAGAAGGCGTAGTGGGCATTGGGCCTGCTATGGCAGGGGTCATTATCTCCGAGATTGATATCCATAAAGCTAGATACCCCTCTAGTTTATGGGCCTATGCCGGGTTAGATGTTGCCCAAGATGGGCAGGGCCGGTCTCGGCGAAAGGAACATCTCACTGAAACAGAATACACGACTAAAGACGGTGAGACCGCGACCAAGAAAGGGATCACTTTTAACCCCTTCCTGAAGACCAAGCTGATTGGTGTATTAGGATCGTCTTTTCTGCGGGCCGGAGAGAACTGTGTTTATAACAAAATCTATTATGAACACAAAACCCGTCTTGAGAATCACGACAAATACAAGGACGTGAGCAAAGGACACCGCCATGCGATGGCGATCCGGTATATGATAAAGTTATTCTTGGTGGATCTTTACAAAGCCTGGAGAGCCTTAGAGGGGCTACCTGTGGCACCTTCTTATCAAGAGGCGAAGCTACAGCATACTCATGCTGCCTAAAGTTGAAGGACACCCAATAAACTTGAGCGAGCCATTCTTTGCTAGGCACCCATTATAATGAAGCGAGTCATAGGCAATTAGACATCCACGCCCCTCAAGCGAGCCATCTTAATCGAGACAACCAACGGTGAAAAGCGAGTCATTTATGCATAGACAACCAATGGATACAAGCGAGCCAAGCACCCTGAGACATCCATTAGATATGAGCGAATCATCAGTATATAGTCATCCATAACATTTGAGTGAGCCAATATCATTTAGATACCCATTATAGACAAGCGAGTCACAGCTTAATAGACGCCCATATAAAGGAAGCGAGCCACATTCCAATAGGCAACCAGGTAAAGAAAGCGAGCCAGTGGAACAAAGACACCCTAAAAATAGTAGCGAGTCATAACAGTAGTAAGACATCCGATAAAGGTGAGCGAGCCAGCTCAGGTTAGGCACCCAAAAAATTAAAGCGAGTCATAACAGTTTAGACACCCTTAGTGAATAAGCGAGCCATCATGCCTAATACACCCAAAGATAATAAGCGAGCCAATTAATACTAGACACCCACCGATTATAAGCGAGCCATTACTACCTAGTCACCCGTGGGAAGGAAGCGAGCCAAGTTTTAGCAGGCACCCAATGAGAGAGAGCGAGCCCTATGTCCTAAGACAACCATTATTGCGAAGCGAGCCAAGAGTACATAGTCAACCAATCGATACTAGCGAGCCAGTTGGAGCTAGACAACCATAAACAGGAAGCGAGCCAACAATGGCTAGACACCCATTAGCATATAGCGAGCCATGAAAATCTAGACACCCATTGAGAGTAAGCGAGTCATTTTGATTAGACAACCCTATTATGGAGCGAGCCACTTAAAAATAGACATCCATTCAACTAAAGCGAGCCATTACTTATTAGAAACCCGACAGCAACAAGCGAGCCCTTTTTATTTAGGCACCCATAATGTGCAAGCGAGCCATAGGTTTGTAGACGCCCAAAGTACTTAAGCGAGTCATCACTCTGAAGACACCCAAGAATAGGGAGCGAGCCAAGTATTTATAGACACCCACTAAATGGAAGCGAGCCATAACATGTGAGACAACCCATCGCTAACAGCGAGCCAATGGATAAAAGACACCCAGTGTAATAAAGCGAGCCATATAATATAAGACACCCACGTCAAGCAAGCGAGCCATGTATTCACAGACACCCAAATTTCAGGAGCGAGTCAATAAAATGTAGTCACCCAGTAAAACGAAGCGAGCCATACTGACAAAGACACCCAAACTACTTAAGCGAACTTTAAGGTTCCCCGGGGAACCTCTACTTAATCCGTTTATCTACGCTCCGCATTACACCAATACCAAGCATACCCGTGATAATAACAAAGAGAGCAGAGGTATCAAGAATAGGAGGAGGGGCAATCTCAAGGGGGATAACGCCTTTGAGCTGTAGAATTGACCATATCCAGATGAATATTGGGTATAAAACAAACTGATATCCCATGGAAATTGATCCTATCCAACCAATGCTAGGTCGCCAGCCTGACTTAAAAAGACTGTCAGACTTGGCCTCAACTAGATTGATGCTAATTTGACCCATCATAAGCTGCACATGGGCATTCAATTCAGCTAAATTGCCTTGAGTTCTCAAGGCTTGGAGTTTATTGATTTCTTGTGCTTGCTTAATAGGGTCTGGCCATATACGTTCAATGGCGGATTTACCGATATCAAAGGCGGCACTGATTGGATCAAAGCTCATAAGTCCTTATCTCGCATAATGGTCTTGATATCGCTCTCATAGCCTGTGATTAAGGCGTTATACATCTTTTTTCGTTGTGGATCAGGTTCATAATCACGCATAATCTCAGTCTTTGTTATTTCTCGTTGTAAGCCGTGTAAGTCCATCTGAGCCACAATTCTTTGCCCATCAGTCTTCTTCATATAGACTGTATCGGCTGCCCAAGCCAAACAGCCTACCAAGAGAAGCCCTGTTGTGGCGACGGTTCTAATATCGTTAATAAAATTCATTACTTTCATGCTCTTACCTCCAAACCTTTTATTTTGCCTTTTTTAAAGCGATAGGGGAGCCCTTTGTTTCTAGCATAGCTTATATTTTGATGGTTAAAGCCCGTTTCTCTAGTAAACTCTCCGGCACCAGCATATCGAACAACGGTGCCGTCAGGGAATTTAATATGAAAAGGTATGGAGCATGAAGTAGCTGCGCCTCTAGGGCCGGTTCTGCCAAGTTCACGATATGAATGTAGGATATTTTCACTGCGAGTTGCCCATTCTAAGTTAGTAACTATATTGTTCTGTTTGTCCCCGTCTTTGTGGTTAACGGTCGGCTTATTTTCAGGGTTGGGTATAAAAGCAGCAGCCACCAATCTGTGCACTCTATGCTGTTTCTTTTCCCCGTTAAGGTATAAATCAACATTCAAATATTTATTCGTTCCGAGAAAATTATGGAGTATTGTCCCGTTCCGCCGGACACGGCCTATATTGCTTGCTTGATATAAGCCGTTATAGCCTGCTATTGGTTTCCATATTTCTTTCATGATGGCCTCACAATTTCTAGGTGAGGAAGATCGAAGAAGCTTTGATCTAACAAATCCCCATCTCTGTCCCAATCCCCGCCCCAGCGTAGGGTATACCCCAATACTGAGGCCACACCTTCGTAATGTCCCGCTAGTCGTGCAAAGGACTTGAATACAAAGCTTCTTGCCCGTATCTGTGCCTGTGCGAGGGTCTCGTTGGACTTCTTAATTTGGGTAGCTATCCTAGCTATCTGGTCGGGATGACCTGAGAGAGCTTTCCACCGTGCTGTATAGGGCCATACGTCGATAGCATCGGACTTTGGTTGGTCTTCCGTCACATTATGCTTAGAATTGGGCCATTTTAAGTGGGATACGCCATCTCGAAAATACTTATCCTGAGTTTCCTTATCCCTGGCCCCCTCAATAACAGAGTGGTCGAACGTCAAGATAACAAGTCGAGCCACTTCTTGTATTTCCTGACAACAAGTGAGGAGCCTGGTGCTTGATTTGTTTCCAAAAGATGCCATTATTATGAATAAGCTAATCCAAATGTTCCCGCATCAGTCGTATCTGACCCGCTAAGCGTAAGTCTAATTTGTGTTAAAGTTCCAGAGAGTGTTTTCGAACCTGCTCCTTGAGCAACAAAATCGGCCCCACCTAATATCCTAGAAAAAAGATGAGTCGCAACCCATTTATTTGAACTATTTGCTCTAGTCAAAACCAAGGCCCCAGTCGTTTCAGAAGCAGCAGTTGATGATGGTATAAGTGTAAACGCCGCCGTAGAAGTAACTGTGGTCGTTCCATCCGTTACAACGTCTACATACCCTGACGTTTCAAACCCCCCTGAATCCCCCAAGACAACTTGAAGAAGATCTGTTCCAGATGCCGACACCACATCTAACATCACCGTAATGCGACTGACATAAGAAGGTATGTCTGTAAAATCATGATCCGTTCCCGAGGTTGTTGCAATCTCTGGTCTTGTCACAATACCAAGAGGGTTATCTGCTATGCGTTTAACTCCTGTCATCAGCCAATTTCCTGAGCCTAGGCTCATCCAGTCCTGCTGATCGTCTACTTCGGCAGTATAATCGGTCTCACCCAGTAAGATTAACGACGTCGCGTTACGCGTAAAGTCCACAATCCCTGGGGTACGAGTTTTCCTCTGTACTCCCGCCTGTATCGTACCTAAAGAGGTTATCGCAATATTGTTAAAGACAACGTTAAGCGTACAATCATCACCACCAGTCCCGCCAGTCGTTGAAACGGGATCACTTGGTTTAGTGGTGTAGTTACCTGCGGTGACAACCGATACCGTAAGAACAACCCCGCCAGAGACCGTATCCACGTTAAAGACTGCGGCAGTCACAAACGTTCCGCCGGAAAGTGTTATATCATCCCCGACGGTATAGCCTGTTCCGCCTGCGGCGACGGTAGCAGAAGCAGCCGTGATAGCAGTGCTAAATGTAACGGTAAGCGTACACCCTGACCCTGTTCCCCCCGTCGTTGAAACGGGATTCCCTGGTTCGACGGTATATGCGCCGGAGGCAGCAACCGATACCGCGGTCACAACTCCCGCAGAGACCGTATCAACATTGAATATCGCGGGGGCCGTTGAGGTTCCGCCCGACAAGGTAATTTTATCATTGACGGTATAACCTGTTCCGCCTGCGGCTACGGTTGCGGAAACTGCACCGGTGGCAATAGTTATATCAACAAAATTACCCGTCGCGGCCCCAATGTCGGTAGTCGCCGCAGCGGCAATATCCGCGCCTTTAAGCTGATTAATCGCACCCCCGCTCATGGTCAATGTTGTACCCACCGTCAATGTCGCGGAGGTGATTAAATCCGGCCATTTCGTCGGGATGGATAACCAAGCAGCCGATCCATCGCCCCCTGTGGGCACAATGGTCGCAAAGCCGTCATCCGTAAACGTACTGGCAGGCGAACCAGACACAAATCGATAAAGCGATCCTGCCCCATCCCCCGCGGCGGCTCCGCCCTGTAAGGTAATCTGCGTGGCAATACCCGTATAATTACGTAAATTGGTTAAGGTCGTAATGGTTTCAACAATCGTGGTAGAGATGCCCGTAGGCGTGAGATTATCGATTGTCCAGGTCGCGCCTGAATTGGCATCAGCCGCCGCCTGTGTGGGGTAAAGGTGAAGTTTAAAGTTCGCATCAATATGGGGAATGATGATATTCCCTGAAACAGCAGGATAGCCGCTTGAATTAAGGACAATATCATTAACTAACGTTCCCCCTGTGGAGTCCGTGGCCATCTGTAAAAGCGTGGTGGTGCCTGCCTCAGACGCTTTTAAGACAAAGCCTGACGCGACATCACCATTGAGATCAACATATTGAGGTACAGTGAGGGCAATGGAGGTGAAAGCCATAGTATTTACCTATTTTGTGCTATATTCAGAGATATGGAGATATTATTGTTCATTGTGGTGACAGCTCTTGCGATTCGTTACCTTGACGAATAAGCATCAGTAAAGCCGTCACTTGTGCTTCTTCAGGCTTCTTTAAAACGGACTTTAACTGGGCGTTTGTTAGCTTCTGTGTTTGCGTTGACAGACTTTGTCCTGTTTTAGACAAAAGAAACGAGCGAAGCGCAGGACGTGCAAAAACCGCAACAGCTAAAGCTGGGCTCACTGAGCCGCCGAGTATTCCTATTGCAAAATCCATCGGTCTGAAATTGGTCGCCTGTGGTGGATTCGGTTGGGCCGTTTCTTTGAAGTTTTTACCAAATTCTGCTATGTCCCTTAATTCCCCCGAAAAAGGTTTCCCTTTAGTTAACTGTTTGCCCAATGCAATTGCGCTAACATTATCCCCCTCTACCAACGCTTTTTGGACTTGGTAGGTTTGGGCAATAGTTCGACGTGCATTGACAAAATCACTATGAACTTGAGGGTTAAGTATCTTTGTCTTTCTCTCAAGCAGTCCTTCTAAATTATCGGCTATTTTCCGTTGGACGCGAGCTAAATCTCTTGTAGCAGGATCGAGCGAAATACTGCCTATATCTGAATCCCGTCTAAGCTGCTTTAAAGCCTCCACTGCGCCTTCTGCGGTGATTTGACGAACATCAAACTTGTCCGCTTCCGCTAGGACATCTTTTTTGACTGCGCCGGGAAAGTCCTTAGCCAGCGCACCAGGACGTTTGAGTTCTCTAATCCCATTAATATACGTTGCATCCATTCTTAAACGGCCCATGCCTTTAATGGCTTCATAAGCTTGTCCTGCCTCGGCCCGTACTAGGCCAAGTGCATCAGCAGTAATGGGGGTATTTTCTTCCAAACCAAAATGGCGTCGAACCTTTACATTCGTATTTATCTGGTTATCTTGAGACATCTTTTGTTTTAAAGGAACCGTTCCCGCCGCCGCTTGTGCAAAATCTCTGGTTCGGGTCTGTTTTGCCGATGTGGGTAGCACTTTATAGCCTAATTCACGTGCCCGAGTAGCGGTAACTTTGGGTTGCACCCTAGCACGTTGAGGAATGGCAGCTCGTGCGGCTCCAGGGGCTAATGCGCCCACAATAGGTGCCAGCGGGGTTTCTGGAAACAATACGCTTGCGGTGCCTGCTCCTGCGGCGGCTGGGGCCAAGCTGGCTAAGGTTCGAGGAAGACTAGCAGGGGAGACGGCCGCTGACCCCAATACCGTGCCGGCGACATTAGCTCCTCGCTGCAATGGATCGTTTGGATCAACAGGGGCAAACAAATCCTCACGATTAGACAAACCTAAATCGCCGGCTAATTGAGTGATTCCGCGTGCAAAAGAAGCCGAGCCGCCAAATTGAGCGCTAGGGTCGAGAGTTTCTGGCAGATCATCTTCGATTAAATCTGGCGCAACTTTATGTAAAAAGCCCTTAGTCGCTCCAAAACCTGCAATTCCTAAATTAACCAAATTCGTTGCCGTATCAATGGGCAGTCCCAATAAACCAGGGATGAGTGTATTTGCTCCTTTGACAGCCGATAAGCCTATATCGCCTGCTCGGGAACCTGTTGTAGGGGGCTGTTGAGTGCTTTCAAATTCCCGCATTAATGCCGCAGAGATATCGGCATCACTCGTATCGTCTGGGAAACTAAACTGCTGGCCATTCATTTCAACAATTTGAGCCATAGCGATTAGTCGAATCCTCCGGTTTCAGGATTAAATTGTCGAATTGCTGTGGCTACCGGAACCTTTCCTGTTCCGCCTTTAGGTGTGAGCGTGCCTAAAGTCCCGCCTTGTCCAGCCGTTCTTCTGTCCTTTTGCTCCTGTCTTAAAAGATTTCGGAAGCTTGATCGCGTGCCTCCCCCTTCCAGATGACCTGCAAACTTTTCAAGATGCGCCCCTAGCTTTTCTTGGGCATTAATTTTATCTTGAAACCATTTCCTTAACTCAGGCTCGTTCAAGTTAGACGGAAACGCCACCGCGAGCGCTAGATCTAATTCGCCCTTACTTAACGCCCCAAAACGCACACTACCGACAACGGTTAACCCCATTCTTTTCTGTAGATTATCTAATTTAATTGACGAGGCTTTTAATGAAGGGAAAAAGCTTTCAATAGGGCCTGTTCCTGCGCCCTCACCAATCAAAGCAATTCCTTCCCGTAACTCGATATTACTTGCAGCCAACTTATCCACCGTATCAAACGCCTCCGTAATCGTTTTGGCCCGTTCTTTTGCTAATTCTGTCTGCTGAGTAATCTTAGGTTTAGTCTTTAACTGCTCCCCTAATTTACCCCCCTCTATTGCGCCAGAACGCGCTCTTGCTGCGCCTGAGATGGATTGTCCTTCAGGAAGGGGAATTATATTAACCGATCCATCAGATCCCACCTGCATAATGGATTCTAATCCTGTCTTTGGATCGATAATGACTTGGCTATCTTTACCAAAAGAGGTCGTTGCCCCGCCTAACTGTCCGGTATCAATTCTCTTTTGTATCAATTGCCCCTGTAAATCCCGTAGCGCGTTTTGAGATTGCCCCTGTTGTTGACGAAGCACCAATCCGGCAATTTCACCAATATCTATGCCCTTTCGTTCTTGCAACTGAATTAACGGATTAAACCCTCTAACAGCCATTATAATGCTCCATAATTGACAACTTTCACGCCGTCGATTTCAAATACTGCCATGGGATTAACCTTCTCCACATCCTGAGCCATGACGCCTATAAACGTGTTCTGACTCCAGATGTACTCATATTGATAAGTGGGATAGACCTGACCACTCGGAGCCATCCAGTCATCTAATGGCACGATATTTTTCTTAACCCGTCTATCAGAGAATTTAGCAAGAGCGGCAATGGTGGCGAGAGATTGTAGATTGCTTGACCGTCGATTAGAAGACGCTATTCCTGCTGCGGAACGTGCATCAGCAGCGCTAGTGATTAAATTTGTAATGTTTTCATTTGTACCGGCAATCCCGCTGCCTTGCAACGAGGCTGCACTTTGCCCTAACCCCACGCCCTTAAATAGATTGCCGATTTGACGCTGGCTAATGCCGCTAGTGAGATTAGCTGTCTGGGATAACCCTTGCCGTTCTTGGGCGAGTAAATCCTGCCCAATTCCAACAAACCGGCTTTGTAATTCAGCCGCAGTACCACCTGATCCGACTTTGCCTCTAGCCGCTTGATTCGCAAATAATGAACTTTGGGCTTGTCCTGTCAATTGCTGGAAAAAGGGATTGTTTTGAATAAAGTCCGCTTGGCCTTGAGTCGTCCCTAAGAGTTGTAATCGCCTTAAGCTTTCTGGATCTTGTTGGTTCTGTAATAACTGCTGTAATGGATCAATCTGTCCCTGACCAAACTCAAGGAAGGGCTGCTGTAACGCAATGAGCTTATCGCGTGTCTCGCGTTGTAATGCAATTGCCTGTTCCTCAGCGCTTTGTGTCGTAACTTGACCCGGAAGGCTACCGCCAGGTTTGTTAGTATGTGGGCCTCCACCTCTATGTGCCATGTCTACCTCTACGTTGAAATCACGGCGCGGTCACTTGTACGACGCCAGTCTGTGCCATCTGAAAAGGCGGGAATCGATCCGCCCACCTCATCCGACACATAAATTAACTTATTACTCGGCCCCCAGTCAGCCGCCGCCGGTACGGTAGCCACCGTATACTCATGCGAGGGATTGACCGTGGCCCAAAAGAAATACAGGCTTTCCACCAGATCCTTTAACGATTCTGGGTTTTCCAAATCGACAGTAAAAGGAGGCGGCTGACTGGTGGAACCTGTCATATTCCTACCTCAATCTCAGCATTCGCCCCACGGATGACCCACTGAACCGGATCGGCCATCTTTAAACGCAAGACACGCTGATAAAAATCCCCTAAATCAAACCATTCCACTTTAAAAATGAAATCGCCTGATTTACCTATCTTGGCGGGGAGTTCTGTGCCAAAGGTTCGCCCGCCATCATCTGATATCAGAAGGTTAATAATCGGATCAAGTCCCTGTCCAGACGTCCCTACGCCCGTTTCCACTAAGACCTCAAAGCGAGACATCGTGATCGGTTTCCCTGGGCGCTCAAGCTGTTCCCCCGTTAAGGCCCTAGAATCCCGTATCCGTAAAATTTCCTCGCCCACTTCATCAAAGATATCAATATCAAGCTCATAAATATTGCCATTTCTAAAGTCTGCTACAAGGTTTTTGTTAAACACAAACGCATGACTGGACGCTAAATACCGATCCTCTGAGGTCTGTGACGAGAGTTCAAACCACAAATTAGCCGCCTCACTAAAACAAAAGGTTCTGTTCGCATTGGGAAAGGTCAGCTCATAGAAGTTCTGACCTTGAAAATTAAAGGTATGGCCCTGGGCGTCTGAGGTTGTAGCAAAGCCTTGGATCTGATTGGCAATATTGACAGTTGAAATCCGTTGCACTGCAGTTTCCTTTAAAATATATACATTCTTGTCATCGCCCAAGAAATAAATCCGCTCATCATTGCTGGCGACACTGTGCAGGGCATCTAAGCCGACGGGAATAATCACTTCTATTCGGTCAAATGGCGGGTTTCCGTTACCGGAATTCCACCATACTTCAGTGGTAATATCACCAAATAAGTACAGTTTTTGGTCATAACTAAAGACCCTGACTAAATCATCGGCATTGCTCTCTGCCGTGGCATAGTTCAATCCATTGACGCTAGTGGCATCGCCCACATCACTGGACGCCCATCGCCCACCATCCCCGTCATAAATAATTTGATTATTAAGGTGCGCACACGAATTGGGCGTTTCTAAATCAACATCGGTAATCTCAGCTAAGGTCGTGCCATTCCATTGAAAGGCTTTACCATTGGACACAATCACCACATTGGCACCAATACCACAAAATAAACACCGTTCTGCGCCGTCAATCACGCCACGATTCGTCTTAACGCCGGCGGAAGTAATGGTAAACAACGACGTTCCGGAGACTTGGTATAAAATCCCCAAATGGGTGAACATGCCTCTATCGGGGCCATCTCCTGTCGCAAAAGCTTTTAAGCCTGGGTAGCTATTGAGTATGACCAACTCACCATTTTGTTCAGGATAAAGATTCAAGCATTTTTGATTGTCCACAAAAGGGGCGCGAGATTCAGAGCTTCCACCGACAATTTGAACAGGGACTAGCATTAGTAATCCACGGGCCAATCAATGGGGGTATGCAAGGGAGCCACAAGCCGTCTAATCTCTCGCTTTGCGATACTGGAGTCTTGGGTGACACGCTGATAGCGCTCAGGAGATAAGCCTGACGAGCGCCGAAACGCCACTAAGGCTTTTACATGAGGCAAAACATCGTTAGGGACGGCGCCTGTGGCTCCAAAGGACATGATTTTATCGGATTGTAGATCGGCATAGACCTCATCGATGGCCTGCTCGATATCCACTTCATCCTTAGTCTGCGGGGCTTGGCCCACTATCTTGCGTCCCAGGTACTCTAAGACTTGGTTCCGTAGCTCTACTTTGGTCGCCATCTGTTACCTCTTTTTTGGCTTTCGTTGGCTTTTTATCAACCTCGATAACCTTTTCGTAATCAGGGTTAGTTTCCGCCTTCACGGACAAATGAGGCGGTAAGTTGGTAATATCTCCCGTACTAATCCACTTGCCATCATAGTTACGTACCCGCTTTTCAACTTTTCGGATATATTTGAATTTCATATCTCTCCTAAGAAGGGGGCCGTTAAGCCCCCATCAGGTTACGTTACGACGTAGTTCTCATCAATGAAGTAATAAACCACCAATGTTAACGTGCCGGTTCCGCCCGTTGCTGCTGTGACATTAGCCACTGCCTGCAGTTGGGTTTCTGCTGTGAACAACTGTGGGCCTGTGGTGCGAAGCACACCCCCGAGAGGGATATAAATACTCACTTCAGGCTTAATCTCGGCGACCACATCGCCGGTTAGAACACCGAAATTTCCCAGTCCATCGGGATCAGCGGCCTCGTTACCGTTCGCGGCCCAGCCAACATCCATATTGAGGGTTTCTGTCGCGTTGGTATCCAGATCGTCGCCCATCAAATGCCCGCCAACAATCACCGAGCCAGTCGGCAATTTACAAAACAAGTAAATGTCTGCGGCTACGGGATTGATTGCGATTTCAATGGTGCCCGTCGCAATTTTGAGCGTTTGGGCTGGGCCTTGACCTCCAATAGGAAAGCCTTCAAGAGACCGTGTTGCTGTAAAAGTCGTCATAATACCCTCCTATGAATCTAAGGCTGCGGAAACAAAAACTGTCACCACGCCATGTTGTAGATTATTGAAAAATGACTTATCAATGTCATGCTTCAATTCGATTGCCACTCCTGGCTGGAATCCGTAATCAAACAGTCTGTCTACCTCAAGACGCGGGCGTTGACCCAAACCATAAGAGACCGCCTGTTGACCACACAAGAAACACACTCCGACTCGGGTAGAGCCGTTGCCGCCATTGTCTAAACCATCGCCTACGGCCTGTGCGCCCCATAATCCGTTACTGTTAGAGCCGTCAATAAAGTCAGCAATTTCAGGAATTTCACGGATAATGACGTTATCCCAAAGCAAATCACCACCTGTAAACAGAGGTTGACTCTCTTTGCCCCGCATCAAGCCCTCACGTTGGGCCTGTTGAATTGCAGCATCTGCGCGCAAGTCGCGAAACGCAAACGGATCACAAAACATGACGAATTTCTCGTCGTCTTCCATCTGGGCAATCGGTCGTATGTGAGCGTCGGCCTGTTGGGCCATGCGTTTCGCAATCGAGACAATATCCGTATCTAACTTATCGTTAGTGGTATCGACGGTTGCGAGGGAAGCAGTATGGTCGCCTGCGCTCAAGTTAGACTTGGCTGCGCCATACAAGATACGGTCTTGGTTGTTGGTATTCCACGTATCCATGGCCGCGGCAGTCGCTGTGCCATAGTTTGCGTAGGTTGTACCGTCGAAGATCGCATTCAAAGCCTCAATGATATCGTCTCGTTGAAGCTCTTTAGCCCACTCCATTAAGAGGGAGCGAGAGGCCCGCATCAGATCGATGTTGGGTTTCTCTAACTCTTCACGGGTATGCTCTACCGCGTGCCTAAAGTAAGTGGGGGTTAAGGTTAAACCAAAGTTACCGATGGCCTCACCGTTACCACGTAATGTGGCATTTCCCGTCACGCCGTTCCCTTTTAGTCGTGTGACTAAAGGTACTGAGATTTGTTGACGGCCTTCTTTAATCGTAATGACGTTGTTGTTAGATGTCCCGGTATAACGGGAGAACCTGGCCCTGCGAATATATTCTTGAAAGAAATTCGCCAGGAATTTTTTGACAACAAGATCGCTACTGGTTGTAGTACTCGCCATAATTTAATTACCTATCAAACATGGCCTCCAGACTTTCATCAGTAATGACTTTACTGCCTGAAGACCCTACGTTAGCAAGGGATGGCAAATCAACTCCGGACTGTTTGGCTTCCTTTTCATTTTTAGCAAGTTGTTCATCGGTCATACCAGATTTAATATCTGCGATAACTTCTGCTCGAATAGTGGCTTTATACGTATCAATGTCCTGTACCTGCTCCCATTCCCCATGCTTCTTTGCCGTATCATAAGCAAACTTGGCAGGGTTTTGGGACGCCACCATCTGAGAGACTAGGGCAGGATTTTCTTCTGCCAAGTCCATAAACTTTGCTTCCATGTCTAAATAATCGTCTTTTACCGCCAACATGACTTGACGGCTCATTTCCGTTCCCATATTGCTTAGCTGCGTATTAAACTGCTGCGCCATATGGTTTATGGCCTCCTGGGGTTGCTCCAATGCATCCGGGGGAGGGGTCAGATTATTCAGTTGCGTCTGCAATGCTCGCGTTTCACCTTGAGCTGCTTGTCGCTTTCGTCTTTCGTCTATTGCCGCTGTTTTGAATGCCGCGATTTCTTTGTTTTCTACTGGTGCCGTCTCAGTGTCTTTAGGAGGGGCTGCCTCCTCGGCCTTGGGCGCATCCTCTGGAAGAGTCTCGGTCGGTTCTGCTGATTCAGCAGGCGCTTCCGTTGTTTCTTTCGGTGCATCCGTGAAAACTTCGTCTAAATCATCTGGCATTCATTTCTCCTCGCCCTCAGTATGGCGGCTACTTAATTGCCCGAAACCCGGCATCGGTTTAGTTATAATACACCAAATTATTATAACGTCCAGTTATATAAACACTTGGGCTTGCTGATCAGGATTCGCCAGCAATATCAAATTCTCTATTTCCTTTTGCAGCTTCTCGACTTTAATCCTTTCTGTCTCCGCTAATAACTTAGCGGCCTTGGCGTCAGAGTCTTGTTGTTTAATTTGAACCTCTAGTTGTTCGGTTTGCATCTTAAGTTCAATTGCCTGTTGTTCAAGCTGTTGGGCCTGTTGGGTCTGTTGTGCTGCATCCGCTTCCGCCTTATCAATTTCCGCAATGAGTTCATCCTTATCACGGAACTCAGAGAGTTTAAGCAGAACTTTGGTAGGGACAGCTTCAGGTCTTCCTGATGCAATATTGGCGAGGATCTCAAACTGTTCACGTTGGATATTGACCGAATCGGGAGCGGTTTGCAGAATGATGTCGATATCCAATTCCGCCACATTATTTCGCATTTCTTGGACTTGGCTCAGTCTTGGATCTTGATTCTCGGTCATTTGCTGAAGCATCTTGGATGCTTCTTGACGACGTGCTGGATCTTCCGCTTCATCCTCTGCGATTTCTTGCATCATCTGACCCATGGTAACTTTGTGATTTAGTCCTACCCATTTCAAATTAGCATAATCATCCGTTACTCTAATCCACTTCTCCCCATCCCAGAATTGCTTAATCCGAGACCAGAATTGACGATAGTTTCTAAGCTCCCAATGCTCAATAGAGGCATACAGAGGGGAGAGTTCTAAGGTGCTGGCCTGTTGGAGCAGGTCAACCGCGACCCCTGACTGATTGCCTTGTACATCCCCTGCGAGCTGTGCATTGAACGAGACCGCATCTAATTGGCCCTCAGAATGCTGAAGTAACTGAAACTGGGCCGCAGACATATCAGTAGTATCTAGGGTATCAAAATCGCCCTTTTCTCCGTCGTATTGAACATGGCCATCGGGCTTGGCGAGTTCCCGCTTCATTTCGTCTACATCCGTTATGGCCCCTCGACGTGACGTTGTTTGACGGGATGAATTTAAAAATAAGAACTTACTGCGCCGATGGTTGATTTCATCCTGTAAATCACGCCAGTAGCGAACTTCACCGAATCGTTGTAAGTCACGGTCAATATAAGCTCCGACTAGTTCAATCGGGTTACTGGGCTCCCCATCCTCATCTAAGAAGGGAGAGTCTTTAGGTTTAACTAGGAAATCAGAACTAAAGACACACATCCTCCAAACATTGTTCTTTTGGTAGAAATGGTGACATATCTTGATTCTGTTACGTTTCGAGTCAATCCATATAGGTTTGTCATCAAAGGTCGTGGATTCGACACTGACCATCATGGAATCAATATCGGCATCAGGATAAAGGTTTTCGGCCACTTCACGGTCTAACCAGACCACCATGCCCATATACATTGCATCTTTAAAATCTTGGCGGCGGGTATGTGGATCGAAATAAATCCTATCCCAAGGAATATGGTCAACCGTTATGGTCGGCTCTTTCCCTTTACGCTTCACCCCAATGATGGTGCCACCATAGCCTTGCACAAAGACATCCTCTGCTACCAAGAGTCTAATTGTGTGAAAGTCTACATTCTCATAGATATAACGTAAGGCATCGGTAATTGCTTCTGCGGATTTCTCATGTTTTTGGGTACGGGGGAAGGCTTTAGGCTTATTCTTTTTCCGAGACACCAGGCCCTTCATGCCCTCAACCTTGGGCTTGATCCGATTGACCACGATAGCAGCCTGGTTACGCCTGGCCAGTTTTCGGATCTCTTCCTCTGACCATTGCTTATTATCTTTGTAGTCCCGGTCTATCTCAGACTCAGTACGGGCGAGTTCTGTGGTGTCTTGGAACTGTTCAAATTGTTGACGGAATTTACCCGCAGTCTCTTCTATTTCGTCACGTTTGCCGGTCTCACTGCGGGGCAGATGACTGGTCTCATGGCCAGTGTTATGACTTGTTTGAGTAGGGCGCAACGCCATGGTTAGTGACTCCAGCCAGGGGGAATAGCCTCTCCCCTAAATGCCTTTAGGTCTCTAGGCTTACTCGACCACACAGCTATCGCCAGCGCTATTTCGTTATTTGGTACGCCCTTAAACGACAGAATAGTCCTGTCAGACTCAAAGAACTTACGAGCATCATCAGGCGCTCCCTGTAACTCTTTCTCTGTTAATTTGTCTGAGACAATACAAGTAAAATCATACTGTTTTAATATTTCTTCTGCTTTCTCTTCAGTCACATCGTTCTCCAAGAGTTCGTTTCCTGTTTGCGTCCCCACATATCAATAACATTGTCCTCAACATAGGGTTTCTGAGGGACAAAGGTCTGCCAGGCCATACCGACATATCTCAAACCATCAGCCGGATCGGACGCCCAGTTATGTAAAGGCTCATCCCTAAACCTGCTCTTTTTCTCGTCCCATTCATACTCATAGGCTTTACAGGCTTCAAACCCGTCATCACATCGGGTGCTGATATAGGTTTTCTTTAGCATTTGGCGCACATACTTAATCCCATCGGTCTTTGACATGGGTTTTAATACCCTGACCTTCCCCCATCCAAAAACAGCTTGAAATTGTTCTTCTACTGACTTTTTAGTAGCGAGATTCTTAGCTTTAGCATCAGGGGGAAGTGATATTTTTTCATAATTGTATTCTATTCGATGACTCGCGCTGGGCCAGCTTCTATCCCATACCCCATCCCCTACCTTTATCTGACCGTTAACAATGTCGATGTTGACGGCTTTACCGAGCATTTGGCTGGCATAGTAGTCCACATCCTTGAAGTTATCGGCAAGGTAGTCAATGAGTCTAATCTCGTTAGCAATAACCTGGTACCACCAGATGGCAGTGGCATCCGTTCGACCAATATCCATGGCCACGTAGACCGGATGATCTGGATTGTGCTTGAAGTCATAGTACCGACCCTCTTTCTGTAATACAGCAAGTTCAGCACCCCATACCGCCCCTAGGATAGCGGCATCAAAGGACACCATGTATTCCTGTTCAAAGTAGGCCTCACCCATGGAGATGCCCCATTCATCTATGTAGGCTTGGCGTTCTATGACTAATTGTTCTGGGGAAAAAACTGAGGTCTGGTCAGCACGTAACGTTTCAGTGAAAGCCCCTTTTGTTTTTTTAGCGGCCCGGTGCGTTTTGTAAGCGTGATTTTTACCACGGGGAGTTGTAATAAAAACTTGCCAACCGTTGTTCTCGGCTAGGATAGGGCGGAGGAATGCACGTGCAGCAGGCTTAGCTTGTGCCCACTCTGAATAGACGATACCCGCCGGGGGGCTTCCTATACTGCCTTCGTAATTGTCTGAGCCTAACACCTGCCATGTAGAGCCATTCTTAAACTTGATAAACATATCTTGTGAGCGTGTTGCGGATCGTAACTGAGGAGGGAAGGCTTCGTCTATGCGACGCTTACCTGTGTGTGGATTGATAGCTTCCCATATGGCCTTCCGGGCCTGGGCTGCTAGGGGAAGCATGTGCCAGTAGGTTGCAACCCGTTCATGTGCCGCAACACATGTCCTGTGCAGGGTTATCTCATCCTTGCCACTACGTCTATGCCATATCAGTTCAGCATGCTTGCCTCCATTCTCAAGATAGTCCCAGGCTGGACGTTGGTAGTCCCTTGGCACCCAGTTATTCGGTATCTGAACCAGCATACTTTATGATCTGAATCGTTAAAGGCCCATCATCAGCACCAACTATGGACTGCTGTGGTCTACCTTCTAGCCTGTCACCTATCTCCTTTATGGCTAGTAAGTCACCTGCTACAGCCTTAGCAATAAGCTTCTTAGCTATCGTGTCTAGGGATTTGCCCTGGATAATAGCCTTACGAATGGCATCAGACCAAGGTTTGTTCTTGGTTGCGTTCTTATTACCTGGTTGTGCTCCTGATTCCACTTATGTCTAGTCCTAAGCCTATGTTTTAGTTAATGATTAACATTGTGTAGTTTCAAATACGATTCAGCCTTACGTCTTGAGAAGAAGAAGTGTTTAGGACGTTCCTCTTCTTTGTAGGCAAAGCAACTTCTAGCCTTTGAAGCGATTAAGCCTTGCCTTGGTTTCTCACCTGTTGTAAGTATTTCTTTAGGGCCATACATGTAAAGTGAATGAACAATGCCAGTTCCACAATCCCATAAAGGATCAGCACAATATAGAGTCTGACCTTGTCTTATGTTTCTATGATTAGGCTTAGTCATAACTAAATAATATAAACCATAAGCCCTGTTATAACAAATGATTCTATGTGTTTAGGCTAGATTAAGTATCATTGTGTATTGAGTACACATATACTTTAGTCATCAGTTAATCAAACAAGGAGTAAATCATGAGTAATATTACAAGTAGTGAGTACTGGAACCAAGTTGAGGCTATCGCTAGGGATATAGTGTCTGATGCTATGGAACTACGTGACAATGACCGTGAGCAAGCTGAGGAGTTCATACAGGACATTCTATTGCATGAAACGATAGATGGTCATCAATGAATCATTTACTACGCTTACAGTCTTGATGTTATCGAACACTCACTTAATGAGGACTATTGTGTTGATAACTTTGGCCTTGACGGATTAATTTGCAACTTAAAAAAGAGCTTAAATGATTTACATCAGAATATCGCCTATTGGGCGCTTTATGCCGATGTTCAAGATAAGCTATCAGAAGCTATGGATAACTACATTGAAGCCTTAGAAGAGGCTGCTTAATGATTGAGATCCACCTTTATGAGTATTATGCAATCTTTAATAAAAATGCTCATGATGAAATTGATACCTTTACGAAAGCATTAGAGGAGCTGGGTCACTTTCCTATAAATGAGGAGATGCCAGATAGTGATTGTTGCACTATCAAAGCGCTTACCCCTTCCAAGAAGGAATATGACGAGATAAGAGCTTTTTTTAACGCAAGGAGAGTCTAATGAATATTGTCATTACCACGCTTATTGTCATAGCCACAGTATATTTAGGCGCTATGGCAATATATTTGGCTTATCTCATCATATGTGCGCCCTTTTGGCTTCTTGGACGGATTTATGATGCTTATTGGCATTGGATAGACTATGGAAGGAAAACGTAATGTATAAAGCAGAGTTCTACATCGGACGCGGTTTATTCAGCGTCCCCTATAATCATATTCCCTTAAAGGAAGTTATTAAAGAGCTGGCCACACGTCATTCTAGCTTCTCAATATATGACCATCGTTCAGGGGCTCTATTATACTCTAAAAAGGAAGGTAAATCATGAACTTAGAAAACTATAAATTCAATGAAATTAGCATGTGCCAAAGAACTGATCCGGCCCTTTTAGAAGAGGCTAAGAACAGAGATTTCTATAATGGCCACACTCCGTATAACGACCTATTCAGCACGCTATTTTTTGAAGGTGGAAAGCTTGACTTTAAACAAGATATAACCCAAACATTTAAAGACAAGGCCGTACCCTATCTGCGGTCACTAATGCTCAGCTTTGAGCCCAGCCACGAAGATAAAGAAGCCGTCTCCGCGATGCTGCTAAGCGAATTAGTAAAGGATGGTAAATCATGAAAGTGGATATATGCCACTCCTATCACCCCTAATGAATGCTATGATCCCGAACGCAATCAAACATAATCCTAGCTCGACTTATATCCGGTTTCTCATCGCAGAGACCGGATTAACTCATCAACAAGTCGCCGATACATTAGGGATATCACGGTATACCATACAACGCTATCTCTCAGGCTCTAACCCTATTCCCTATCTGTTTCAGTTTGCATTAGAGGCGTTGGCAAAAACTTAGTCATGTTGTCTATCCACAGGTGGTGGTGCCTACTATGCAGTCAGGATCGCCACTAATCGATGTCCCTGGACAGGCAGAGGTTGGAGGTTCGCAGGTTACAGGATAGGGGCCGTAACGAAAAGGATAATCATCTGGACGACGAAATGGGGGAGGTGGTACGATCATTTCAACAAACCCCCTATCAAATAAGTCCTGTAGCTCCTTCTTAAGTTGAACCGCTTCATCCAGGGTCAGCTCTATCGTCTTATCACCTACTTTAATCTTAATGGATTCAATCATATCTCAATCATGTACCTCATATTGTACCCCAAATAGAGGTTAATGGGATCTGACTATTATCCCTGATTTGTACATCTATTAACCGTTCTTGTGTGTCACCATCCGATAATGTGACCTTATTCACTGCCCGATAGGTACCCGGTGTGACGGCACTAAAGCGTGCTGTGGTGGTCGTGGTCGTATTACTGGTATTCGCAATGGTTAACTGGTCTTCTGTCGTCCACACGCTTGCTGAGACGGTTACAGCATCCAATTCACCTTCCCAGTTGATGATAAAGGTCTTAGCCCCATTCTCCTGCATGGACGCCTTAAAGAGCGGTGCCCACATGGCATTAAAGGTCGTGCTCATTCTTTAACCAGCGCGGTTACCTTTTGAGCAACGTCTACCCAATGGGCCACTTCCTCTATTAGCCTGGTCTCTTTATTTGAGCAAGCCCGTTCCCGTTCCTCTAGCTTGGATTCAATTAAGATCGTTTGGGTCTCAAAGTTCTTTTGTCGCGTCAAACTCTCCTCAAGTATGGCCTTGGCCTGCTCTCTGTCCTTATGTGTGAATTCCAGCTCTTGTTTAAGCCTATTGGCCTGCTCCTCTGCATTCTGTCGGGAGTCCTGGGCCATCATTTCCACCATCTGTTTTGCATTATGTAGTTCGCCTTCCGCCAGCTTCCGATCCCTTTCCGCTTCCGCACGCAGTTCATGTGCCTTCGCTGTCGCCAGCTCAATTTCCTTAACGTTTTTGTAACCAACAGTCAGTTCTTCCAGCCGTGCAATTTTCTGGGTAATCTCATCAAATCGTTTCTTATAGGCCGGATCATCATTAATAGAACTTAATACCGAAAAGGCATTAAATAAGTCGCCCATGCCCTGAGCTTTTGGCTTTAGATTCTGGTTCATTAGCTTGTCCCATCATAAATTGATACAGAATGCCCAGTTGTGCCTTTAGGCTGGACTCCGAAATACTCCGCCACATTAGCTTCTAAGCGTGTGTCTGAAGCTGTCGCGGTTGGACTGTCCCCCACTATTATATAAGCATCAGCATCGGCAATCACCCTAATAAAGCGGGTGCGCGTGTCTAAAGCCTTTGATGCTGCTGTGGTGAATGTCGTGATACTAGAGGCAATTACAATGGACATATCGCCCACTAATACCGGATTACCGCCAGAATCTTTTGAAATGTCTGAAAACTCAGTTATATTAATAATCGCCATAATTTACCTCATCATTTTACCTATGTTTACAATAAAGCCTCTGTGCTTTAAAGCAAATTTAGTTAAGTCACCACAAAATATCCCTAGTGTGGCCATTCCCAGTGCGCGCTCGGAACACTGCACGCCAAGTGTCGCTAATGCAATGGACTTGATCATGGTTGACGTGTCTGAATAATATTCGCACCACTGGGAGTGGCTACAATATCAATTCCAGTCGCCTCAATACCACCATCAGCTTTATTCGTTAACGGCTTGGCTGTGTCTAAGGCTAGACGAGTATAGATCTCTTCCACTTGCTCTCCTATGCCGACAACCGTTAACGTGGGCACGTCAATGGGAATATAGATTTGTGCCCACTCTTCTGTGGCTGTCTGATCAATACCTTTTATACCAACATGCTCTGTTCCCGTCATTTCAGCAACCGTAATCGTAGCCTTCACCTGAATGCTTCCAGAAGGGGATACCACAGGAAGATTGGTCAAGTTAGCAAAAGTAACCCCATCCTTAGATATCTGAAAATCACCAGCAGCAATCGTCGGATTAGCCTTAAACTCACCCGGATTTAAATTATCACTTAATGCGAAATAAATAACCAATTCAACCCCCTGTTTTGGGCCTTGTCCATTACCCAAATCATCTGTGGTGAACGATGCGCTATCAGCGACATTCGATTCATTGCTGGCAGCATCAACGTGGACATAATGTAAGAAAAAGGTTGTCTGAGCGGACAAGCCAATAACAACAACATTCTGTATCCCGGTTGCAGATACCGCTTGCGCATCACCGTTCGCAATAATAGTAGCGGCAATTTCAGTGCTATTTGTTGACGCATAATAAGAAAGTGTCCCGTTATCTTCATCTGTCGTTACCGTACCCGTCGCCTCAAGTTTCCCAGCACTTGCTCCAGTAGGAAGCGTTAATACTGGGGCCGTTATATCACCTGCAACAACATCAAATCCCAGGTTGACAAAAAAAGCTATTGTCGCATCTGGCCCTATACCTTGCGTCGTATACGCCGCAATGGTCATTAACTTGCCCTAGTAACGCTCGTCGGGGCCGTTGATGAGTCCAATGTAAAGGTTGCTGCTGTGGTAGAACCGTCTAGCTGCCTCGCAGTAACCGTCGTTCCGCTTACACTGCGCTCCATGAGGTAAGAAACAATTAAGAACAAAGCCTGGGCCGGAGTAAACGCCGTTCCATCTGCATTATAAGATTCCGTCAACTGTGTGGTGAATAAAGCCACCGTACTATCTAATATCAAATCAAGTCGTCCGCCGTCGATCCAGTCAGTCAATGTCGCCATTCTAACGGCGGTGATCTCGTCCAGGTTTGTTGCTCGTGCTGCCGTCAATCGACTAAGCAAAGTATCAACATCAGCCGGTAAATTAGCCGCTGCTAATTCTGCCAGTCTCGCCTCAGTACAGACCGCAGCCTGCGCCAACGCCGTTAAGCTTGCGCCCGCAGCACCTATCCTAGCGAAGCTATCACCTGACTGAACCGTATGCCCGGTCAAGGTAGCCACCGTGGTTACATTAGCAACGGTATCAGCAGAAGCATCAAAATAAGACGCTGCAAGCAGTGTCCGCGCATTGAACTCCGCGACGGTTGGGATATCTAAAAGAAGCGTGCGTAAGGCTGTTAGTCCGTCAGTAGCGTTAGCCAAATCAACCGCCGCAGCGCTCCTGCTTAAACTAAACGTTCCGACTACTTCGCCAACTACAGAGACGCTATCAACAGTACCCGTAGTGATAACCATGTTGTAATCTTTGCCTGCCTCGTAACCATTCGCGCCCGTAGCAACGATAGTTAAAAGATTCATGCCGACCACGCTATCATGGCTGACGCCTAATGTTATGCCTGCGGTGATCTGAGTCGCGCTGTCATTCTCATAAGCTGACACAACAGGCGTACCCGCTAGAACCGTGGGAATGCCCGTCGCAAAAGCGCGAGTCGTGAACATAAGATAGATCGTATCTGCTACGGTATAATCAGTCATCCGGCGCGCCTCGCGTCATAATGTTTTTTACACTTTCGACACTTTCTATTCCCGTTCCACACGCTAGTATTTTTTAGTGAATATTCGTGTCCAGAAGGACAGTGAGTTCTTCTGCTGTAACCGTTCCTACCTTTAGAATCACGATCACGCACATTATCTAATACGGTGCCAAGGAAAAGATGCAATGGATTTACACATGGCGGATTATCGCAACGATGAAGCACATTCATTTCTTCTGGTATTTGGCCGAAATGAATATTCCAAGATACGCGATGAGCTAAAAGCGTCTTACCCTTGATTTTAATTCTTCCGTAGCCGTCATTGTCTTTATTTGCCAACCAAAGCCAGCAATTATCAGTTTTGGATACTTTCTGAAAAAACCTCTCCATTAGCCCGCCAAACCTCCACCTGCGCCTGCGATACCACCTGAACCTGCTAATCCGCCAGCATTCGCTAGACTCGACATAATTCTACCGCCATCAGCAGCAGCCAATTCATAGGATAAAGCCACCCAAGCGACACGCGAATTTCCTCCTGCTTTGTCCATATCAACTGTTTTAGATCCTGCTGTTCCTGCATCCAAATCATATTCATCGCCTAAACTGGCACCATCACCCGAGTTACTTGTTCCTAGAGTGAAATTCGTTCCCGCTGTCCATGCGCCTGTTGCGCCGATATGACACGCTACCACCATAAGGGCGCTATCCGTCGCCGTGGTTAATGTACTTCCTGCGGGGATCTGACTATCTGAATTATCAGAACCTCCATTTTCAGCTTCAAAAGCCTGATTCTTAATCCCGGTAAAAGACATGGCATTGACTTTTATCGCTTCACACGTTCCTGCCGCTGTGGCCACTATATCGGCCGTCGTATTTGCAGGAACTAATAATTCCCACATTTCACAAATAGAATTATTTCCGCCTGCCTCTATCTCTCGTCTAACCTGAGTGATGCTTGATCCATTAAACGTTACATCTGAGACAACCGTACTGGCTTCTGTAGGCTCTTCAATCCCAACACTCACCACCAATAATCTGTCTGCGCCTGCTCCAACCGCGAAACTACTAAGCGTAACACTGGTAGCCGATGCTGCCGCTGCGCCGTCACTATTATCAAATCCAACGGCCATTTAGACCACCGTAATGAAATCCCGAACCGCTGCCAATTCTGTTTTTAACGTTTGCACTGGGGCCAACCCCACTGCAAAATTGTTATAAGTTTTGATATGACTTGCTGAATATTGGAAAAACTCCCAATAAGTATCTGTTCCCAGCGTTGCGAGAATATGATCTAACGCCACTTCCATCAATACAACCAAAGCCGGGAATTCTACTGAGGTGTCATAGGTAACATCATCATATTGAACTTTTGCCTCTGCAATCACATCTGTACGGATTGAAACACGGTTAAAAAAATCAATATGCAACTTGAAATTATCCATGATTTTTTCAATACGTTGAGCAGAAAGGGTAGATTTTGTATCAATATCATTAATTATAGAAACACATAATGCTAATGTTGAACTAGCACGCCCATCTAAATCTAAAATAACCCGATCAAGACGCTCATTATTGGTTAATACTGCCATATTATTCTTCCTCTTCCTCAATCAATTCTCGTATAATTGCCAAAGCTTCATCTCGTTTTTCACCCACTTCAGCATTCACTGGTGCAGAACGACATATTTGTTTAACAATTTCATAAGCTTCTTTATTTTTCATATCAATTAGGTATCCTTAAAACCTTAAATCCTGTACCACCTGAATCAACAGCGCCAATTGTTACTCTTTCCAATGTGGCATTATCAACATCATAAACCAACATATAGGTGTCTCCTGCTGTCGTGCTAGGTTCGACCGTAAATCCTATTGTCTCTGACGTTTCGCCGTTCTTTATAACAGCAAATTCAATTAAACTTCCTTTGGCTGAACTCCCCCAATTCTCAGTGGTCTTTCCCCGAACAACTGGGCCTGCGCTTGTTTGATTTGTCCCGTTATCGCCCAAGAAAACATATTGCGCCAATTCATCGCCGGACAATAACGCGCTGGCACTGCTCTCACTTCCTCTTGAGTGCCCAGCTTGAATACCTGCGCCACTATTCGCCGTATTTTGATATCGCATAGTGCGTATTCTTGTAGTAGCCGCATTCGTCCCAGAAACATTAATCGCCGCATTAGAATCAATAACACTCCCGGCACTATTCAACCAATCCGTTCCGTCAAATGATTCACTACGAGATTCTGTAAGATTGTATATTCGAGTAGAGGTTGCAGGAGAAGTCAAGACATCGCGTTGTGTCGTTGTAATTTGAATTGGAACATCTTGAGATTTGCCAACTAGGTTCTCTCGAATGAGAATGTATGCTTCTTCCTTACCTTGCTTGGTGACTTCATCTATCGTGACTGAGCCTGCGTCTTTAAATGTAATTGTCCATAAGTTATCGACAGCCGCTTCAGTAAAAGTATGACTCGCAAACCGGTTAAGCAAATCATCTCTATATAATTCTAATGTGCTCATTTGATCCCAAACACCAAATCAGTCACCGTTAAATCATCGGCGGTTCCATCCCCTGCCACCATAATCTGAACGGTATCTCCTTTAACTAAGGAAACAGAAAACTCTAAAGGAATATTCACTTTTGTGGTTTTAACTTCCATCGGGATATAATTTGCAGTCGCAAATACCGGGAGCGCCCCGTTTAATGACATAGCAAAACGATAATTCACTGTGCTTCCGGTTTTCAGCGCAGCTAAACTTCCTGTTAAAAACCCACTAAAATCACCAATTGATATTAGTTCAAATATCCCATTAACTGCGTTAGTCAATTTCATTCTTTCTGTAATTTCTCCTGCTGAAAAAGTTGAGCAGTCAATTGCGATATAGGTGCCATCCGTAATAGATGTTGTCGTTGCATTTGCATTGGTAAAACCAAACGCCACTACTTGGGAAGTTTTAACGCCATTATTATTTGCCCCTACTATTCTTGGATCGGATTGATCTAAACTTAATTCCCTCTCAATTGTCCCTGTGTCAGTTGCAACAAATGTCCCGTTAACTGTCAAAACATTGGTTGCGACATTTAAAGCATGAACAAACCCATTATAAAAATTAGCATCATTGACTTTTAAATCATTTCCGGCAGTAATACCATGACCCCCAGCTAACGTCATGGCGAGTCGCACCGTGGCTATCGACCCAGTTGCATCATCAGCCACAAACGCCGTCTGTATGTCAAACGAAACTCCCGCAACCACAGTAAATATTTGAAACGTTCCGTTATAACTCGTCGTACCGGTAATAGTGACTTCTTCGCCAGCAAAATAAGTTGTCGTTGATGAAATTGTAGTTCCGCTCGATCCATTATCTGCCATAGCCGTTATCGTTCCAGCAGAGATAGTTCCATCGGCAACGCTGTTTATCGTGGCATCTGACAACGTGGATTGTTTGTATATATTTCCTCCCGTTAAGCTAACGTCAATCACAGTAACTACTTCGGCGTTCGATAAAGTGGTAGGAAAATCAAATACTGATCCAGTAGAGGACAAGACTGCCTGGATTTGATCAAACGTGATAAGCCCGCTCTCGACCTTGGTATTATACGTAAAGCCTACGCCTGTCATTGCCGTACCAAAAAATCCCATGGTAAAAACTGCTGTATCAAGCACATCAGTCAACACAAATCCAGTGGTGGTATCAAAAAAGCTCACAAAACGAACAAGAAAAACACCGCCAGTATAGGTTCCCAAATCATCCCATCCAACAATTTGCGAATCTTCAAAAAGAACAAAGGTAAGTTCCGATCCCGTCATGGACATTAATGTGCCTGTTGACGTACTCGTTAACGTCATATTCTCAGTTATGATTAATGAACCAGAACCTGTAAATAATGTTCCCGTTCCAGAGTATGTCAATACTGGCCCCGCTATATTGAAAGCCGTTATCGTAAGCCCTCCAGTAATAACAAACACAGAAGCAGAACTCACCGGCGTTTTAAGCACTAACGTCAATGAGCCCGATACGGTTAATGAACCAGCAGTAAAGAGATCGTCATACTCCGCCTGAGAGTTAATCTCAACAACAGTAGAAGGATTCACGCTACGTTTGAACCAATTTGTACCTGTGGTGGCTTCTCGACTTTCAAACGTCCCTGACAGTGCTGCACTGTCTCTTACGGCCTCGTTCCCTCCTGCGCCTGTGATATTTCCGTTTGGATCGCGACTAGTAACGAATTTCCTGGTTATTCCGCCATTCGTTCCAGTGGATTCAGTTGTAACAATAGAGACTGTATCAGCAGCCGAAGATTGTAAAATAATTTGATTACCAGAAGGCGCAATAGTTAGAACGCCGCCTGAATCTACCGTAAAGGAAGCGAAGTTTGAAGCATCAAACCTCAGTCTTAATTGCTCAGAAGTGCCCGTTACGGTAACTAAGCCTAGAAAGCTTGGAGAAGTGGCGAAAGGTAGTAATCCCGTTCCTGTTTCATCGGACAGGACTCCTGCGAGTTGTGAGGAAGTGGTTGCTGCAAATTGAGACAATGGATCGGTAGTTAACGCATCACCAGATCCAGGTCGTTGTACTACAATTGTCATGCTGCACCTTAATGAATACTTTGATACTTAGGATGTTCTCTGATTAGAAAACCATCAATATGATTAACGTCCTTTTGTAGTTGGTCGAGCTTATTTATGACTAGATCGTGTTTTTCTTTTCGGTCGAGTTCTGCCTTGTCAAGCCACAAAAGATTCTGGATTTCTACGGCATCTATTTTATCTTCCACGGCATCTATTTTATCTCCCACGGAGTTCAATCCGCCTACCCACATGCCAATGACCGAAAAAAGAGTCGCAATCGAGATGACATTTGAAAAGCTGTAGCCGCCTGTGAGCCGATTTTTTAATTCGCTCATATCTTTCTCCTGACAGGCCCACCGTTTTTGCGTTTAACAGGGCCGCCGACCTTTCTCTTGACAGGCCCGCCTATTTTGCGCTTTACGCCGTCGGCGACTTTACGCCTTACGTCTCTACTCATACCTAGACCTGCCTGTAGTGCGGCTTTACGCCTTTATTTAAGATTAGCAGCTTATTCTATGCAATACAAATTAATATAACACATCAATTGGTTATTCCCTATGGTTATATGAATTTCTAGCCAAAAAAAACCCCGTAGGGTCACTACAGGGCCAAATTCCTGCTCTGTCCAAATAAGCAGGGAAATTAATTAGAATCTATTTAATTAAGTCTTTAAAACACTTTTTGTTCTCTTCTGGTGTCCCGACTTCACAACGTATTACCTCTTGGCGTTCCCTCTCTGCATCATCTAACCAGATCAACATTTGGTTTTCCATCATACCTACTCGCAGATAAATCAATGCCATTCCGACCACTAAAAGTAATTGTATAACTATAGGTTTCCAGTCAGTTATATTCATACCCTTCTCCTTTTAAAAAATCCCCGCGACAAGGTGCCACGGGGCAAATACTACAACTGGGGAAATCCAGTTCCTATTTAGGACGCATATCCAAAATAGGCATGTTCTGTCCACCTAGAATAGTTAAAGGTAGTTTACCATCCCAGTTTTGGGCTTCGGTTAATTTTACAATGAGCGGGTTATTCTTAAGTGCTGAAGCCTTCGCTCTGATAGCTTTAGCCTCGGCCTTTCCCTTTAACTCAATCGCTTTAGCCTCGGCCTTAGCCACTAACTCAATACCGTCAGCTTTAGCCCGTTTAGTATTAACATCACGTTGAGCTTCTAGGTTTTGACGAGCCAACTTATGCTTTTCCGCTGCGGCTAAATTCTTTTCGGTCTGCTTAGTTTCAATGGATATAAGATATTTAGCCGGTAAAACAATATTCTCAATCTGAATATTATCAACACTAACGGGGAAGCCTTTCATTTCCTCAGAAAAACCAAGTTCAATAGCACTAATAGCACTTGCTCTGTCCCTGATTAATTGCTCAGCGTTATACTGAGGGATGACAACTTTTGTAGCCGATCTAAACCTCGGATCGAGAATCCGATTTTCAAATTGGGCTAATCCCCCATACTGCTTGTATAAATCTAATGCTGCTGATTTATCTACCGTCCAGTTAACAGAAACAACTACCGTTACAGGCATTTGTTCTTTAGTGCTTGATGCCATTTTCTCTTCATTCTTTCGCGTCCTAACTTCCATTTCTACAACGCTATCAATGAAAGGTATCTTAAAATGCAAGCCTGGATTCACCTGTTCCTTGGCTTGACTAAACCGCTTTACAATACCAATATGCCCTTCATCTACGGTGTAAACAGAGATAAATAGCATAAGCACCACAATCGCAATCGCGATACTCTTTAATGGAATTTTAATCATTACTCTTCTCCTTTTTTAAACAAATCTCCACAACGAAATGTCATGAAGCTATTACTACAACTGGGGGTTACCAAAAACCAAACCATTTACCCGTAATAGCCGCCAGCAAAATTAATGCTGACATCAGCCCTAAGAGCAAATAAAAATCTGTTACAGAAATTGCGTGTAACTCTTCCTCGTCGTCAATCACATCACTCACCTTTCTCTTGTGGGGTTTGGGGTCGGGCGTTAGTCCATGTTCTGTCGAGATCCTTAGGATTTTCTGCTTTGCAGATGTACTCATCGCCATACATTTTTATAAACTTCCTAAACACTGGCCATGGACTTACCACCGTCCACACCTCTATCACCTCCCCTTTCTTGGGGATAAACTTTGGGGGGAACATGGCATCCATAATCATTTCAATCGCTTCATAGCTGATACCAGGTAAAGATTTTGGATCTAACCTCTCCTCTGCTACCTCTCTCGTGATTGATTCAGTCATGTTGTTTGTTCTCCTTTCTCATTTTATCAGTATATTTCCCGTACTCTTTGTAAAACCACCATTTGTCTTGCACAACACCTTTTTGCTTTCTTTTTATTTCTTTCCATGCGTGGAAAGCTAATGGTTCGTTAGGCGCTCTCATACCTTCTCCTTTTTAATCACAATAACCCCCTCGTTATATCGCCGTATTCAAACTCGTTAATAGCTCGCGCGTTTTATTCATTAGCTCTTGCTCTGTTCCGTATTCTTTTTCAAACCTAGCTTTGTCAGGGTGTCTCGATATCCATAAGTCATCATTGGATGTTATGCGGTGATGACGACAACATAGTCCTAATATTTTACGATGCGACCCTTCTTTGGTTTTGCCGTCCGTGTGGTGAATTTCTGGAGGGGTATACACCTTTAGAAAAAGCAGGCATACGATACAACCCAAGTCGCTCACCAAGCTCATGTAAACTTGCTCTGCCTTTGTGGGGGTTCTACCTTTTAGCATTTGCCTAGTATCTGCCCCAACATAAAATGTAATTGCTTATCCCTCAACCTAATCTATCTCTTCAAGATCGTATTCTTCAAAATCCGTCCAGTCGCCCAAGCTTCCATCGTCGTTATCAAGCTCTGCGTCCCAGAACATTAAGCCGCCAGCATTGGTGTAGTCCGACTTGATGTTATGCTCGAATTGAAACATGTCGTAATTAGCCAAGACTTCCATGATCTTTGCCACTTCCTTGACCGTATCCACTTCAACCTCAAACCGTTTGCCGGGTACTTGTGGAATCCACCATACTTTATATAATTTCATAATCTTCTCCTTTTAGTGATCACGTCTTTGTGTACATTGTGTTGCCCTTATGATGTAGAGGTCTTGCTGTATAAATATTGCACGTGATAGGTCAGCGAAGAACTGCTCAGGGTCTTCAGCGTGCATTTCTTCCAAGACCTTAACAACCCGTTTTTGGTGGTCGTTATCAAACCATTTGAAATCATCGCTCATCACTTCTTCTTTCGTTGGCTTAGTCATAAAAGAAATTCCTAGGGTCGGCTTCTATCGCGGCGGCTATTTGTTTGAAGGTGCAGCCATTGTCATTGGCTTCGGTTAATGAACCATATTCTTTTCCGTTAATCTCAAATAAAAGGCTTGTTCTGCCTGCGTCGCTTCGGAGCTTTAGTTGATGCCATGCCGAACACGGCAATCCCCCGTCCTCCCCCTCAAAATATTCTGTAAACGCATTGCCGTCTCCTCGCCTTTCGCCGGGAATCCCTAACACATAACAAGCACGTCCCAGGCAGCACCATCCATCCTGGGAATGCAATTCACCCATCCCCTGCTTAGCCCTAGTCTTCTTCAAATCATCAAGCCATGCTCGTTGATGTTTGTTGTATTTGTAGTCTTTCATACTCTTCTCCTTTAGGTACATTTACCGTCTAATTGCGGTTTTTTCTTTACTATTTAAAATAGCAATATTTAACTCCACTCCCAATTCTTTAGAAACTATTTCCTTAATATTATCTATTACTCCTGCTTCTATTGTAGGGGTAGATAAAGAATCATTTGGTACTTTTATGTGGTTCTACCGTCTAATTGCATGCGTAATCGTTTAGTGGATTCCGCTCTTTGGAAGGCCAGCTAACGTATATGCCATGCTCTTGACCAAGGAACTTATTCAGCTCTAAATAAATATCACTTGGATCGCAGGTATTCATCTCAGTCGTAGACAATTTGCCTGTCATAACCTTTTGGATAGGTTTCCATAGGCACGCTTTTACACTTTCTTTTGTCCAAGAAACATCAATACCAGGCTCAAGCGTAGCCTTCACATCTAACCCAGCATCATTCAGCGCCTCGGCCAACAGCTCAAAGTACACGTGCATCGCCGCGTTCTGGGTTAGCGTTCGCTGTGGCTTATCCATTAGCTTTCTCGATTAGTGGTGGATTGTTAAATTTTGGGGTGAATATGATACTGTCACCCTCATGGTCAGCTCTGCCTAGTCCATACCCTGATATAAAAGCAATAAAAATAGCCATTGCAATGCACCATATAGTTTCATTTGTCATTGGTTGGCCTCATTGCGTAGTTGGCGGGCTAGATACTGAATCGACTCTGATCCGTCGCTTCCGCTTAGCGCTTCTGCGTTTTCATCGAGCCAATCAGCAATCACATTCATAACCTCTATTGTCAGGTCTTGAGGACTATGACACAGAGCATCGGCTTCGTTGGCAACCTCCTCTAATTTATTTTTAAGCGTCACGGTTACTCTCCTTAATCATGGAGCCCATACAGGGATGCCATTATTGAGTTCAACAATCTCGGATTCACTAAGATGTACTTTACTTTCAGTAATCAAACTAACGGGGCTCAGCAAAGTTTGGTTTCTTGCCTGCTCCTCAGTCTTAAAAATAAGGCACTGCGTTCCGTCTTCTTGGTAGACTTCCCATACATCAAGAATCATATTTCCTCCTTTCAAATTCAATCATGACATGCTGTTTAACGGCTTCTCGCTGCTCCTTAGGCACCCTTTCTAGTGCTTCTACCCTATCCCTTCGATGCGCCATATTGGCAATTTCATGGGCATAGGCGCGCTCTGATTTGTCGTGTCTGTCCCGACCTATAGCCTTCTTAGCCAGGGCTTTGACCATCTTTAATGGGTCTCGCATCTAGTGCCTTTATCATTCTAATTGTTTCAAGAGTCGCCGCTATTTCCTCCTTGGATCTGAGCAAAAGTTCTTGTTGATCTACCAAAAGCTCCTCTTGGTCTATCAATCGATTGACGACTAGCTTTAGAAAAGCATAATTATCAGAGTCATCAGTAAAAACGTCAGCGATTAGGCGATCCAATTTAGTTACCATTTGTTCAGTTTTCATCCTGTTCTCCTTTAAGCGCCTTTCTTAATGCCTCGTTGGCCACAAGCATAATCTCATGTTGCCCTTGTATTATTATTAGATACTCTTTCAACCGTTTAGCGGCTATCCCACAGATATGCTCGTCTACTCCAAATTCGGAATAATTAGTGTCGTGTTTAGCAACCTTTATTAAATCTTCTATAATCTTTTCAGTATCCATACTAGTGTCCTGCTGCAATTAGCCTGTCTCGGTAGGCTTCAACTTTAGGTAGCGCCTCTTTCCAGTCTCTTGAGGTTAAATACCAATCTTGCCTACTTGCCAACCCAGAGCTACAAACACTAAACAACTCAAGCAACTTATAGGGCTCTCCCTTCCTAAGTTTATCGAGAGCCCCTTCAAAGGTGGCTACATCGTCCGATTCTATACCCTTAAAAATATTGGTATGACGTTCAACCTCTTCAGGCGTAAAATTTATCCCCATAACCTGCTGAACGGTACACGTCGCAGCGCAGCCATAGCAGATCCCTGCTGCCTCATACCCAAATGTTGTCATCTGAATCTCAAAACCCGGCCTATCATCCTGAGCGTGTAATCCATCAAACATGGCCTGTATGGCCGTAGATGGCTTTCCTAGCGTCTTAACAAAATAGTTCATATTCTCGTCCTTATTTTAAAGTGAAGGCATACAGTGCCAAAAGCATCGTCAAATCTCCTGCTCCTTGCTGCTTGACATAGCGCAGATCTAATTTAATGTTTTTAGACACTTCCATTTCAAACCCGCCTATGAACAACAGACTAGAACTATCATCCGATACATTATGTTCGTCATAGTGGTGATGCCTGTTATGGGAAGTATCCGAGGCATAAACCCCGCCAATTGGATCACCAAAGTTCAATCCAAACCCACCGTACAAGTGAAGTTTCCCGATTTGACCGGCACTGGCAGTGGCACAGACCATGGCCAGCAACATAATTGCAATTAATTTCATTTCATTTCTCCTAAGTTTGTTTACAAAGTAGTTATCCATCGGTTATCTCCTTAAGATAAACCCTAAACGTGGCATAACCCACCAATAGGCTCACAGGCACTATCAATACATAGCCAAATAATTCAGAGATATACCCCTCATTAACAAGATAACCATTAGTTTGAGCATTAATTATTGTGCCAAAAACAAAAACACAACCTGCCTTGATGTACATTTTCACACTGCTCTCCTTTATTTAGCCAATTCTTTCCAATCAATCCGCATTTCTGCTTTACAATAGTTCCTTCGAACTCGCCTCATTTCCTTATGCATCTGGTCTAAACATTGTTTATGTTGAGGAACATCTAGCCCTTGTTTGTACTTAAGGATCTCTCTTTCTACCCTTTTCATCTCTTGAATGATGGAGTAATAGGCATTCAACCAGGGGAGATAATCATCAATAGTCTCTACCCCATTCCTAGTCATAACACATCCTCTACACATATTAATTACCTTTATTTAGACAATAAACCGCTCATAGACCGTTCCAGCAGCAGGGATGGTTACCTTTAGCCTTAGGCCAGTCTCAGTGGCCTCGTGTACGACATTATCAGCATTGTTCTCCACAGTTTGCGGGTGTTCCAGGCCCAAGATAACTGCCAATCTGTTGTAAGTCCGTCTACCCCTGTTTTTAGCGGAGTTTTTAGGTACCTCGCCGGTCTCAAGCGAGTGATAATGGGAAGAAAGGTTCTGGTTTTCGCGCCAAACCTTGAGAAAGAGCGGCTAATAACCTGGGCTAAGTTGAATTTACTACCGGAGGGATATATAATTCTTTCCGGGTTATTCGCACTTCCCACAGTATGCTCCTTCACTGGGCATGTCAATCCAGACCCCTTCGGGGGTCTGTTCTAATCCTCTTTCCTTTCTAGCCATTTCCGAACCTTGTCACGGCTCCCCCAGCAAATTATGGGGACTTCCATAGTTAAGAACTCAACATAAGCAGGGATAGCTTCTTTATTGATATAATCAGCTTTGCCGTGTGATCCTACTAAATCATTAGCTAATATCGCACCAAGAAAAGAACCTGGCTCTATCCTGTTTTCGATATATCGCTGCATTCCTCCTCTCATATGAGAAGGTAGAGAGTCATAATTTATTGTTCTAGTCATATATCTCGTTCTCCATTAGTCATCTCCCTTTCTCACCAAGTTAGTTTGAGAGCTGTAAACCCAGTTACCTTTATTGGTTTGCGGGTATAATATGCCCAGCTCCTTCCAGAACTTAAGATGCAACTCAATAGCTTTTATCCCGTACCAAAATGCTTTTTGCTTTCTAAAGCTCAATTTCAAACATCCATCTCTGCAATTTTTAGCGGCTTGGTGTGCAACCATAATGTCTTGTAGCCTTTCTGGGACTTTGAACTCAATAGTCATCCCCTGGTCGCTTCGTTGAGCGCGGCCAGTATAGTACTTGCAAAATCATCTTTTTCTTCGTCCTTTGTGATGGTGTGGACTTTTCTGTTGTAAGTCCATTCACCGTCTATTGTCTCTGGATATACATCAGCAATGAGTCCCCATAATTTCTTATGTAAGACTTCCCCGCGTTTCTGAGTGTCTTCTTTGAAAGCAGCAAACTCTTCCATTGCTGTAATAATTTCTGGCGTGGCTTTGAACTCGGTTGCTTCTTGAACTAATTCTGGTTTAGTTGTCATCTCCATTCTCCTTTCGTATCATGTTAGTTACTGCGTTATAAGCCCATTGTCCGTTTATAATCTCTGGCCATAATTCCATGGCTTTATCCCAGAACTTAAAGTGCGCTAATTTAGCTTTTGCTTCATGCCGTCGATGTTCATTCATTATCTCGATAAGCTCTGGTGTTGCTTTATGGTCAGAAACTTCTTGAGTTGCTTCTACGTTATTCGTCATTTTCTTTCTCCTGTAATAAGCGATCAAGTTCTTTTTCCTGTTTGATCCGTTCAAAAATCTCTTCACGGTGTACCGGAATCTCTTTAGGAGCGTTTACCCCTATCCTGACTTGGTTTCCTTTTACACCTAATACCGTGAACGTGATATCTCCATCTTCACCTATCATGAGGGTTTCACCTACACGTCTGGTTAATATCAACATTACTTACTCCTCTAAGCCGGTTCAGCCTCTTTCTTACTTTCATTCATAATTTCATCAAAGGATAAGGGGGAAGGGAAATGAACTGCACCTTCGCTTACTGTAAAGGGCAGTTTGGGTTCTTCAAATAAATGACCATAGCCATATTTGATTAAAAGCTTTTTACCCGCCTGGTAGTAGTTTTCGCCGGTGACTTGGCTATCAGGATGAAATGAGTTGAAGCCATTACCTAATTTCCCAAGAAAAATAAGTTGCTCGGCTTCTTTTTCAGTACAGCCAAAATGCATACTGAAGGGTTTTGGCATATCAAGATCAGCTGCTTCTGATAGGGTATATAAACCCTCTCGATGGCCATGACAGAGTAAGCATCCTGGTTTACCATGACGGAGACCATGTATTGCCCCTCTACGAACATTCATCTCCTTTACAGGACGGCAAGTTGTAAGTAAGGCATGTAGCTCAGTGGCCTGAGCTAAGTTCATTTCATTCGACATTTGCTGTCTCCTTATTTGCGAGTTCCAGAATCTTCTCAAAAGAGATCACAGATTCGATAGGAACCATTTGTTTGTGAGGTTCAATCTTTACGAACAAATGACCATAGCCGTATTTTTCTAGGAGAAGTTTACCTTTTTGGTAATAATCTTCTCCGGTTACTCTATGATGAAAGGATTGCAAGAAATGTTTTTCCTGATAGTTGCCAAGAAATACAAGGTCTTGCGCTTCTTCAAGAGTACATCCAAAATGCCAACTAAATTCAGGAGGCATATCTAAACCACAAGCCTCGTCATAAGAATATAAACCCTCTCGATGCCCCTGACAGAGTAAACAGCCTGGGTCATCATTATCGTCCCTTCTGTCTGGGCCAATCAGGGTATCCATCTTCTCCGTAGGCCGACAAGTGCTAAGTAAAGTATGCAGCTCAGTTGCCTGAGCCAGATTCATTTCATTCGACATCAACTGTCTCCTTTTCTGCGTTGGCCATTTCGATTATTTTCTCAAAAGAAATGACAGATTCAATAGGCACCATTTGTTTATGGGGCGCAATCTTTACAAATAAATGACCATAACCGTGCTTCTCTAGGAGAAGTTTACCGGCCTGGTAGTAGTCTTCTCCGGTTACTTCTCTTATTTCCGGCGCTGTAGATGGATAATCTTTTTCTCTTCCGAGGAAGATAAGTTCAACCGCCTCTTCATAAGCGCAGCCAAAATGCTCACTGAAAGGTTTTGGCATATCTAGGCTATTAGCTTCGTCATAAGAATATACTCCACGTCGATACCCTTCACAGAGCAAACATGCTGGGCCATTCTTCATTCCTCCATTTTGTACCCCTCTGCGGAGATTCATCTTCTCTACCGGACGGCAGGTTGTTAATAAAGTATGCATTTCTGTTGCTTGCGCTAAATTCATTTCACTGGTCATGTCTTTTCCTCTTGTTGGTTAAAAATATAATGTCGGCAAGAATGTTTCCTGTTAGCCAACACTCGTAGCAATATAAAATCCCTATTAAAAATAGCTCCATTACTGCTCCAAATCACGCTCCGCTAAGAATCTGGCTTCGACTAGCATGCAGGCTTCTAGCTGAAGCCCTGCGAGAATATATAAATGATCTGGCGCAAGCTTTGTTGTAAAAGAGGCCATTTGCTTTAAAGTATTTTCTAGTCTAACCATATTTTCGTCTTTAGACTGAAAGCCCATATTGTCCAATAACGCTAAAGGGTCTTGAAGGTAGTCCTGAGCTTTAGCGTTAATAGCCTCCTCAAGCGCATCCTTATCCATTTCATGCTTCTCACAGGCTGTGATGTCTTCAGGGGTCACTTGTTCAGCTTCATGGGATAGGGGTGTTCCTAAGATTTTCTGGATCTGATTTTCTAGCTTGCTTTCCTGTTCCATAATATCTCCTTTGCTAACTGACGTTCTATTTCCACTTTTTTACAGGGCGTATGACACTGCCCCAACACATGTTTCAGTCGGTTAATGTTCCTTTCTTGTAACCCGCTCGTGCAAATTAGCGAGTGCGATACCTGTTTTGTAGTACACATCTTTATCACTATCCCTTAATAGGGCATATACCGTGTATGACGGTATTTTGGCCTCTTCTGATACTCTTCTATTATCCCAGCCCGTTATTTTCTTTATTTCTTTAATCAACTTTTCCCAATTTGGCTTTCGATAGATTAACTTCATGGACTGAATATAGTTACTTTAATATTAATTGTCAACTATGTTTTTAAATTAACTTTAAAGTTGACTCTATATTAAAAGTATACTACTATTTGTCATACACCGTTTTACGGTTTATTTTATCTATTGGAGAAGGAGATGGCTGATGACTTAGACTTTCAAAAGTTAAAAAACAGGATGGCAGACCTTGAGACAAGGGTAACGAATACGGAGCGTGCGGTGCTTTATTTAGGTGCGGCTTTAGCTGACCATGTTCCTAAAGAATGTAGGCAGGTCATCTCTGCTATATTTACTGATTTCCTTGAAATTAACGCGGTGGATGACACGCATATGAAGGAAAATGTAGGCCGCAGTGATATGTTTATCAAGAGAACAAAAAATGGACGAAAACGAGTCGGGATTATTTGATGGTCAAGAATATGAGGAAGAAATAGTGCATTTCAAAAACATGAAAAAAAGCAAGTATCTAAAAAAGGAGGATGTTGGCGAGGGCGTAATTGCAACGATTAAAGAAATTACACAAGCCAACGTCGCCATGGAAAATCAACCCGAAGATATTCAATACCTTCTCTGGTTTATGGAAAATCTGGGCGTGGAAGGAAATGAACATGTGAATAAGGCTATGGTTTTTAAGTGGACAAATATTCAATTATGTGTGAGGGCATTAGGCATAGAAGATTCTGATGGCTGGATCGGTAAAAAAATTGTCTTGTTTCACGATCCTACTGTGTCCTTTGGAACTAAGCTGATAGGCGGGATTCGGATTAGACCTGTATCACCCGGAACAGTAACACCCTCAACCCCTGAGCATGATGAAGGCAATCCGCCTACAGGCGAGTTCGATGATTCAATTCCATTCTGATCCACCTTTTTAACAGGAGAAACTTATGATTATTGAATTTTATTTAAAACTATTCGCGCTTGGTTATGTGACCTGGCTATTTTATCTCATGGGTATGACCATCCAGCCAAACTGGTATCAGCTTAGCTCGACATCAAAAACCTTAGTGTCCCCCATTGTGGTAATTTTTCTCGGCTTGAACTTTATTTTTAATATAGCTGCGATACTTATGTTTTGGGACTTGCCACAAGAAAGGGGTCTAACCGCCAGGTTAAATAGATACTTGGACAACGAACCACTTAGCCGAAGAGGCAAGGGCGCTAAATGGATATGTGACCATATGCTGAATCCTTTTGTAAAAGGCAATCATTGTATTAGATAGAAATAAGGCAACGGTAGCTTTTTAATTAAGGCTTAGTTTGGAGTTCGTAGCCAGTGCGTATTTGCCGAATAGACTGGCACGAATCAGAGCATTGTCTTCGCTCTCGGGGAGTCTAGTCACTATAGCTCTGACTATGACTATGATCGATAGCCGAAAAAAACAGACATGCGGAATGGCTGCGCCAAAGATAAAGACAGCCTTTATTGGTGTAGGTGTTGTGGTTCTCTTCTGTTTCGACTGAAGAGAGTTGGGAAAGTGTAGGCAAGTGGCGCTTTTCTTGTCTAGCTGAATTTGCAAACAGCAAGGGCAGAAATCGAAACCCACAGGCAAGTCGAGAGGACTGGCGGTACTGGGTCATGACAACTTCCAGACCATCACCACAACACCTACTCCAATAAACACATAAGGAGAAAGCAATGAACATACACCTTGACAGCTTTAGTAATGCAACAGCGGTTGATTTGAAAAAATCATTACGCAATGAAAACGGGGTACTGTATACGCTCAAATACCACCCGCGAGTGAGTACATGGGATATGAGTGAAAATGCTTGGCTCAGAAATATTATTATTATCTTGCAAAAGAAAAAATTAATACTTCCTGTAGCTGAGC
>SDBT01001356.1_pt1 | contig 42958 bp, 63 predicted proteins | sample 2277101 | NCBI WGS metagenome assembly SDBT01 (sample SAMN10404973, study PRJNA504765) | marine sediment metagenome | isolation source: marine sediment core GS10_PC15, 103 cmbsf | place: Arctic Ocean: Southern Knipovich Ridge | collected 2010
GTGTGGGAGGCTCACGTGCGCGCGCAGAACCTCGACCAAACGGAGCAGACCGAGCTATGGCGATCGTGCCGCCGCTTGGTCATGGAGGGTGCCGAGCACCCAACGCTGCGTGGCGTGGCCAATGCGGTCCAGGACATGGCCGATGGTATCAAGGTATGGTGGGGTGAGTTCGGTGCGGAGCTGTTTGCCCTCCAGGACACGTACAAACTACCGCCGTTCAACGCGGATGGTATGTATACGTTCCCCGAAGATGAGCTACCCATCGGCAAGGTGACCGCAGTCAACGAGGATGGCACCGTGATGGTGGCCGTTGATCCTATCAGGACCAGCACCCCCGAGATCGCGCACGTCGACACCGGGTGCGCGGGGTGCAACTGGTTACGCGCGCTCGAGTGTGTGTGTGGGGATGATGATGAGGCGCCGCACACACACTTCCCCCGCCCCACCCAGGCCGAAATCAAAGCACGTATGCGCGCTGACATCGAGGTGATACTCGGTGACAGCAAAGCGGAGAAGATGATCACGGACGTGGTAATCGCACACGGCGAGCTATTGCACGAACAGATCGAGGCCGCCATAGATTTCGTTTCTATCCCGGCCAGCCTCCCGCACCCGGGCGCCGACCCCATCAGGACACGTGACCTAGCCGCCGGTGCGGTCACGTCCGCCAAGATCGACGACGACACCCTCGACGAGGAATACGACAACACCACCGACGGGCTGGTCAAGTGCGAGGACTGCAAAGGCTCGGGCGAGTATGTCGGGCTGTGCGAAAAGATCAACTGCCCAACGTGCTACGGGTCGGGGTGGGTATGACCGACGCCGAACGCATCGAGTACCTATACGATGAGCTACACGTAGCCAAGCTACGGCTCCAGCGCGCGGGCTTGTGTCCGCACCATGAGGATCCTGAGTTCGGTTGTGAGCCTTGCGCCGATCGTCAGATTGCGGGACACGAGTGCAAGAATGGGAAGTGGGTTTGATCGCCGTTCAATGGCTCGTGTTTATCTTGGTTAGCCTAGTCGCCCTGTTCGTGCTTCACGTGTTCCGCCGGGATGACTAACCTCCTCCTGCCCTATCAGCAGCGCTGGATCAACGACCCCTCCCGGTTCAAGCTGTTCGTAAAGTCCCGCCGCATCGGGATCAGTTGGGCCACCGCACTAGCGGCCGTCCTAACATCGAGCGCCGCCCAAGGGCAGCACACTTGGTATGTTGCGCAGACCGAGCCCGACGGCTTGCAGTTCATGCGCGATTGCAAGATGTGGGCAAACATGTTGGAGAAGGTGGTCCAGGCCGGGGGGACTAGACTGTTCGGTTCGGGTGGTGCGGCCAAGCACCAACAGACCGCGGTGCATTCGTTCGCGTCGGGGTGGGCCATCCACATGTTGTCACGGCAACCCTCACGCCTGCACGGCAAGGAGGGCTTAGCGATCCTCGACGAGGCCGCGCTATCAGAGGACCCGGAGGGATTCATGGAGGCCGTGGCCGCGTTCCTCACGTGGGGCAAGGGCAAGGTCGCGGTCATCTCCACCGAGAGCGGTGGGACCGAGTGTGCGTTCCACAAGTGGCGGCGCGCCATCGAGAACGGACACCCGGACTTTGCAAACTGGACGCGCCACCTTACGAACATTCACGATGCCGTGCGCGAGGGGTTGCACGACCGGGTGAGCCTTAAGGAGGGTTGGCCGTACCCCATCACCCTCACCATGGCCGGCGGTCGTGTCGACCCCATGGACCTTGATCGGGTTCTCCCACCGATGAACCGGGAGCAGGCGCGCGCAGTGTTGGCCGGCCCATGGATCGCAGAACTCAAGCTAGGCAATCGACACCATTGGGACTCACAGTTTTTGTGTCTACCGGTTGGCGCGGGCGATGTCTTTTTCAACCGCGCCACGGTGGAGGCCAACATGGTCGACACGGCACCGGTGTTGCGCTTCGAACCTCCCGCGGGTTTCGTTGACCAACCCGAGCACGTGCGCCACGCTCTGATAGACGCGTGGATCCAAAACGAGATCGTGCCACAGCTCGAACGCTTGGACAAGACGCGGCACCATGCGCTCGGTGGAGACTACGGTAGGACGGGGGACATCACCGACATTGCAATCATGGCGCAGCCCCTCACCGGGGTAACGGTCCCGTTCATGATCGAGTTGCGCAACACCCCGAACGACTGTCAGGTCAGGGTGTACCGGAAGCTGATAGAGCACCTCCCCAACTTTGGCAAGGCGTTGATCGACGCGGGCGGCGTGGGCTCGGGCGTGGCCGAGACGCTGCGCCAGCTCTATGGCACGGTGGTCCTGCCCGTCGGGATCGGCGTAGGCAAGCACCGCCCCGCGGCCGAGCGCCCCGAGCGGAGCCTATTCTACTCCGAGATCCTGCCGCCGCTCAAGGCCGCGTGGCAATCCCAAGCCCTGCCCATCCCCAAAGACGTGGACGTGCTTGACGATATCATGGGGGCGATCATGGTGGACGGGATGCCGCGCGTACCCCCGACCCGGACCAAGGCCACGAGCGACGGTAAGCAACGGCACTGTGATGCCCTCGTGGCCTTGGCCTTGGGCTATCACGCGGTGGAGCAGGGGCAGGAGGACTGGGGTTCGTTCGAGCCGGTCGGACCTGACACGCGGTGGGTGATGTGATATACTCCAGTCATCCACAGGCCGAGAGCCAGACAGGACACCGTCATGAACCCCGGAGGCTAACCACCTCCCGAACCCGTCCCTGGTGGCGGGTTTTTTGTTTCTGTGGTAGGGTTCGAGCAAGCTGGCTAAACCGGCCAACCTACCCCGCCCGAAGGGGCCACATAAGCGGCGACGGTCGCGTGGGATTGGGGGCCCAGGCCCGGATGGTTTCCGGAGTACCTGGGCCCCTATGGACATCTTTGACATCGGCCCCCGGCCCGTGCTATACTCCGCATGTGCGCCGGACCCTGGACCGCTTGATCGCTTATCTAAACCTCTGGTTCCTGGTTAGGATCTGGCGCACGCCATGAAACTAGAACTCCCGAACGGCTGGACCCGGCACCCGACGATGCCCGTTGTTTCCCACGACGCGTGCGGTCATGTGGTGACCAAGGGCGACATTTGGGCGCGCGGCCTTTCTGCGTTCGTGCACCTGTGCCAGCGCGGCGGCGGGTTGCTCTGCTCGACCCCTAACGAAATAGCCTAAATGACAACCGCCCCCGATGACCTAGAAGATCTTGACGAGGACGGCGAACAGCCATTACCCGAGGAGGCCACGGCCGGCGAGGAGATAGCGGGCCCGACTAGCGACCGCATCCGCGACCCGTGGGCCGACATGTTGGAGGTGGCCGGCCTCACGCCCGCGCGCGTGGTCGAGATACAGGCAGCCGCCCGGCGCGGTGATGCCAACGAGTTCTTAGAGTTCGCCGAACAGATACTCGAACGCGATCCGAACGCCGCCGCGCACTGGGGAACGCTGCGCACCGACGTGCATCGTATCCCCGTGCAGGTACACCCGGCCTCGGACTCGGAGCTAGACCTAGAGATCGCTGAGTTCGTGCGCGTCAACATCGTGGACAAGGAGAACTTTCAACAGCTGCGGTGGGATCTCCTTGACGGTGCATGGCGAGGATACTCCGCCGTCGAGTTGAAGTGGGACACGGCCAACGATTGGAACGTTTCCTATCAGTGGAGGTTCCCTCAGTGGTTCGTGTACGATCGCGCCACCGGTGAGCGGCTCCTGCTCAAGACCCTAGAATCTACCACCGACGAGTTCGGCAACTCCGACCAAGGTGAGGAGCTGGCGCCCGGCCGGTGGATCTGCTTTGCTCCGAGGCTCAAGACTGGGCTCATTATCAGATCCGGCCTCGCGTGGCCGGTGATGGCCCTGCACCTGTTCGCATCGTTCGCCTTGCGCTACTGGATGAGCTTGGCCGAGGGACACGGCAAGCCGTTTCGTTTTGCCACGATGCCGATCAGCGCAACTCCCAAGGAGTGGGACAAGGCACGGATCGCCCTCAAAAACATGGGCAACAACGCCTCGGGCGTATTCAAGAATGGCACCACGATCGAGTTCCCCGGTGCTGACATCGAGGGCCACTCCGAGTTTCACAAGACGTTGAGCGAGTGGCTGGCCGCACAGGTCGCCCTGGTGATCCTCGGGTCCAACTTTATGAACGAAAGCGGGGGGTCGTTCGCAAAAGCCAACGCCCTCGGTGAGCGCCTCGATAACCGGGTGCTGTTCCTGCTCCAACGGCTGGACGCGACGATCAACGAGCAGCTGATCAAGACCGTTGTCCGGATCCAGTTCGGTCCTCAGGAGGCGTACCCCGAGGTGCATGGTTTGGCCGAGGAGGCCGACGACGCCACCGAGATCGCTGGTGCTTATCAGGCGTTTGCGACCGCGCTCGGCAAGCCGGTCCCCGTGCGTGAGGCGGACATCCGCAAGGTTATGCGGTTCCCCGACCCCGAGGAGGGTGACCGCCTCGCGGGTGGTGACACCTGGACGGCCGAGGGCAAGCCCGAGCGTGAGGACCTGGATGGTGAGGCCGCTGCAGCTGAGGAGACTCGGCAGGCTGAGCTGGATGGTATGCGGGGTGGTGACGGCGATGGCGATGGCGATGGTGACGATCCCCAAGCCCGTATAAACCGCGCCCTTGAGTTCGTGTTCGGTGAGTACCTCAAAAAAGGCGACGATGCGGGAATCGAACGGCTACTCACTGCGCTCGCTCGGGCGCCGCAATGAGTAGGGAGCTGGACGCTACCATAGTCATCCGCACCAGCCGCGCCCGCAAGCGCGAGCTGGAGCGCGAGGCTAAGAAGGCCGGGCGGTCGTTCTCCGAGCACCTGCGCGAGCGCCTCAAGCCGGTGAGGCGGGCCGCGCCGGTGCGTGACATCGATGCGGATCTAGCTAAGGCCCGCCGCGACGCGGGTTGTTAGGTCACCGATCAAACTCACATAACCACACGATTTTACCCGCGTCGTTCATCCATCGAACGCACTCCGGGGCCGAAATGATCAGGTAGAAAAGCCCAATCACTACCGCCCATAAAAACACAACCTCGATCAGATTCCAATATCTCATGCGAACACCCGCGCCCACCGTTGCTTAGGCCCTTGCGGTTGGTCGGTGCGGCGCTTGCTGTGTGTGCCGTTATTCCAGTCCCCGCCCTTTGTACTGTCCTCGTATTTCCAACCGGCCGCGCGTAGCGTCGTTCCCGGCTCCGCCTCAAGGATGTACGTTTGGATCTTCTCAAATCCCATCGCCTCAGCAGCTCGTGCCGCGCGGGCGTACAAGAAACTGCAGGCGTTCTTTGTGCCATCCGTAGCTAGTCGCGTGACCTCGGCGACCACGTAGGGATCACACCCACGCGCCACGGGCCGGCCGATGATCACGGCCCCGACTAACTCACCATCCAGATACGCGCCGATCGAGAACCGGTGACCACGCGTCGGTTTGTGGTGCCGGTGCAACTCCTCAACGGCTGTGTTTGCTTGCCGCAACGTGAGTGGCCGGGCAGTGAGCCTCACCCCTCACCTCCACACTGAGAACACGGGTCCTCGACACTGAACAGCATCGCGGACCACCCCACCCCGTCGCATCGGGAGCAGGGGCCCTTGGGTTTGGTGGGGGTGTCACTTGCCAGAGTACCGGCGTAAATCTCCATGGCATAGAATGCCCCATTGTGCTCAAACCGGAATATGTTCGTGCTTTGCGTAGATCCGTACCACGTTCCCGGCCTGGCTTCCGCTTTGAGCGTCCACTCATCCTTCACAATATCCTGATGCATCACCCACTCGGTGATAGAGGATGCTTTTAGAAGCTCCACATACTCCGTAACCCTCTCACGGGCAATCGGCACCTGTATGATCTGGACGCCTTGCGGTGCCGTGGCCCCCGGCACCAGCCCATCCCAATACGCGAGCCCGCCACTGATCTCACAAGACCGCCCCACGTCGGACTGTGTGAACACCATACTCTTGCCATTGGCGTACCACCGCGCGGCGGCCGATCCGTTGTCGAGCACCACCAACACCGAGGGCGGGTGGTCGGTGTTTACATCCCTGATCGTACCGGTTGAACTGGTCATCTCCACCCCACCCTACCATGTAATACACGACCGGTGCCATAATCCTCGTGGTGCCCGCTTCCGTTTCCTCACGCAAACAGACCCTCACAACCGGTAAACTGTTCGCCCTAGATGGGCCGCGTGTTGGAGCGGGCGGCCGGGCCTATGCCAAGGCCGGGCTAGAGACCGAGCCAACGGCGTTCTATGCCAAGCACGAGGGTGACACCCTCACCCTTGACATGTTGGACGTTATAGGGGCGGATTTCTGGACGGGCGAGGGCATCACCTCCAGCGCGGTCCAGTCCAGCCTATCCCCCAACATCAAAAACATCCGCCTGCGGATCAACTCCCCCGGCGGTGACGCTGTAGAGGGGGTAGCCATCCGCTCGATCCTCAAGGCACACGCCACCGAGCACGGGGCGAAAATCACCGCCGAGATCCATGGCATGGCCGCAAGCGCCGCCACCGTGATCGCCATGGCAGCCGACGAGATCCACATGGCGCCCGACGCCCTGTTCATGATCCACGAGGCTTGGACGCTGGCCGTCGGCGAGGCCGATGACCTCCGCCACACCGCGGACCTGCTCGACAAGATGAACGGCAACATGTCCGCGCTGTACGCCGCGCACTCAGGCAACAGCGTGTCCGACGTCGAGGACATGATGGCCGAGGAGACTTGGATGACCGCGGCCGAGGCTGTGGAGTCCGGGTTCGTGACGTCGGTCATGAGCGAAGGTAAAACCCAGGCCGTATCACCCTCGCGCGTGTTCGCGTCCCTCACCCAGTTTTCAAAGACACCGCCCGGCATCCTCGCGCGGTACGGCACCGAGGGCGGCGTGCGTCTAGCGGTCGCCCTCAACTCGGAACCAGCAACGGAGCAACCCAAAGTGAATCCAGATATCCTCAAGCTGCTCGGCCTCAAGGCCGACGCCAGCGACGATCAAATCATCAAAGCAGTTGGTGTGCTTGCTGCACGCGCCGACGATGCGGAAAAGTTGACCAAGGAGTACCAAGTGGACGCCGCTGCAGCGCGGGCCGAGCGTGACATTTTGGCCGTAGCCAACACCACCGCCGATGTGGCGCACCGGATCAAGTCGCTTGAGGCCAAGGGTAAGAAGACCCCGGCCGAGGCCAAGGCACTCGGTGAGAAGTGGGCAAAGAACTCGCAACGCGGCGCGGTCGCGGTGGAGCTGTTCCTAGAGGACCTCGTCGAGTATGAGGGCAAGGATCCCCTGCCCATGACACGGGCCAGCAACCTTGACGGACGCGACGCCCCCGACGTTGGTGGCGATCCCACCGAGGTCACCCCCGCAATGCGGAAGCTGTACGGCCCCGAAGTCTCGGACGCACAGATCCTCAAGACCGAGATCGCACAGGCACAGTCCAACCGCGATCAGGAGAGTAACTAACCATGACCGCTACCACCACGTCCCGCCGAACGATCGAAGTTCTCGATCCCGCCCGCGTCCGAGAGTTCGTTGTCAAAACGAGTGAGACCATTTTCCAGGGCGCCCTAGTGGCCCTGGATTCTAGCGGTGAGTTGGTCGACGCCACCGAGACCGCGAACGAAGGTCCCTATTTCATGGCCACGGGAAACATGGCCACGGACAACCCGAGCACCGGCACCTCCCGATTCGGCCTCACCAACGAGGGTGAGCTAACCAGCGCGCTGTCCGGCACCCGCATCGAGGTCCGAACGGGCATGTTTTGGTGGGCCAACGGTGAGTCCATCGGTGACAACGACGTCGGAGCCGCCGCGTTCTGCGATGACAACCAGACCGTAAAGACCACGAGCACGAGCACCAGCCAGGTGGGGGTCATCCTTCGGGTCACCTCTGCAAATGGTGTTCTCGTCGACATGTGGCCGTCGGACGCTGTTGTCCCGGCCAACTCCATCGACACGGCGCAGATTGCTGCGGGCGCGGTCGACACGACCGAGCTAGCCGCCGATGCGGTCGACGGGACCAAGATCGAGGATAACGCGGTCGACTCGGAGCACCTCGCTGCGGGCGGCATCGATACCGAGCATTACGCCGCGGCGTCTGTGACCCCGATCAAACTGGCGGGCGGGTCTCGGCAGGTCACCGCTAACGCGGCCTTGGCCTTGGTCGACACGGATGTGCACATTCTGTTGGAGGGGGTCACGGATAACACCACGATCACCACGTCCAGCGCCAACCCGGACCAGCCTATCTGGATCCGCCTAGAAGCTGTGACCAGCAACGAGTATGAGCTGGCCGTTGAGGGTGGGACCTTGACGTTCAACGCGGCCGAGGAGGCTGCGCTCATCTGCCGCAACGCGGGGGACACCGCTTGGGAAGTCTACGCACTGATCGGCGCAACGATCGTCTAGGCCGCGGGCTAGGAAAGGAACACCATGATTGTAAACGATTCAAACCTCGCGGACATCCGCAAAGTAACCACGGCGATCTTCGGCGGAAGGCTGGAAGAGCTGTTGGCCAAGTCGGTGCACACAGCGTACACCCTCGTGTTGCCAATGACCACGTCCAAAATGGACACCGGCTGGCTCGGGTCCACCCCGGAGATGCAACTCTGGTCCGGGCCTAAGGACGTCAAAGACGTCAGCGCGTACAGCTATGAGCTGATCCCGGATCCGTTCGAGGCGACCGTGGGCGTGCATAAGCACAAGATGGAGGACGCGCAAGGCACCCCGGGCGAGGTTGCTCGGTTTCTTGGTCTCGACCACATCGCCCGCAACATGGCCGACAAGGCCGCGCTCTGGTATCCGGTCCAGACCACGCTTGCGCTCACCAACGGCAGCGATGCCGGAAACCTCAGCTATGACGGCGTCCCCATGTTCGACGGGTCTCACCCCGACGGCGTTGGTGGCACGTACAGCAACGAGGACACGTCGGGGGATGTGAACCCGTACTACTTGATCGATTCGAGCGGCGTCAAGCCCATTGTCATGGGCGAGCGCGAGCGGCCGAACATTCGACCGCACACCACGGGGGACCTGGCGTTTCTTGAGGGCTTGTGGCTCATCGGAGCTGAGGGCCGCGGCGCGTTCAAGTATGGTGAGCCTCGCACCACGTTCAGGTCCGACAAGTCGGTCACCATCGCCAACCTGCGCACGTTCATGGACACCATGGCGGGCTACACGGATGACTACGGTAGCCGGTTGGGGATCGTCCCGGACACGGTCATGTTCGGCCGCTCGTTGCGGTTCACGTTCGATGACATCCTGAACAAGGGCATCCTTGCCACGGGCGAGGAGAACGACGGGCAGCGCCTAGGCTTGACCCCGGTCTATAACCCGTTCATGGCGTAGGAGACAACCGCGGTGGCATATGCAACGTCGGCAAATATCACAGATCGGTACGGGTCGAGTTATCTCATCGACGCGGCCGACCGTGATGGTGATGACGTTGCAGACGCCGCCGCGATAACCCTAGCACTGGATGATGCGACGTCGGAGATGGACTCGTTTTTCTCCGGGCAGTATCCGCTGCCATTCGTGACCACGCCTCAGTGGTTCGTGATCTGTTGCATCGATCTGGCGGTGTATCAGCTGGCCCGTGAGAACCGCGGCAGCCTCACTGATCAGATCGAAAAACTCTATGACCGGTGGATCACTCGGCTGGAAAAGGTGAGCACCGGTGAGCTGGCCCTCGGCCTGGCGACCGAGCCGGATACCCACTACGTGGACGCGCTTTCGTCTGACACCCCTCTCATGACCCCCACCCTCACCGAGGGCCTCTACTAGTGCTGATCGATTTCAAAGTAAACTCCAAGCGGATAGAGCGGGCGTTCCAAGCCCTGCACGATTTCCCAACGGAGGATTACATGCGCGACCTGGCGCGGCTGATCCAAGTCCGCAACGGTCGCCGGTTCGCACGCGAGGTCGGCCCGGACGGACGCAAGTGGAAACGCTGGTCCAAGTCCTACCGCAAGAGCGGAGCGCCGTTCCATGCCAACCACAGGCGCCTGCACCTCAGCGGCGCGCTGGCCATGTCGATCAACGTGCCGCCCTCTAGCCTGCGCCGAGACTCGGCCGAGGTTGGCTACTCCGATCCCAAAGCCCGATGGCATCACGAGGGCGTCGGCCGCCTCCCCATCCGCGAAGTGATCGGAGTCAACTCCGGAGACGTCGTGGCCGCGGGCAAGCAAGGTATCCGTCATCTCGAATCGAGGATCCGTGCCTAAGCTCACCACATGGTTTGATCACGTCGATTCGTTCGGGACCGAGCTGGCAACGATGCGAGACGCCACGCCCGCGCGCCTGCCCTCGTGCCACATCGAGCGCATGCCCGCGCCGCCATCCTTCTCTGACGTCATGAAGATCAGCAAGAAGATGCGAACGCAGATTTTCCTATCGATCTCGGGTTTCGACGACGACAACATAGCGAACTATCCGATCGGCCGTCTCGGGATCGAGATCAACGTGTACAGCCGTGATGGTCACGTAGCCGACCACGGTTTCAAATATGAGCGCAACGAACTAGCCGCCCTGATCTGTGAACAGCTGCACGTGTTTCTGCGCGACCCGTCGCAATACCAACTAGACGAGCCAACTGATCGGGAAATGCAAGCGGGCCGTAGCAACGGTTTCACGTGCCGGAACTTGTCGTTCCAAGGCAACCCGAGCCCAGATGATGAGGGCCTGGCGCATTGGTCGATCGTGACCGGCCTGCAGTTGCAGTCCGAGCCCATGGCCGATCTCACGTTCGAGGACCTCACCCGCATTGACATCGCGCTATCCGGTGCGGAGTTGGTGGAGGGCGGGACCCCGGACTCTGACGATGACGAATCAACGAGGGTGACCTTCTAATGAGACGACGCAAAGCCACGATTTTCCATGTCAAGCCCGGCGAGGGTATGTCCGGCCGCAAGCTGTTGGTCCCGTTCCCGCCCTCACAAGCGCGCGGCAAAAAGCGCTACCTGCACGAGGACGGCGAGACGATCGAGTGCCACACCAGCGTTGAGCGACTGTGGTGGATCTCCATGGTTCGCACCGGTGACGCGGTCCTCATCGAGAAATCCGCTGCCAAGGGCGAAAAGTTCACGCAAGAGAAACCCGAGCCGGGCCCCGACCCTGCGCCAACGCCAATACCGGCCGAACCCCGCAGCCGAAAGTAAGAACCCATGACCGTCTTATTCAACAACATTGGCCAGAAGCGCAAGCCCGGTCCGTACATCGAGGAGACCAACACTCGTGCAGTTCAGGGCACGTCTGCCCGCCCCTCAAGGGCTGTGCTCATCGGCCTCCTCGCATCGGCCGGAACCAAGGTCGAGGCCGAGCTAACGACCGTCCCCGACGGTGACACCGGCGAAACGTACTTTGGCCGAGGCTCCAGCCTTTCTCACATGGTGTGGGCCTTCAAAAAGCAGAACCCACACACCGAGCTGTGGGCCGTTGGCCTGGATGTCGTTAGCGGCACCAACGCCACGGCTGACACCGTGTTCACCGGAACAGCCACGGCCGCCGGTACGGTCGCGCTCCGCATCGCTGGTAAGAAGATCGAGATCCCGGTAGCGGTCGGCGACACGGCCACCGTGTTCGGCGATGCCATCGACACCGAGATCGCCCTCGCGGCCAACACCGATCTCCCCGTGACCTCGGCCAACGTCACCGGCACGGTAAGCTGGACCGCGGTCGAGGACGGCACGCACGGAAATCACATCCGGGTCACCGTCAACGAAAAGGACAATGAGGCCATGCCCGCAGGGCTCACCCTCACGGGCGGCGATGAGGATCAGTATCTTGCCACCGGCGCGGGTACGTATGACATCGATACCGCGCTAGCGTCCCTCGCGGGCGAGACCTTTCAGATCTACAGCGCGTGGACCGTTGACACCGCGGACCTTGGCAAGCTGCAGGATCACGTGGCAGCCAACTGGGCACCCGAGGTGAAAAAGGAGGCCCACTCCGTTGTGTGCTTCACCGGTACGCTGGCCAACACCACGACCGCAGGCAACGCCGAAAACTCCAAGCATCAAACGATGCTCGGGCCCGGCCGGATCCCACAGTCCAACTGGGTAGCCGCGGCCGTCATGGCCGGACGCGTTGCCAAAAACTGGGAGGCGGATCCCAATCGCCCGATGCAAAACACGTTCCTTGCGGAAGGGCAGGAGGGCCTATACGGCATCGACGCCCCACTCCCCGCGGATCGGTTCACGGCCGCGCAGATTGAGATCCTGCTCACCGATGGAGTGACCCCGCTGGAGTATGTGGTAGGCGCTCCGAAGATCGTACGGGCGATCACCACCTACCAGACCAACGCCGCAGCAACGCCAGACGTGTCCTACATGGACACGATTACGATGCTCAACCTCATGAACTACTTTTTCCAGATGCGTACGCGCCTGGAGCTGAGGTATCCCAACAGCAAGGCCGCCGCGGACGGGAAGTCGTTCTCTCCCGGTATCCCGATCGTCCAACCGTCCACGCTGCGCGCTGAGTTTCTCGACGTGTATGAGGACATGATCGATGAGGGATGGGTGCAGGACTTCGAAGGGTTCGACGAGGATCTAGTGGTCGAAATCAACGGCACCGACCCCGGGCGCTTTGACTCCATCCACGCGCCACGGCTCGTGGTTGGTGCTCGCGTATTCGCTATCCAAGTCCAGTTCATCCTAGGCGTGCCGGGCTGAGCATAACCACCTGAACTAGAAGGCAAATCAAATGGCGACAAGAGTAGGCAAGGTAATGTTTGCGAAGATCAACGGTGAGAACCGCCGTTGTAAGCACGACTCCACGTTCACCCCGGGTGGTGTGGAGTCCGAGCCCATGGCCGCGGACGGTAAAGCGTACGTGGGGCAGTCGGAGGAGCCAGTAACCTCGACGTTCGAGATCACGCTCTTGGAAACGAACGATCTCAATCTGGTAGACCTGAAAAACCTCAAGGATATGTCCATGGATTTCGTCCTGGACACCGGGCAGGTCTACCGTATCGCGGATGCGAACTGGTCGGAGCCACCCTCGATCTCTCAGGGTGAGGTCAGCCTATCCGGGTTCGGTAGAGAGGCTAAGAAGGCTCTCTAATGGCGATAAGCCGCGACGATCTATTGCGGGGCGTGACTGAAATGTCGCGCATGCTCGGGGATGCCGAGGGCCTGCGCGCGGCCGATGAGGCCGAGTATGGGGCCAAGCTGGCGCGGATCGATCTGCTCAAGGAGGATCGACGCGTGATTGAGGTGGAGGGTGGGCTGCTCCAGTATCAACTCACCACCGAGATCATCATGGGCAACGGTAAGAAAACCGCCGAGAATACGATCGCTACGCTGACTTTCAAGCGGCCAACCGTCGGACATATCCGCACGGCTGCCGGCCACAGTGGTGAGGACTGGGCAGCATACATGGTCAAGCAACTGTGTGCCGAGATCCCCGACGATGAGACGCTAGACAAGATCGACGCGTCGGAGTGGGACGCCATCGTTGAGGTGGTTTCGTTCCCTTTCAATCATCCTCCCTGCCGGGTTGGTGGGGAGAACGGGCGGGAGCGCCCTGCAATCTCTGGCGCAGCATAGTAGTCGCGTTTGCGACTGAACTGCACTGGACGCCGCCCACCATCTGGGCGCTAGACATCGAGGAGATACCGCTCTGGTTAAAAGCCGCGGGCTGTACTTTACAAGACGATGGCTGATCTCGCTCTCAACGTAACGCTGTCCGCGCGCAATCGATCAACGCGCGTGATCAAGCGCGCCCTCGATCACTACAAAGGGATCGATCGACTATCGCGCAAGATAGCGATCAGCTCGCGCAGCATCGAGAACAGCTGGAAAAACATACCTCGGCAGGCGCAGCGCGCAACCTCGGCAGTGAAGCGAACCACGCGCGAGACCAAACGCCAGACGCGTGAGGTCACTCGGCAGCTACGCACGTCCAAGCGCCTCACGTTGGAGGAGGCCAAGCGCTCGGAAACATCGCGCAGGCACAACCGGGAGATCCGTAAGCAGGCCAAGGAGGCGCTAGGTTTCAACCGGCGTGGTGTCCGGGGCGACCCCGATGCGGCGGCGACTAACCTCGGCTTCGCGGGCGGTGCACTACAGCGCGCAGGGCAGGGCCTCGGGCGAGTAAACAAAGCCGCGATCGGCGGATCGATCACGACGTTTGCCTCCTTTGAGGAGGTCATGGCAGATGTGGCGGCCAAGGGCGGCACAGAACTGCTCGATCAACAGAGGGAACTAGCGCGCCAGCTTGGACGCGATACACGGTTTTCAGCGGAGCAGGCCGGACAGGGGTTAGTGTTTCTCGCGCAGTCGGGGCTTGACGCACAGCAACGCCTTGACACCCTCCCGTCCGTACTCAATGCGGCCACCGCCACAAGCACCGATCTTGCGGTGGCGGCATCCGAACTCACCGACGTGATGGTGGGCTATGGCCTTGCCGCCACTGAGGCGGCCCACGTTTCGGATGTACTGACGTCGGTGAGCAACAACTCGAACCAGAGTTTTGTAGACCTCACTCAAGGTATGTCCAAGGTCGGCCCCGTCCTAAAGGCCATGGGCGCGGACCTAAAGGAGGGCGCGGTCCTGATGGGCTTGCTCGCGGACGCGGGTTTCCGCGGCTCCGAGGGCGGGACTAAGCTACGGATGGCGCTGCTCAAACTCAACGCCCCTCGGGGCCGGCGAGCCAACCGGGGACTCAACGCCTTGGGCGTCGGCCGAAAGTTTCGCGCTGCAAATATCAGTGACCCCCAAGCGATTTTCCGACAGCTAGGTGTTGGCCTAGACAAGAAAACGCAAGGGCTTAGTGAGGAAAAAGCGCGAGAAAAAAAGCTGCGGCTACTTACCGATATCGTCGGGCCCCGAGCCATCGCCCCCGTGCTTGGCCTCATTGATCAGATCACTAAGGGTCGGTTTGAGGAAAAGTTTGCAATCGAGGAGTTAGGCGCGGCACAAAAAGGAGCGGACGAAAAGACCAAAACCCTAACCGCTAGCACCGAGCGCCTCAAAAATACATTTGGTGACGTCGGGATCGAGTTAGGACAAGTGCTCGCCCCGGACATCAAAAAACTAGCGGACTCATTGAGTGATGATCTGTTGCCGGTGGTCAAGGATTTGATCAAGGAAAATCCGACCTTGGCCAAGGGGCTGGCGATCGGATCCTTAGGAGCCCAAGGCGCACTCACCGTTGGCGGCGGGATCCTAAACGTAGGCTCCGGCCTGTTCGGGATTACCGGGTTCATGCAACAGCTGCAAGCCTCGGGCGGGATGGTCGGGGTGTTTGGAGAACGTGTGGGCGGGGCAGCCAACATGCTCGGCACCGGGAGCAAGTGGGCCCTTGGGATCGCATTTGCTGCTACGGCCGGGTTTACGATTGGAACAGCGATCGATAAATGGACAGGCGCTAGCGACGTCATGGCCGATTGGATGTTCGAGAACTTTGGTAAGACCGGAGCGGACGATCTAACCAAGGATCCGTTTCGCCAGGGATCGAGCTTGGAGCAGGCGCGCCAACGGCTGGCCACACTTGAGCAGGGTGGACCCGGGACGGCCGCGCAGATCGCTAACGCTTTGGTACAGTTTCAGACCGTGGGCCAAGTGGATCTGCGCGAGCAGGACAAGCGAAACATAACGGATGCACGCTTAGAGGTCCGGCGGCTCGAAACGGGGGGTAAGGGTTTGGATCAAAGAACCCAGGAGGGCTTTGCGAGGGGACTCGGAGCCGTCACCGGGCAGGGCGGGCAAAGCACCGTCAAGATCGAGATCGTGGACCGCGGCGGCAACGCTCGCGTGATTGAGTTGGATGCTGGCGACGGGCCCGATCTAGAGATGGACTTGGGGGCGAGATGACCTGGCGCGAGGATATCGTCGAGGGGGAGTTTGCGGGCATACGCGTCTACTGGCCGGAGAGCCAGCGCGAGTTTGGTCGACGTGTCGTGAACCGCGAGCTACCAGGCGCGGACGAGATCCATAGTGTGGACCTCGGCGATACCCCCGACGAATGGCGGATCGAGTTCTTTGTCATCGGCGATGACTACATGATCGATCGTGACAACCTCTTGGACCAGCTCAAATCCAAGGGCCCGTACACCATGACCGATCCGTGGTTCGGTGAGTTCACGGTGGAGCTAGAGGGCACAGTAACGTGCCGGCAGTCGACCAAGCGCGGCGGCATGGCCACGTTTTCGTTCACGGTCAAGCTGGCCAAGGATCTAGCGTTCCCCTTCGGGCACCTGCCGAGCGGCAATCTCAAGGCCAAGGCGCTGCCCGTCAAGTTGGCGATCGAAACCGACCTACCAAAAAAGTTCAACCTCGGCAAGTTCAAAGGGCAGGTGTTGGGCGCGCTCGGCAACGTCACGATCCTAATGTCCGCGGTCAACGGCAAGATCAACTCGGTGATCGGGTTCGGCTCGGATTTCAGCAACGAGATTGACGCGCTCAACAGCCAACTAACTACGTTGGTGGACACCCCCGACGCGATGGCGCGCCAGTTTCAAAACTTGTGGGATTCTCTGTTTCAGTTGACTAACACGGTGCGAGATAACATCGTGCCATTTGGTCTGGATGATGGGGGGCGCAACCGCAGCGACGCGGATCCGATATCCATCCTCAACGAGATGATGCGCGACACTCAGGGCTTTGATGCGGGCGCGACCGCGGTGGATCCGAAGATAGCCGTGAGCACCGATGGCAAGCTGTTGGTCCAGTCCCTCAACGCGGTGCAGGACATGGTAAAGGCGCAGACCCTCGCGGCCGGCTCCGAGTCCCTCTCCGAGTTGGTGCCCGACACCGAGACCACGGCGGCCGAGATGACCGACACTTGGGCCGGCTACTTTGATGATGCGACCGACGGCGACGATCTCAGCTACGATGAGCTGCAGTCGTTGACCACCCTACGCGCCGCGGCCATCGATTACATGGTGACCGAGGCACAGAAGGCCCCGCAGATCTCGGAGGCCATCATCGCCGAGGACGTCCCGGCACTGGTGCTCGCCCACCGATACTTTCAAGACGCGTTCAGGGATCAAGATATCATCCGGCGCAACAGTCCCCCGAACCCGCTCAGTGTGCGCGGCACGATCAAGGTGATCCTCGATGGCTAAGGCCGGACCGGATATCACGCTAGCGCTCGGCAACTCGGGCCGACTGTTCAAGCGCTGGACCACGGCCGCGCTGGACATGCGGATCGACGCGGTTGCACACGGGTTCAAGTTTGAGCACGTGGACGCACGCGACCCTCTCAGGATCGGGCAGGCGGGAGATATCGCGGACTCCATCAACGAGGGTGACCGCGTGCGGATCATGGTCAACAAAAAGACCGAGATCGACGGGTTCGTTGATTCGGTCGAGATAGTGGACAGCTTGCGCACCGGGCCGATGGTCACGGTCATGGGCCGGAGTCTCACTAAGGATTTGATCGACTGCGCGGCCTTGCACAAGGCCGACCCACCGCCGCTTGCTCTTGCTGAGGCTCGGGCTTTGCTGGTTGCTATTGCGCCTGGTTCCGCAACCAACAAAGCGATCCGTTCGTTAGCGTATGCGAACCGGGAAACCGAAGATTTATCAGGCGAGTGGCAAGACGCGTTCATTGTCGATATCGCACAGCAGATATGCGACCCGTTTGGCCTCACGGTCGCGTTGGGTGATGGTGCTCTCGGGCCGCTGCAGCTGGCCGAGTTGTCCACGCGCGCGGCCATCGTGTTCCGCCGTATGGACATTCGCCCCGGCGAGCACGCGATCGATGTTATCCGCAGGATGGCAGACGAGCGCGGGATCCTGCTGACGTGTAATGCCGACGGCCAACCAGCACTCACCATCGCAGGCGCTCGCAAGATCCTTGGCAAGCTACAGCGCGGCGTCAACATCGGTGACGGCGCAAGCCGCCGCGGCGATGAGCGCGATCGATTCCAGACCTACCGCATATTTGGATCCAGCGCGGGTGATGACGCGTGGCATGGTGAGAACGCGCGCGGTGGTGATGCAACAGCAACGGATGATCAGGTCACGCGTTACCGCCCTTTCGTTGCTACTGCGGACGGCACCTCTGGTGATGGCGATTTTGTCCGCCGAGCCGAGTGGGAGCGTAACCGCCGAGCCGGCCGCGCGCGTTCTATCAATCTGCCGATCTTGTCGTGGCTGGACCCGGAGGGCAATACATGGCGACCTAACCGTTTGATCGATGTGATCCAGCCGGTGCTGCGGTTGAACGGCGAGCTGTTGATCGAATCCGTAAACTTGGCCTATGACATCGACAAGGGCGACCGCGGGACCTTAGCACTCGTGCACCCCGGCGCGTATGATCCTGTGCAGAAACCAAAGACAAAACGCAACCGCCAGATGTGGACGGCTTGGTCATGAGGCGCACGATCGAGAGGGTCAAAGGGGCGCTCATGCAACGGATCGCGGGCATGGTCCAGCGCGTGGTGCTGCAGTCGTTGACCAACAGCGAGGGTATCCAGCTGGTATCCGTCCGGGGTATCGGAGGCAACATCCGCAAGACCGCCGAGCGTTTTGAGGCGGCCGGGCTCACGAGTTACCCAACCGAGGGCGAGGGTGTGCAGTTTGCAGTCAACGGCAACACCGATCACCCGGTCGTGTTGGGTTTGGTGAACAGACTCAAGCGACCGACCAACGGCGTGGCCGGCGAGACGCAACTGTATAACGAGTTTGATTCCGAAGTGCACCTCAAAGCCGACGGGACGATCGAACTACACGCGGGTGGTGCAGTGGATTTTGTGGCGTTGGCGGCCAAGGTGAAAAGTGAGATGGATACCTTTCGTGCCCTATACGACGCACACATCCATGTCACGACGGCAACGGTGGGGGTCGGCCCGGTTGGCGTTATCGCCCCCACCGTCTCAACGGCCGGTCCATCAACGACTACCGCCGCAGACAAGGTCAAAGCAGAATGACCGTCAAGACTCTCAAGATGCGCCTAGACAACGCCACCGGTTTCGGTGACATCATCATCGGTGACAACGGGATCGAAACCGATGACGGCCTCCGCACCGCGGTCGAGGTGGCGATCTTCACAGACCGCACCGCGGACGCGGGTGATGAGATCCCCGACGGCTCCACGAACCGCCGCGGCTTTTGGGCGGACATCTTGGACGCCAATGGATTCCAGCTCGGGTCCCGCCAATGGCTGCTCGAAAATGCCAAGGCCACCATGAGCAACCGCCAGCGCGCGCGCAAGTACATCGCCGAGGCCATGCAACCGCTGGTCAAGATCGGCGCGGTACTTAGAGCCGAGGCCCGCGGCGTGTTCCTTACCCAACACCAGGACGTGATCGCCATTGAGATCCGGCTACTCAAACCCGCGGAGCCGGCTCCCGTGTGGGAGGAGTTTTGGATCGACGTTGATTTCGCTACCTTGCCCGGAGTGCTGCTATGAGTTTTCCCCGCCCTACGCTAGATGAGTTGAAACTACGCGGCCGCTCTGATCTGGAGTCCAAACTAGAAGGTGCGCAGGCGCGTCTCCAGGGTACGCCCGAGCAAGTGCTATCCGACGTTTCGGCCGGTCACGCGCACTCGCTACACGGCCACCTCGACCACGCCACCAAACAGCTGTTCCCTCAGCTGCAAGATGACGAATGGATCGATGAGAGCTTGGCCACGTGGAAAGTCAGCAACGGCGCGGGCGGCTTTGGTCGCATCCCGGCTCAACCGGCGACCGGTGCGGCGTCCCTTACCGCCCCCGCCATATCCTCGGCAAGCGTATCTGCCGGGACCCGCCTCACCATCGGTGAGCAGGTCTATACGGTCGACGTCGGTGAGGATTTCACATTTACGGGCGGAGATACTCACAGCTTTGCAGTTACCGCCGTGGCGGCCGGGTCGGATGGCAACGCGGATACCGCCGCCATCATCTCGCTAGAGACCCCGATCACTAACCTGTTCACGGATGGCACCGTAGACTCCCCAGGGCTGACCGGAGGCTCTCCGATAGAGACCCTTGAGGCGGCGCAGGTTCGGCTACTGGAGCAGGTTCGGGCGCCCGGGGCCGGTGGTGCCCGGGGTGATTTCATCACGCTGGCAAAGGCCGTGAGCCCGCTGGTAACACGCGCGTTCGAGCTGCCGCGCAACCTCGGATCCGGGACCATGCACCTGCTCATCGCGGATGACAATGAGGATCCGCCCGTCGCGGGCGCGGGGCTGGTTACCCTGGTGCAGGACGCTCTACAGGATACCGACGTGGATGGGTTTGTGACCGGCACCGCCCCCACCTCGGCCGTGGTCACCGTGGCCAGCGTGGCTACCAAAGCCCTCGCCGTTACGGCCTCGCTCACCCTCAAGACCGGCGCGGTGTTGGCCGACACCGTGACCAACGTCGAGGCCGAGATCGCCGCGCTCGTTGCCGACGTTGCGCGGCCCGGAGTCACCATCACCACCGAGGAGGTGGCCGGCGCTATCCAACGTGCGTCCGGGGTCCTCTCCCACAACCTAACCGTCCCGGGTGCTGACGTCACGCACACGGCCTTGCAGATTCCGATCGACGGGAGCCATACGATCACATGAGTGGACCAACTGTAGCCGAGGCCGAGCGCCTCCTAGCTGATAGCCTGCCCAATGGCACGGCGATGTATGTGGCCCTGTTCACCACGTTACCGGGCGCCGATGGCACCGGCGGGGTCGAGACCAGTTACACCGACTACGTTCGCAAGAGTCACAGCGCGTGGCAGACCATCACGGTGAGTACTACGACCGTGCGCCGGCAGAACGTGGGCGCGGTTGAGATAGTCGCGGTAGGTGGTGGAGAGGATGTCACGATCGTTGGGTGGGGGATCTACGATGCGAGTACCGACGGCAACCTCAGGCACTTCGGACCGCTGCGCAACTCCTCGGGCGATGAGCAGCCCAAAACCCTAATCCCCACCAACCAACTACGCTGGCCCGACGGTACGCTCAAGGTGCAGTTTTCTCCCACCACAGACCAAACGGAGGCGCCTGAGATGAGCGCACTATTCGGACCCACCCTTACCACCAACGCGACCCCGGCCACGGATAACCTGTACACCCTCGATGATGAGGAGGGCGTGCAGTTGGAGGTGGATCTATTCTGCCGACACACCACCGCGGCGGCTACCGACTACCATTATTGGCGACGGTTCCGCGCGGGGTACGTTCGTGATGGGACCACCTCGCTCTGGTATCTCCACGAGATCACCACCGACGGGGCAGCTACTCGGAACATACTCACCACCGCAACCGCCGAGTTGATCCTCAGCGGCAACACGGTGCAAGCACAGTTCACCGGGGAATCATCCAAAGACCTCACATGGTTTGCCCTCGTGCGATCGGTGAGTGACAAGGCGTAGCCATGGCGTTCGTGGACACCAACGCGTTTGAGCAGACCACCACGGCTGCACCCGCATCCTCTGAGATTGACTCCGGGGAAAGTCGGCGGGGTTGGCTCGGCCTGCTCCCGCCCGGTCGCATGTGGCCGCGCCATGCTGGCACGAATCTATACGATTTCGTCGATGGGATCGCACAGGAGGGCGAGCGTGTTATCCAGGGAACCAAGCAACTGCTAGAGGCGCGCGACCCTCGAAACGCTTACGCCCTCCTGCCGGAGTGGGAGGAGTTGCTAGCGCTGCCCGATTGCGACACCGCGAGCACCTTGCCAGACGATCGGCGGAACACCGCCTACGCACGGCTCGTGAACCAAGGCAACTTCGCCCCGGACGAGTTGATCAAGGCCGCGGACTCACTCGGATACGCGATCGAGATCCGTCTCCCCTCAACATGGTTCAAGGCGCAGCTGGCCGTGTACACGCTCGGCACTTACAACCTATCGCACACCTCGACGTGGGATCGGCTGTACATCTTTTTACCCTCGGGCGGCAACGATGCGCAGTTAGAGTGCGAGATCGACCGGCTCATCCCTGCCCACATGGTGGCCAGCTACTTTTACACGTAAGGACAAAAATCAATGGATGAGTTTCAAGGCACCAACCCGAACACGAACGGCCTCACCGCGCTAGACGGGATCCAATACGACAACACCAAAGACGATACCGGGGGTCCGACCGCACCGAACGGCAACGGGTCATACCCCGACCAAGCGCTTTGGAACTCGGTGATTGGTGAGCTAATCAACGCGATCGTAGTTTGGGGTCCGGCCCTTTCGCCATCTCCGACCTTTGACATTGGCCAGCTCGCAGAGGTCATGGGCGATGGGAACCACGGCTATTATGGCGACGGGTCCACCGGCACCCTTGTCACGAGTGGCAATGTCACGCTGTCCGAGGATCGGTTTTATGATGACCTCACCATCTCGGCCGGCGATCGGGTGTTCACTGACGGTTTTATCCTACACGTAAAAGGGACGCTGACCATCACCGCAACCGGGGAGCTACAGCAAAACGGCCTCAACGGCACCAACGGCGCGGGTGGAGGCGCGGGTGGAGGCTCGCGCGGACCCGGGACGGTGCGCGATGGTACATCCGGCGGCAACGGGGGTGCGTCCGGCAACCCCGGCGTGGCTGCCACGGACCCGTTGGATTCATTTGGAGGAGCGAGTGGTGCCGGGGGGCAGGGTAACGGCGTGAATGCAGGTGGGGCCGGAGCGGCGGCGAGCGCCCCGGCAGCCACCGAGGGCACGATTCGATCCCTACCCGCGGCGGCGAACGGACTCACCACGGGCTATGCGAGTGGTGTCGGTGGTATCCATGTCCGGGGAGGTGCGGGCGGTGGTGGTGGTGGTGGTGGTGCAGGTGACGCGGGCGGCGGTGCGGGCGGTGCGGGTGGTGTGTTGATTGTCCGTGCGCGCCGCATCGTGCTCGCGTCGGGGGCGATCATTAGCTCAAACGGTGGCGTCGGCGGCGCTGGCTCGGATAATAGTGGCGGTGGCGGTGGCGGTGGCGGTGGGCTCGTGCTCATCATCCGCCGCATCATGGAGGACAGCGGCGCAACCATCGAGGCCGGTGCCGGTGCCGGTGGCGCTGGAGACGGGACCGGAGTGAACGGATCCGCCGGCTCGGCCGGCACTGTGATCCAGTTAGTAGGATAGGTGACGAAATGACATTACCAATCGGCAGACAAGCGGACGGCACGTGGGTTGCGGCAACCGAGACGTTGAGGGACGCCATCGGATCAAATCAGGGGCTTGTGGTGGGGGATCTGTGCCTCGTGCAGGCCACCGACACGGTTTGGGTTTGTTTGACAGTGGCCGGGGGGGATGCGTCCACGTGGGGCGGCCCCGATAACGATTTTTTCGGATGGTTCACCTATAGTTCCGCCGGCTCCGCGGCCTTGCGTTACATGGACTGGCGCAACGTCGTTGAGGGATCCGCTATCGGAGTGGCGCAGATGTTGGTGGTCCCGTTCGATTGCCACGTGGCAGAGGTGGGCCTGCTGTCGGAAACATCCGCGGGTGTTACCACCATCGGAATCCACCTCAACAAAAACACCACACCCGAGGAATCTGACACGATGACGCCCCCCACGTCTGAGCCGGCCGGGGTCCTCACGTTTGACGGCACGGGGCACTCATTTTTGAAGGGTGAAACCCTCACCATTTCTGTTGATCCAACCAACGGTATAAACAACGCCCGAGGGTGGGCACGGCTCCACAGAGTATAAAAGCATGAGACAGATAAAAAAATCTGGTCCTCCCGAAAACGGTGAGGTGTTGATCACCGGTATCCGCGGGACGTGTCGGTTCGTGCGGAGCAAGATCCCCGGTGTCACGGTCCGTGACAACGGCGACGGCACCGCGGCGATAGTCTTACCTCCGGACATGAAACCAGGCGAGGGGGCAAACGTATTCTGGGAGGATGACGACGGCATGCGCCCCACCGCGTGTGTGATGCCCAACCCCTCCCAAACCCTTGAGCAACGCGTGGCCGCGTTAGAAAGACAAAAATAATGCACTTACTTAGAGAAATCACGATTTCAGGATTCACCGGTGATGCCGATTGGGTCGGCGATGAGGATGCGGTCGAGTTGGCCGATTCGGCGTTCCTCAAGATGTCCGGAGGCTGGACCGATGTCCAATGGGTCCTGCTGTACACCGACACGAACGGTAACAAGATCGGCGCGGACGCGGGCACGTTCAATGCCCAAGTTACGTTTCGGCAACAGACCGCGCAGGGCGTGGATGACGGGGCCGCCGAAAACAAATACTGGCGCGGGGCTACTCAGTCCAGCGTCAATGCGGGCGTGTTGCAGAACGGCGATGCGCAGTTCGGAGGCCGCACCCGACGCCCCGAGGTTGAACTAACCGTGCGTATCACCGGCGCCCTCACTGCCCCACCGGCACTTGCAGTACGCGCGCAGATCTACGCGCAGGAGGTATAAATGACCACCGAGGACAAGATCGACGCGATCCATGATGCGATATTCGACCCGGATGCGGGTGTGTTTGCACGCCTACAACGCCTCAGCATCGAGCAACGTCTACTCGTGAAAGCGTTTGACAAGCACGAGAATGCCGACGGACTCAAATCCTTGGCCAACGAAAAGCGTTTCGACAAGATCGAAAACGCGGCGTCCGGTCGCAAGGGGTGGATCCTCGGCCTGCTCGCGGCGCTCGGCATCGGTGGGGCAGCAGGGAGTCAGATCCCATGAGGACAGACTGGGGAGATAGGGCACCACGCCCGGTCCGGACACCGCTGTTCCAATACCTTGATACGGTAGGAGATGGCACCGGCACGAAACAAGCGATCGGTGATTACAGAACGGGCGAGGTGTTTAGAATCGATGCGCCTCCGGGTTTCATCTGCGTTATCTACAGGATGCTGGTTCACATCCAGGACGCCGTAAGCTGGCGCGCCGATCGTTATGGCGGGCTAGGAGCTGCGCTCCCAAACGGGATTAGCATATGGGTTCGATCAGACGACCCGACACGTGAGGTGGAGTTGACCGACGGCATACCGATCAAGAGCAACGCCGAGTGGGCACAGGTGTGTTACAACACCGAGCAAACGGCATTCGGTGCGGGTGATGATTACCTGCGTGCGCGCTGGACGTTTTCGAACTCCGGGCAACCCTTGATCCTGCGCGGTGATTCCAATGACCGCTTGACCGTGGAGTTGAGCGACGACTTTACCGGTCTGGTTGCGCACACGTTCAAGATTCAGGGTATTAGCATAGGTGCCGTTGACGATGTCGGGATGGCACAGATGCAACTGACCTGAGCGCCTCCTCAACCGCGGTGTGCAGCGCAGCGTGCGTGCCCACCATCGGGTCCAAGTTGACTTGAGCAAGGCGCACGAACAGCCGACGCCACCGAGGGCCATGATCCACGTTGATAGGTAGGAACCGGTGGGCCACCTCATGGGCGGCGAGCGCTCGCACCCGGTGCGGGTAGCCGTGTGGGAGCACGAGCACGATGCTCCGGGGTGCGTCGCACCAACACCAGCCCTCGGTGTATGTGTGGGCCCGCGTGATTCGGACCTTGACCGACGCGGGCCCGAACTCATGACGTGGTAGCATCCGTTCGAGACGGCGGACCTCAGCGCGGCCGAGCGCGTGCAGGGTTTGATCGCGCCCGTTCATGATCCGGCCGCGTCCTCGCGCATTGCGTCGAGACAATCCGGGCAGTGTGTCTCGCCATCGAGGATCTCCTCATCACAGCCACGGCATTCGGTGGGCTCATGCTGGTCGGGTTGGTCGGTGGGTTGGTTGATCATCCGAACACCTCCGACCCGTACACGCAAAACTGTAGGAATAGATCATAGTCACTGTTGAGCCCATCATCAACGACCAACCGCCCGAACGTTTTAGGGTGTGTGCGTCTCATGAGGCTGAGGGCCCGGCCGGCGCAGGGCATGTCTACCCACCGATCCATTGATCCGCCTCGGTTGTCATCGCATGCGATCCACCACCCATCAGTGCGCTGCTCTGCTCCACCCCACCACAACCGATCCGGCACGCCCTCGATCCACTCGGCGATCGTTTTGAAGTGGATGGCGATCTCGACGTGGGCATAGCACCGGCGCTCGGCCTCGATGTCAACCGGGTCTAGCGGTCCGAGCAGCTCACAAGCACGGTTGAGCAGCGCGGCGATCTCGGTGTTGTTGTCGGTCATGGTCGGTTCCTTTTGGTGAGGGGTTGGTGGGCTAGTCCGCGAAATCCACGATGATGCGATCGGAGTGGATTTCGATCTTGAACACGTCCACCGCGTCGGTGGTGTCGAGGTCCGCGATGCCCGCGGCCACTTCGCGGATGGCGGTTTCGAAGAGTACGATATTGGCGCCGGTGTTGTTTACGAGGAGGGCGGTGCGGGCTTCGTTGGCGGTCATGCCCCCTATCAATGCACGCGGTGTGCCAAGCCTAAAGCGCAGTGATCAACCACCGACCCTGACACAAATGTCGCGGTGCGCCAATCACACAGCCTCCAGGGTATGGCATCGGTGTCGCGGTCTTGAGCGACCTAGGCGGTGTCCAATGATCCCGCTTACTTACACCCAAGGCAACCGCGACGCCAATGTCATACTGAACAGGCGTGAGTAGGTGCGCGGCCAGCCAAGCGCGTAAGCGCCGCATCCCGTCCGCGCTCCCGTGCCGCCCCACGAGACGCCGGGCCTGCTCGGCCACCTCGCTAAGGGTCAGGCGGTGAATCTCTTGATAGAGGGCCCTCACGACGTCACCACGATATCCAGGACATCGCACCCCAGGTCAGTCCTCCGGAGGACACCGTCCGCGCTGGCGAGGACCAGATCGAAGCCGCCCACCCGCAGCGCCACCTTGCGGGTGCGGAGGATTTTGGTTTGGGCGGGAGTGAGGGCGGCAGCGATTTGGTTGGGAAGTAGCATCACTCCCCCTACCCTGCACCCGCCATGCCAACTAGTCCCGCAGATCCAACACCTTCGAGATCGGAACCGCGTACCCGATCCCGCTCCACGTCCCGAACGGACTCGGGGTGCGGATCGCCGAAGCGATGCCAATCAACCTCCCCCTCCGATCAAACACCCCGCCACCGCTCACACCGGGGTTGAACGCGGCATCGACCACGAGGCGGTCCCCGATCTTGCTGACGATGCCCTCCGAGAACGTCCACGGCTCGCTCAACGGATGGCCGACCACGATCACGGTGTCGCCAACCCGCGGCTCACGCTCCCCCACCCGAACCGGGTCCAGCTCGCACCCCGAGACGATCAGTAGTGCGGCGTCGGTCTCGGTATCCTTACGCACCTCCTCCACCTCGCACTCCTGCTCATCGTACGTGTGCACGGTCGGGGGCGGGGCCTCATCATCGGCGCAATGGGCCGCCGTCGCCACCTCGGTGGGGGATATGGACACACCGGCGCAGCGCCCTCCGACGTTCTCGACCTTGACCACGGCGCTGGTGAGGCGCTCGACCTTGTCCGGGCAGGAGGTGAGACCGAGGACTAGGGCGAGGGTAAAGATCCGCATCTGGGTACTATACCACAGAACGTGAGGAAACTCAAGGTATGTACCCCCACGCCCGGAGCCGCTCGAGCGCCTCAGCCTCGCCGTACGCGACCGCGGCTGCCCACCGGCGAGACGCCATGTAATCCAGCCAAACCAGCTGAGCGGCCGAGGGCTTGCCCTTGGGTGCCTTGAGTTCGAGGGCGGCGGCCACGTATCCGCCACACGGCGGCGGGGTGATGATCACGAGGTCGGGAACGCCCGTGCCCCCGAGGAGGGGTAGGCCGTTGGGGGAGGTGGCTCCGAGGCTCTTGGCCTTGGAGCGGGCGTATGGCGTCATGGATCCAGGATTGTACAGGTGGAAAAAGGACACGTTGTTTTTCCGGAGGTGGCCTACCACCGAGAGATGGATCTGCTCCTCGGGGTTTTGGCGGGGGAGCCTAGGTCTGCGCATCAATCCTCGCGCGCGCGATAGCACAGAACTCCTCGGACAACTCCAACCCCACGAACTGGAAACCCTCTAGCTTGGCCGCGATCCCGGTCGTGCCGCTGCCCATGTACGGGTCGAGCACCACGCCGCCGGGCGGGGTCACGAGACGCACGAGGTAACGCATCAGTGCGATCGGCTTGACGGTCGGATGCACGTTCTTTCGCTTGGTCTTGCCGCGCTGCCGGGGATTGTCGGCCGGTGTGCTGCGTCCGTCGTCTACCACGGCTGCGACAAAGTTCTCTAGCCCGGCCTCGCGCTCGGCCTTCGATGCTTTGGCGCAGTAGAAGAAGCGCGAGGCTCCGCCGGTGTCTCCCACGGTCACGGATCGATCCGAAACACCCGCGCCGTGTTGCCCGTAGACTTGCCGATCGGTAGCGCTGCGCTGATCCTCTCGCATGGCTCCACTCTTGAGCGTCCCGCTCTGCTCGTCGAGGATAGAGCCGGCCTCTTCGTCGAGGATCACGTTAGCGGGCCAGCGGCCGACGTTCGGATCTTGACCCGGCCCCCATGTCCGCCCGTTTTCGGGAACGGATCCAAACCCAAACCCGAGATCATCTCCGGCGGTCGGCAGGCTCGTCGGCACGTCTTTAGATGTTCCTACCCTGCACCTGTCGATCTGCACCACGCCCGTGCCGTGCGCGAGCACGTTCTTTGCGACCGTCCCGATCAGCGGCTTGCGAGCGAGAACGATCGGCTCTTGCGCGGGCTTTAGCGCGGTGCCCTCGCCGCGGTGCGGGTCGCCCGTTGGGTGGGACGGGCATAGGTGATCACCCTCAAGGCGCTTGTCTGGCTTGGGTAGGTTCTTATCGTAGTGACGGCCGGGCTCGGTACATAGCCGCATATCGATGTCACGACCAGGGTTTGCGGATTTGGGAAACCCCGTCCCGTACATCCACGCGAGCTGGTCCCGGATCTCAAAACCCCCGAGGCGCATGGCGATCACCATCAGATCATAGGTGCGGGTGCCGGCGAACGACAGCACATGGCCGCCGGGCTTCAGGACCCGAAGCACCTCGCGCCAGACCGACGGGCCGGGGACAAATGAGTCCCAACTTTTACCCATGAACCCGGACCCGGTGTGGTGATAGTCCTCGCCCGCGAGCCAGTTCGTGAGCACCTCGGCCACGTCTGGCTCCTTGGACAGACCGTAGGGCGGGTCGGTCACCACCGCGTCGATACAGTTGTCGGGGAACGTGCGGAGGGATTCGAGGCAATCGCCGGGGATGATGTGGATCATTCCTCCCCCTTCTTATCACAGATACGCTCCACCACCTTCTTACCGATCTCGATGAGGGTAGCGATCACGACCGCCTCAATGATCCGTTTCACGGTGTTCATCCCGCGTTCTCCCAACGGATGCCGGCTAGCTCCTCGGCGACGGCTCGGGCCAGCGCCTTGATCTGAGTGGATCGGATGTCTTGACGGCCTAGGATCTCGGCCGTGCGTTTGAGTAGCCGCGCCTCGATCTCCCGATCGAGTGCTTCTAGTTCGGCGCCTTTCATCCGTAATCCTCCAACAGCGCGACGGTCAAGCGCAGCGCCTCGGACAAGTTATCCACGCGATAGGTCACGGCCTCAGCGATCATCGGGTGCGCCTGATGGATTCCACCCTCGCCCTCGATCAAGATCACCGGCTTGTGTGCGTGGTAGGCCCACGCTATCTCCATCACGGTGCCGGCGCTGATCCGTTTCGTGTCCATCAGGTTGGCGATCAACACATCGCACTTGTGGCAATCGTAGTGATCCCGGTGCATGACCGCGCGCGCGGTCGTGGTTACATCGTACTCGTGCGAACCTTCGAGCACACCCTCCGATTCGCGTAGGTGCTCCTGCCCGCGCAGGGGGGAGATGCCTTCGATATCAAACGTCCTGAGATACCGCTTGGCATCATCACGCCAGTCCTGTGCACCGTCGAAAGTCAGACCAGAGATCTGGCCGGCGAGGTAAACCGAACTCATGCACCACCTCCTAGGCCGTCGAAATCCCGGATCGGTTGGAGGCCCTCGTCGGGGGTGCCTTCGAAATCCCTAGACCCCGGCAGGGACGTAAACCCCGACCCCTCCGCCAAGTCCGGAGTTTGAGGCAACCCGAACAGGTCCCGCACCATGTACTGCAGGTCAGCCACGTTGCGGGCGGCGAGAATATGATCGGCCTCCATGGACTCGTGGTGGGCCTCGGACTCGTGCTCCGATTCGTATTTCCACCCGGGGCGGATCACCCGAACGATCGTGCCGTCTAACCTTCGGACGGCCTCAGCCTCGTTGGGGAACCGGCAGTCATCAACCACGATCAAACCCTCGGTGGGCAGCCCGTTGATCCAAGCCCGCATCCACAAATCGCCGTGGATCATCTCCCGCCCCCACTGGGTGCCGAGCGATTGCATGGCCTCGCGCGGGGTGCAGCCGAGCAGAGCGCTCGGGGTCTCCTTGAGGTTTCCATCCACCTCCTCCCGAGTGAGGCCGAGGGCCCGGAGCATGGCCTTGAGTGGACCGGCAAACCGGTGCCGGATGTAGCCCCCGCTCACCAGGGCCGCGGCGGCGGTAGACTTCCCGCAACCGGCGGGGCCAATGAACGCGATGATTTTTCTCATGAGCTGACCTCGAGGGTGGCGTTGACTAGCCGAAACGATGACCACGGTACATCCCATGCGATCCGGTTTGTTTTGAGATCGATCACCACAAACACACCAGGCTGGTTTGCCCCGTCGTTCCAGCCCAGGGGCCTTTCGATTACGAGTGCTAGATCGCCATCCGTCTCGCACTGGATCACATCGCCCGGTTTGAACGAAGGTTCGGATTTTTTCGTGTGGTTGATTTTCATGAGCTGACCTCGAGCGTGGCGTTGACCAAGGTGTAAGAGCCTCGGGTGTTGCACCAATCCACCCGGTTAGTGCTGAGGTTGAGCACAACCCACTCTCCGGGGTCGCCTCGGCCGGACGATCACGATGTACAGATCACCACCATGGTGCTGGATCACGTCTCCGGGCTTGAAGGGTTGCGGGGTTGGTTTCTTGTGGTTGATTTTCATTGTCGGTTCCTTTTCATTTCGTCCGCCACGCGATCAACTAGCTCGCGCGTGGTTTTGTGGTTGGTGGAGCACATGAGATTACCGTAGACAAAGCTCCGGCGCTGCTCCTCGCGGTGGGCCTCCTGCTCCTCGGGAGTGAGGGCATCAAAGGCCGCCTGCGCTTTTTCGACCAGTTCGTACAGGGTCATCGGTCCCTCAGATGTTCCTGGTTCTCGATCTCTAGTGCGCAATCATCATGCCCATTGATCTGCGGGTAGGGCTGCTTTCGGATCCACGCAACGCAAGCCGCGCGCTCCTGCCTTACACGATCCACGATCATGGCCCGGACGGTGGCGGGGGTTAGTATGGGTTTGATTTTTTTCAAAGCCCCGCCCTCACTTGCTGGATGCCTACGATGTGTCGGTTTATCATCCCGTGTTCCTTATGCCACACATCGAGCCGCATGTCACGTCCTGATCTGTATCCCTGTTTCGCGTGCCATGCATCCTTAGGGGCCATGGTTCGGAAGCTCTCGGCCGTGAGGCCCATCAGTTCGATCCTCGAATCGTGGTGGATGTGGCCGGTGTACGCGTGGCGGTAGAGCGTGCGCCCCCACGCCTCGGGCATGTCCACGGACATGATAGCGGCGAGGTCTTTCATCTTAGCGTTATTCCCATGCGTCGACATGATCAGGCACTTACCCCATTCATGATACCAGAAGTGCGCCGGGCTGGTGTCGATGTGAACGCGGGGGTTATCGCGGTAGTGGTGCTGCAGGCAAATGGCCAGCATGATCGAGGTGTGCTCATCGTGGTTCCCGATCTCCATTCGAGCGATCACCCGGAGGTGTTTCTCGAGCGCACGATCAATGATGCGGCACACGACGCGCACACCGACCCCGAGCACGCGGGACCAGCGGCCATCAACGTCCACCGGCGTCCCGGCCGTGGTTGTGCTGAGGCGGTTATCCGAGTGGAAAAAGTCGCCAAGGTTGATCACCACCGCAGTCTCAGCCGGCGGCGCGAGGTGGACCAAGTGATCGACCGCGCCAACGAGTTCACGCTCGGCGATCTTTAGATCGAAGTTTTCCCCCGCCTCCTCACTCCACGCGTACATCCCCAGGTGTGGATCTCCCATGGGATACACGCACATGAGGTCCGCCGCGGTCGAGGCCGGTGGCGCTATGACCGGCTCGCGCGGGAGCTTTTCGCCGATGGTTTCGATGGCTTCTAGCAGCTGCGCGTGCCGGTGCTCCTTGCTGGCCTTGGTCTTGATCCAGATCTTGCGCACCGGATCGTACTGACTGGCGCCGAGGATCTCGAATCCCCCGGGCACTGGTTTTGACGTGTAGTCGTGGAGGGCCGGATCTTTCTTGGCGGCCCGGAGGTTGCGCTTTGCTTCCGCTCGGCATGGCTTGCACCGGCTGCCCTCACGAGGCTCGCCGCACTTAGGGCATTTATTCATCGCCACCCACCACCGGGCAGATGTCTGCAGCAAACCGCAACGCCATGGCGGCGACCTGGATCGCCTCGTCGCGCATGCGGATCTCGGACTTGCTTCGCTGTTTCACCTCGTCCCACAACTCGTCCACCTCCTCCCACAGGACGGCAAAGCCCTCGTGAGCTGAGTTGAACCGGGGAAACTTTCGGCGGGCCTCGACCAGTTCGATCCATGCCTCATTTACGGCAATGCTATCCTGATTTTCCATCTCCGAATCCTTTCGCGTGTAGCAGGTTGCTCATGTTCTCGATGGAGCGCTGTAGCTCGCGCACTTGTTTCTGCAACAGCTCGATCTTCTCGGCGTCGGATACGGCGATGGTGTCGGTGTTGATCATTTGACGATCGTTTGGTTCCCACGCACCGGCCGAACACCCGGCACACTAAGCCCGGCCTTCATAGCCTTGGCCTCGCGGTCCAGTCGTTTCGTGTCCAGCAAGTAATACTCCGCGGGGATCGGCTGGCCGGTGAACTCCCACCCCCACGTTTCGCGCTGGTGTGTCCCGGCAGGAGCCACGGCCACGGCCGCGATCGTCTCCTGCACCTCCTCGTGCGTTCGAGCCTCACTGAGTTGTGCCTGCACCTTCGCGGCCTCGGTCGCTTGCCAGCCCGAGATCTGCAGCTTGAGGTGGGACTCACACTGGGTGAGCTGGTCGATCGGCCGCTTGAACAGGGCCGAGATCTTGGTCGCGATCTTGCGCAGGGGCTTGGCCATCTCATCGCGCTGGCCTTCCAACCCTTTGCGCTTGTCCCTGAGTTGTCGGGTGACGTCGGCCGCTTGCTGTGCGGTCTCGGGCGAGGTCACACGGTACGCCAGGATCTGGCGGCTCATGGTGTTCGCTTCGTTGAGGGCGAGTGCGGCCTGTTGCTCCTGTAGTCGTGTGTCTATCATGACAGCCCCCGAACCAACACAGTCCGAAACTCACTCACGATCTCATCAATGGACATGGTCTCCAACTGTATGAGCTGCTCGATCTCCCCGAGCGGTAGCTCCTCGTCCTCCTTGCGATCGTAGTAGAGAAAATCGGATACAAGCCCGTCGATAGTGTTTTTTACGATCTGGGGTATCATAACTTCTCCACCGCCCGATACGCCCGGGCGATCTCTAGCGCATGCTCGTTGTCTGGCATAGCTCGGTGCAGGGTGCCGGTCTGTTCGGGGATCTGATGGTGGGGCCACATCATGCGCAATACCGACACGTCGAGGTGTCGGTGAATGAGACACTTGTCCAGGCCGGGCATGTGCTCGTGCAGGAACCCGCGATCAAAGTGAACACTCTTGCCGGCCAATGTGACGCGACCATACGGGTGGATCAATCTGTCGTGGATCTGATTCTCCGCATCTTCTAGGGAGATCGCAGTCAGCCCCGCTAAGTCAGCACATAGCCCGTTCCCGGCATGGAGCCCGAGACAAAACGGCGTCCACTCTTTGCGCGTGTGGGTTACGGCCTGATACCGAGCCAACTCGTTGAAATCCTCGTCCGTGATGATTGCGGCGATCTCAACGATCCCGTTTTCGACCGGGTTGAGTCCTGTGGTTTCGAGGTCTAGCCACAGATATACTGGTTTACGTTCGCTCATCTCATCCATCCTTCTGGCACGGCCTGCCCCTTACCTATCACAGGTCCGGGCACGAGTCCAAGCTCTTTGATCATTGGCGCCGCCACCCCGCGCCAGATGTCTGGCCCGCAGTCTTTGAGGCCGCGTTTGTTCGTGGCGTTGAAATGCGTTCCGATGGCCATGCGCTCGTTATCGGAGCCCTCCAACCGGCGCAGGGCGATCACCTCCTCATACGCGTACCGGATGAGGGCGCGGGCGGTACGGGCCTGCTCGGGCGTGATGTCCGAGTGACCCGAGATCTCCAGGCTGATAGAGAACCGGTTGTACGAATGGGCCGCGGCGCACATGCTCAGCAGCGGTTGGCACAGGACCCCTACCGCGTCTTTGTCCACGGCCAACTGCACTGGTGCTCCGAGGAACCGGTGGTAGCCCATGACAGTGGCAGCCGTGTGCATACAGAATGCCGTGGTCTTGACCGCGGTCCGGACTCCGAACGGGATGGCCCGGCGCGCGTCGTTGATTTTGGTTTTCTTGAGGCGTTTTGGATCCCGATACCAGCCCCACACTCGCGGGTCGTAGTGGATGCTCCGGTCGTGGCGTCGGAGGTCCACCACCTCGCACGCGGTCCGGAGCCGGTCGATCGGCGCACCGGTGTCGATGACCGGTGCGGGCGTGTGCGGGATCAGGTACGTGAGCAGGTCACGTACTGAGAACCGTTCGAGTGCGGAAAAGGGGTTCATCGGCTAAACCACCGGATCAGTGCGGCGATATCCTTCGCGGCGTTGCGGTGTCGCTTGACCTGGCGCAGTGCTCGGCGGTAGCGGCGTTTGTGTTGCCGCAATGTTGAGCCCTTGAGTATTTGGGAGAGGTTGTAAGCCTCGCCAGCCTTGTCCTCGTGACGTTCGATCCGGCGTTCGAGTAGAGGCCACTCCCCGGTTTCGATCGCCTCATCCAACTCATCGCGCAGGATGCTCGCGCTTTGTTTCAGGATTCTACGTGCTATCAGGCGCCACATTTTCCAGCTCCTTGGGTGAAATGAAGGTGCGGATCGTGTGCCCGCGTTCTTTGGTGGGTGTGAGTTTGGTGATCGGTTTCGGTTTTCGAATCCGTCGGTTGCGTAGGAACAGCGGGCACAGGACCGCGGCGTATCCCTTGGCCTCGGGCGGCACACTGGCCACGTGATGGATGGTGAGGCCGTGCTCACGCGCGGCTACTCGGAGCCATGAACGGAACCGGCGGCCGGGTTTCCGAGAGCGGCGGGGTCTAGTCATGGATCACCAGCTCAATGCGATCCGCGATCTCTAAAAACGTCTGGCCGCGGTCGTTGGCCTGCGCCAGTTCTCTGACTAGATCATCTCCTATAAGGGAGACACCAAAAGACTCAAGGGTGTTGCTCTCCCCCAAATAGGTGATTGTCGAGTCGTTGAGTGATGTTCGCCAGTTTCCGGTGGCCTCGTCCAACTCCCAATACGCGTCCTGGGTGACATCGTAAAGCACGCCTAGGCAACACATGTGCCCATCCTCGTTACACAACGTCTTTGTGCACTGTTCGTACTCGCCACTGCGCAGCGCTCGCAACCATTCTCGTTTTTGTGTTTTTGTCAGCATCCCCCACCACCCTAGCACTTCAGATACCGATCCACAATCACTGATTCAACTTTGATCGGCACGTCGGGGCACCATCGGCCGAACGCCTCGACCATGATCCGCTCTTGCTCGTGGAGTACAGCCTCGGCCCGATGCACGGGGGCTAGTGTAACATTTTCATCGTGCACAAACAAGACCTGCGGACAACCGTACAAGGGGGAGGAGGGGTCCCGTGCGGCCAACCAGAGCTGCCACAACGCGTCCCCGGCCGCGTCCGCGGCGATGCCTTGGAAGGGCGTATTGCACAGCTCGGTGTACCGACACCCGCCCCGGATCCGGTGTGACCGGTGCTGTATGAACGTGGCGCCGGCCGAACCCGCGGCATCAATGCGCCGGCCCATCTCCCGAAAGTAATCCCGGGTCTGCCACGTATCTAACCACGTGCGCTTGACCTCCTTGGCGCGGCCCTCTGTCAGCTCCACATCGTATTGCGCCGCGAACTCAACGAACCGGGCCGCACCGAGGCCGCCAAGAAACCCGAAGTTCGGGATCTTGGCAAACTGCCGCATAGCCTTGTGCTCGGGGTTCTTTGGATCGTATGCCGAGTAAGGGATCTGGAGCAGCCTACACGCGAGGAGCCGGTGCGGATCCATCCCGTTACGCAACGCCTCACCCATGACCGAGTGCCCGAAGAGATCGATCTCGATCTGGGAGAACCCGACCAGCTCGGCCCCGGTCCAGTCCGAGATCACATACTTGTAGCCGGGCGGCGGCACGAGGCACTCACGAAAACCGCCCTCCCGCGCCTGGTTCTGCAGGTTCGTGCCCACCCACTCCCATGACTCCAGGTCTGCTAGCTTGCGCTTGCCCTGCGGGGCACTCGAACCCGTGCGGCCCGTCTCCTTGAGCGAGTCGTAACGCGTGCGCACGACCGGGCGGGAGAGGATCGGGATCGTTTTCGTCCGGAGTCCGCGCAGCGCTTTGAACTTGCGGTATTTGTCCAGCGGATGATCCTTCGGGATCCGTGCGTGTTTGAGGGCTTGCTCATCCAGGCTCACACCGCTGCCCTCGGTTTCGGCGTATGCGATCCCGGTCGCCGCACAGTGCTGCACCATCACCGCTGCGGCGGCCTTGGTATCACACACTAGCTTGCGTTTCGGTTCCTTTTTCGGACCCTGCCATCGCGCGAGGCCGATACGTTCGAGTTCATCCCCACCAACCCGGATCCGCTCGTCCAGGTCCACGGCCACGCGGCCCACCTGCTCGGGGTCGGTGTTCATTCCGATCAAAGTCTGGCTCCACAGCGTGAGGGCCTTCCGCACCTGGCGATGCTGATCGGCGAACACGTCTAATGAATGCTCGCCACGAAAACGTTCCTGTGCCTCGAACACGGCCCACGTGGCGGTTGCGTCGTTGATCGCATACGCTTGAGCCTCGGGCGGCCACTGTGCGATCGGTACGTTGATCAGCTCGATGTAGCGCATGCGCCACTCATCGTTTTTGTCCACGTGGATGCCGGCCCGTCGGTCGGACACGGCCCCAAGGTTGTACAAGAAACGGATCCGGCGACCCTCAGCGATATCGATGAGCTTTTCTCGGATCAGGACATCGAACACGCGCTCTGCTCGGTACGCCTCTATGATGAGGTCCCACAGGTCGGGCCACTCCTTGCCCATGACCGTCACGTCATAGGCGATATGTGCTCCGACGATCCCACCCTCCAACGACTGCACGGCAAAGCGTTTGGCCGCCGGATCGGACCGGTGGATCAGCGCGCTGCCGTGCTCGTTGGCGAACGCAATCGATACCAGAGGCGGGACCGGCACCTCATTGGAGGCTAGCCCCGTCTCGGTATCGAGTGCGGTGATCATCCCGTGTGGGTCGTCCGGGAGTTTACCATATCCTCCCAAGGCGTTCGGACATCCGAGGGTTCATACTCGGTGCCGGCACAGCCCCGGACCTCGGCCATGTCGTCAAGCTGCTCGGACACGGTTGGTAGTTTCACCACCTTGAACCGCCGCCCGTCCCGTGTGAGTCCGGCGGTCACTGGAACAGCCCCGCGATCCCTGGGGCCGCGCCGGGCGGAGGTGCTACCCCCGGAGGTGCGGCGGGCGGGGGGTTGAGGGGCTGCACAGGAGCCACGGGCTGTTGATAGACCGGCGCAGCGGCGGGAGCAACCGGCTGATAGACCGGCTGCACGGGAGCAACCGGCTGATACGGTGCCGGAGCCGCCGCGACGGGTGCGTACGCCTGCACGTGCGGCACGTTGTGGTCGATCTCGATGCCCTGCACGGTGCCGGGGTCCATCGCCCTCCAATCGTGAGTGGTCCAACTCTTGGTTGGATCCTTTTTCTGAGGTCTGGTCCAAGTCCTCAGCGCGAGCCTTACTCCGCGCATGGGCTGTGTGGCATCACAGATCGCCATGATGACGGCCGGGTTGGCCAAGTCTGCCTTGGTCACCGGGCGGCCCATCTTCATGCTCAACACCTCCAGACAAAACGCCTGAGTGTCGGATTGCCCGCTCTTGGAGTTGAGCATGCACATCCACGATCGGATCTCGTTGATCCGGATCTGTGGGTGAGACGATTCGATCACCTGGGTTTCGACTATGAAGATCTGCCCCGTCCCCTTCTGGGATTCGATCACCTTGATCTCCTGGACGTCCACCGTAAACGATCCATCCATCCCCATAAAGTTGGGTTGGGATCGGTTGCTGGCATCGGCGCCCGAGACGGCGGCGGCCCATGCTGGCGCAACGGCTACGGGGGCGGCGGGCTGAGCGTAACCCGGAGGTGCGGCTGGCGGCTGAGCGTAACCCGGAGGTGCGGCCGGTTGAGCGTAGCCTGGTTGTGGCGGTGCTGGCTGAGCGTAGCCTGGTTGTGGTTGAGCATAGCCTGGTTGCGGCGGCATGCCGTGCTGAGGCGGCATGCCCGGAAATGGTGGTGCTGGATGTGTCATGTGGTCCTGGTTCCTTTTCTAGCTCAATCTGAAAACACGATCGTGAGTAGGTGTTCACTCCCGCGCGCGTCGGAGTCGGCAATATAGATCGCCGAGAAATCGTGTTCATCGTCCCTAGAGTGGTGGTCTCTCAACCACCACTCTAGTGCTTCTTTCACCTCATCATCGGAGAAATCGTAGCTGGTTCCTTGCTGCATAATGGAGTAGTACTATCAAACCCAGGTCGCGTCAACTAGTTTCTGTCCGAACCCGGATGCTTTGCCCGTGGCCCTCGCCTGCGCAAGCACACGGTCTAGGGTGTTTCCGTGGTAGTCGATCACGTCCAGATACTTGACCCGGACCAGATCGGCGGTCTGCCCCTCGCGGTGGGTGCGAGAAATGAACTGCTCGTGGCCCACGTTCTTACCGGGCGGGGTTAGGCACAGCGACGTGTGCCAAGCCTGTAGATTCTTGCCCGTGCCGTGGGCGGCGATGGACACCGCGCAAGACTGTCCGGCCAGTGGCTCGGGGTTCTGCCCTCCACCAAAGTAGGGCAGCCCGAGGGATGCAAGCGCCTGCCCGGCCGCGCGCCAACGTGTCCAGACTAACCAGCCGCGCGCCTCGACGAGATTGATCGTCGCATCCATCACCGAACGGTCGAGCCACACCGGCACCGAGTTGGGTTCGAACTGATCCTTGACCGCGCGCCATGACGCGAGGAGCTGCCGGCCCTCGGTGGCGTAGGGGGGCAGAGGCTTACCACGCACCAAAAACTCCTGCCCATGCTGCTCCTCCCGACCGTCCAACGCATCACGGATCTGTTTGGGGGTGTCGTATCCGGGCAGCTTCTCCTCCAACACCGCGCGCTCATAGGCCCACCAATACCGCCGCGGCTGTAGCCACCAGTCTGGCGGGAGCGGATCCCAAACCTGATAGAACCCGAGGGCCAGCATGGACAAGCACGAGGGTGTCTCCATCTCGTTGAGCATCTCGCCATCCGGGCGCATGTCGGATGCCTCGACCTGGTTGATGATGGTCCGTAGCGTCTCGGGTAGAGGCGGACTCCACCGTTCGATCTCCAAGGCCGAGGCACAGTCCGAACCCGGCACGTAGACCACGCCCGCGGTCCCGCGCAGGTGTTCATGGAATCCGCCCGGCAACCTCTCCAGCGCACCCGGAGCGATGCGGCGGGCAGTACCTATGTCACGGTCGAGGCTCAAGGCCCACCGCTCAGCATCGACCGGGCGCAACGGCACGGGGGCCTTGTCTTTCAACGCATCCACGGCGAGGTGGTGCATGTCCATGAGCCGATCGGTGATCAGCGTGCCAGACATCGGCGCGTAAACACACTCGGGGTGCGCCTCGATGTAGCGACGGACCCGACGCGTGCGGCCCGAATCATTGCGGATCATGTGGGCCTCATCGGCCATGAGCAGATCAGGTGCCAGTTCATCGAGGGCGAACTCTCGAACGCTTAGCATCTCGTATCCGAGGATCCGCGGGAGCCTCACGTTCCAGTTTTGCCGGTACTCACAGAACTCGCGGCGGGTCTTTTCTACTAGTCCTTTTGGCACCATGAGGACGGGACGGACCGACCCGAGCAGCGTCGGGGCTAGGAGCGTAACTAACGTTTTGCCCGTGCCGCACGGCATCGGGGCGAACAGCCCGCGGGCTTGGTACATCTCCCGTAGGGCGGCGACCTGCCCCTTGCGTAGGCGGCCGACACCACCGGGCAGGATGAGAAAAGCGGTCAGCAGATCGATCAACTCCTCGGACACGTCATCCCGGCGGGGGAGGGACGCGACCCGGTCCACCTCCGAGCTGTGCTCCACGCCCTCGGCACGAAACAGGGCTGATAAGGGACCACCGCCGCGGCGGGTCTGCATTTCCGTGACGGTGGTCCCCATGTCTGAAAGTAGGGCCTCAAGGATGCTCATCTCATCATCGCCACGAGGATCTTATCGGTCTCGGTCTCTGACAAGCCCCGAGCCTTGCCCACGTACGCGATCGCCTGCTCCAACTCGGTCACGCGTTTCGACCGTGCGATCAGTTTGTTGACCGCCGCAATGATGTTGATCGAGTCCCCCACCTCAGCGTTGATTTGAGCCAGCTGCTCGTCCCTTTGGGACCGAAGCCCCTCCAGCGCTTGGAGGGCGCCGAGGTGCCCGCCCCGTGTGCCGGGCGGGGGTAGGGGTGGATCGCTCATACGGCCTTGATCTCCGTCAGCTTGGCCAAGTAGTTCTCGGCCTGTTCAATGGTGAGACCTGCACCGGCGCAGGCGAGGAGCACCTTGACCGCGTCAGCAAAGGCCGGGGTTTTGGCGCGAGGTTTTTTCTTCTCCTCGGCCGGGGGAGTGGTGGCCGTCGGATCGAAAGCGGGCGGCGTCACCGCCTCGACGGTAGACCCGGCTTGATCAATCACGACCGTTGCGGGTGCGGGTGGAGCCGGCAGACGACCGGCGTTGTACTCATTCATGACGTCGGTTGGGGTCCAGCCCTGAGGCGGGTTGGCCAACATCTGCGCCACATGTGGGGGCAACTGCTGTTGAGGTGGAGGGGTGGTGTTTTGATTCAAGGTCTGCTGTAGAGCGGACATGAGGTCTGGTGATTCCATGATCCACCTTTACCGCGATAACGTCGCGGCTGCAATATCTAACGGACTCACCCCTACGTGACACTCCTCACGATGAGGGCAGCCACCAAAAGCGTTGCACGCGGTCAACGTCCTAGGAAACGCCTCGGGCGGGAGGCCGGCCGCCTGGATGATCGGTAGCGAGTCCTCGTGATGGAGGGTCCAAAACTTGCGAGCGATCTCGTTGCGGTGCTCGACCATCACCAGCGGCAGACTCTTGGGCGGCTTGCGCCGGTAGTATTGCCAGTGCGCTCCGACCCAATCCACGTTGAAGTGATTGGCTGCCCAGTGCGAATAGATCACGCGCTGCGGGTCGGTCCGAAAATCCTTTTCGTAATCGTACTCACCGTCGACCATCCCATCCAGCGTCATCATGTGTTTGAGGTCGCCTGTCGTCTTGTGGTCGCACACCATCACGATGCGGCCGGGATCGTAGCCGTACAGCAGATCGATCCGGCCGGTGTAGTCTACGCCGCCAATGGTCACGTCAAAACGGTGCTCCACTACCTTGTTTTTGTCCTGGGGCAGCGGCAGCCATTCGAGGCCCGCGAGCATACACCGGCCTTCGGGCGTGGCCGGGGGTGGTGTCCCGAACTGTAGCCAGTTCTCGGCCACGGTGTGGCCTCGGGACCCGAACGCCGCGGCGGGTTTTTCGGGGGACCGAGGGCGTTGGCGGTCGTAGGCCCACCATCGAAAGCACAAGCGCTTGCGGCCTACTTGGGAGGGGCTAACGTGGGGCATGTTTCATCCTATCCAGGACCTCGCGCAGTTGGCTCAGGGCTGGAGTGTGGTGAGGTATCCCGACCGGCCACGTACTCAGGTCAGCTTTCCAACGACACCAAGCGATTCGTTCGGGGCCGACCACGACCGGGCAGCTGACATCACAAGGCTCTAGATTCCACTCGTCGGGGTTCATCACCACCCACAGTGATCCCGGTGAAACTTTTTCCCAACCCCGGTCACGAACACCACCCGAGCAGTGGTCCCGATCAAGCCGTCGGCCTTGGCCTGCCGGATCTTGAGGCCGCAGTGGGATACCGTCTCGTCCCCGCCCTCCATGATGATCCCGATGAACTCAGCTATCTCTTTGTTGGTGAACATCACTCCTCCACGAACGCGCCGCGGGTCCGGAATAGGGGGCCAATGAAATCCTCGGTCCTGTACTCGTTTCCTGATTCGAGATTGACCCCGCCGTCGTAGGTTCGGATGTACAATAACCCGCTCCGGACGGCGAACACATCGCCCATGGCCAAATCCTTGATCTTGACCGGGAGGTATTGTCTTTTTCGTATCTCCATCCTACTCGCCCTCCACGAATGTGCCGCGGATGATGCGGGCCAGTTCTCCCGTGAAATCCGTTTCACTTAGTTGCTGGCCATTGAACAGCACCACCGCACCGTCCCGAGTGCGTAAGTACATCCCGCCATCCTCGTCGGCGATACGGGTGGTGAACACCTCACCCTGGGGTATATTGGACAGAGGGATCGAATAGCGTTCGAGTGGGGCAAATCTTACTTTCATGTCATCCCCACCTTATCAGAACCCGACCCGTAAAGTCCAGCCCGAATATCCACCGCCGGCCGGCACCCACTCACGCTCGTCCAGCATCCGATAGAACACCCGCGCCGGGATCACATGCTCGCCGCCGTGCGTGGCCCACTGTCGGTAACGGTCGTAGATCTGGGCCCGCTGTGCTGGCTTACCCTCTCCACCCTCCACCATGCTCTCCAGGATGAACGCGCCGATCGTGTCTTGACTCTCACGGTAATCTTGGATCGCCTCGACCATCGCCCTCGGCGGCCGTGTGCGTTTACCCTCGGCCAGCCACGCGCCACACCCGGCCACGAGATAGCGCAGCACCCCCGATGCCTCCTCCGCCAACTTGCTGTTCAACTCTGGATCCTCCCGCCCTTCAAACGACACCATCCACGGCACCAGCTGCACGCGCCGCCAGAAACTATCCCCACTTTCCCGC
>SDBT01001358.1_pt1 | contig 42952 bp, 64 predicted proteins | sample 2277101 | NCBI WGS metagenome assembly SDBT01 (sample SAMN10404973, study PRJNA504765) | marine sediment metagenome | isolation source: marine sediment core GS10_PC15, 103 cmbsf | place: Arctic Ocean: Southern Knipovich Ridge | collected 2010
ATAAGATAAATTTTTTCAAGAGCTTTTTTAAAATCCATAATTTCATCTTTTTTTTCTTCAAGATCCCTCTCTAATTCATCAATTTGTTCCCGTAACTCTTCTGCTTCATTCATATTTTTTTAGGGTATCCAAAAGGGTCTAATCCTGCTAAATAATCTTGCAAAGATTGATCTAAATAAGAACATAGTGATGTAACAAAATCCGCATCATCTTTGTGGGTATTGTTGCCCCTGATTGATTTTTTAGTAAAATCAACATATTCTCGTAATATTTTTTGTTTAAGTTTATTTTTCATGTTATTCAATATTAAGATTCTTTGTCATCCACAAATCCAATTCATCCTTTTTAATACGGATATTTTTACTTGAAAACTTATAAGAAGGTATGGGGTTTTTTTTCCTATTCAAATATCTATAAAGAGTTGAAATAGAAATGTTTAAGTAGTTGGCTGCTCCTTCTGGGGTAAGCATTTTTTTGTCTGATTTGTGGCTATTTCTTATTAACATTAAAGGCAGTATAAAACAATTAATTGATAGTTGTCAAGTACCATTGCAAGCAATTGCACGCTATTGACAATAACTAAGAAATTATATATATTAAAAACAACCATGTTAAACCCTTTTAAAAAACACAAACTAAAAATAAAGACTGGGGATAAGGAATTTTCCGATAAAAAGCCTGATATTGAAGTGACCTTCACCCACCTCTTACCAGATCACAAAATAAAACAAACTCAATACATTGCTATGGCACTTTGCCCCATTCATAGTGAAAAAACCCCATCATTCGCAATGTATAAAGATACTGGCTCTTATTATTGTTTCTCCTGTCAAACAACTGGTGATTCATATACTTTAATAATGAAACTTGAAAACTTGAATTTTAAAGAAGCTTTGCAGTATGCGGAGGATAATAATTTGTATGATTAAAAGTAGAAAAATTTATTATTATCAATGTAGGAATTGTATAAAAAAACGCCAAACTATTTTTAGAGAAAGAGCTATTATATCTTTTTGTACAAAATGTATTAAAAAAATAGAAATACTAAAAGGTCAACAACACTTATTATATGATTAAAAAAAAGTACAAACTAGTTTATATAGAGTGGGCGGATGCAATTTCAACTGTAAATTGGGAAACGCATAAAAGTGCAATTAAATGGGCAAATAATAATGATTGGATTGTTAGGCATGTTGGGTGGATTTTGGAAGAAAACAATAGATATATTTTAATAGCTGGAAGTTGGACACCACAAGAAGGAAATGCCGTGGATCAATTTGGAAGCCTTCAAAAAATACCTAAAACCTGGATTCGTAAAAGAAAAATATTAAAAATATGATTCAAGCAACAAAAAAAGAAGAATTTATAGCAAAATATTTTAGTCACCTACTTAAATGTAGAAATTGTGGTTCAAGAAGTTGGGAAATTAAATGGTTTGGTGGGACAACTATTTCACATCAAGAATGTAAAATTTGTGGTTATGCTTTTTATCATTCCTTCATGCAGCAATTAAATAATCAAATTGTAAGAGATATGTTTTGGGATTACCCATGATCAATCAATACCTCAAAAGTCACTCATTAAAAGAAAAGTTTGTAAAATCTCTAGGCTGGACTTGGAAAGAAGGTGCTGCTACTATTGCAATCCCTATTTACGATCAAGAGAGTAAACTTCTTTATTCAAGATACCGCCACCTAGACAGCGTTAATAAATTTTCTACCGATAGAGGCTCCCATCCTGCCCTCTATTGCATCCACAAGGTTAAAAAAGAGGATATAGTAGTGTTCTGTGAAGGTGAACCAGACTGCGCTAGACTGTGGCAGGAGGGTATTCCGGCTGTTACTGGCACAAGTGGCGTTAAAACCTTTTCAAGTGCTTTAGCGAGGCCCTTAGCTGGTAAAAAAGTGTTAATTTGCTTAGATAGTGATGAAGCTGGTAAAAATTCTATAGAACAATATTTTAATGTTTTAAAAGAAGCCGGTGCTAAACCTCAAATAAAACAGTTGCCGGAGCAATTTAAAGATATTTCCGATTATTTTACTGGAGGGGCTACTAAAGAGAGCTTCGAAAGTTTACCAACTTTCAAATCTATAGAAGAATGGAGGGATGCCAATTTGCCAGAAATATATAATTGGGAAAATGCCGATGATATTTTAACTGCAGATTTACCAGAGGAAAAATGGTTGATTGATAAAATAATTCCTACTGAGGGATTTATTTTTTTTGTTGGACCAGAGGCTTCGGGTAAATCTTTTCATTCACTGATGTTAGCTAATAGTGTTACTACCGGCGAGCCTTGGCTAAAAACTTTCAAAGTATTAAAGCAAACCAAAGTTTTAATTATTGACAAAGAAAACACCAAGAGGAGAACACAAGACAGGTTGCGCGGTTTGGGTATAAAAGGTAAAGACATACACTGGCTGGCTTACCCGCAATATTTAGAGATAGCTGATCCAAGTAAGGAAAGTGAAACAGGGTACACGCAGTTTATACAGGCAATATCTCGCGCAGTTAAAAGGGAAAAGATAGGTCTGATTATTTTAGATAGTTTTACCGATATTTTTGTTGGGGAAGAGAATAATCGTGGAGATATTCAAAAGTTCTTTGATGCCTTTAGACAATTGTTTCCAGGAATTGCAGTTTTACCCATACATCACGCCGGTAAAATTACAATGGGAGTCAAACGCCCCACTTCACAGATGGCACGCGGATCTTCAAACATCATGGCCCAAGCCTATACGGCTTTCCACTGTGAACCAGTAAGAAAGAGTTTAACTGAATTTACCATCGAACAAACGAAAGCCGGAGACTCGCAAAAGATGAAAAAGTTCAAAGTTGAGATTCAGACTATACCTGATCCTAAAAATAAAAATAAAGATAACAAAGAAACTCTAGTAACTGGCTTCGAACATCGTGGGGAAGTGCAAGATAAGGAAGAAAAATTAGCAGCAGCTATAGAATTATTTGAGGATGCCATGGCAACCACACCACGCATATCCAGAAAAGAATTAGCAGAACAATTGGAAGTAGAAGGGGTCACTCCTGCTACTTTTGGGAGAGTAATAAAACAAATGAAAGCTGATAATCGGATAAAAATGGAAAAGAGTCTTTCTGTTAAAAGGGGAGCCGATATAGTTTTGTTAGAATCGAGTGGAGATGTAGTCTATGAATAGTTTTTTTTATTCTGTTAAAAAAGAAAAGGGGGTTATGACTTTGACTCTTATCAAGATATTTGCGTCCATGACGCAATATACTCTTGATAATAGTCGTTGTCAAGTTATTGGTGGTTTGATAAGGGTGTGAGAAGGGTGGAGGGTCTACCAGGCTAAATATGAGTTTTATCATTGATAATAGTGTTGATAAGAGTGGAGGGCTAGTTGAGTAAAAAGCATAAAATGGAGCAAAAAATGAGTAAAATTAAGGAAAATTTTGTAAAACTTAGAACAGGTCATGCTTTTTGGGTGAAAGAAAATATGGCCTATAGGTTGAGACTTGAAAAGGCTTTTGATCCTTTATTTGTTGAATTGGAGGCTTTAGGGGTTGCCCGACATTTTAGTGAGGCGCTTTTGTTTTTTGGTAAGGATTTTGTGGATTCTTTTAATGAAGACAAAAGCCCTGCTGGAGATAATAGAAGTTTGGATCAAGCTGGTCTACCCGGGACTGTTGCGGATGCTGAGAAGATATTTAATGTGAAGGCAAGAGAGCTAGACGACAAAGAAATTAGAGAATCTAAGTTATCTAAAAAGAGTGAGGCTCTGGTTTATCGGTCTGAGCCAATGAAGGGGGACAGGGTGGGTATTAAAGTCTTGAGTAAGATTGATGATTGACATACATAAGCGGTTATGATAGAGTGACTAATAAGGAATTGGGAGGGGGTGAATAAATAATGAAAATGTCACAAATTAAAGTGCGAAACATGATTAGCCCTAGCGGTAGTAGTATAGCTAATCAATTTATAATTGATACACCAGATGGTAAATATTTTCAAAGTTATGATTCAGTAATTGTAGCAGTTGAAAATAGTAAAAGAAAAATAGTGCTTGATAAAAATAACTGGGATTATTCTGTCACAACTGGAAAATATCGCAATCAATTCCTGGGTGAAAACATTGCTGAAACACGAAAGAAAATCAAAAGTGGTGAATATAAACTAGCTAATCTTAATTAGTTTATACGAGGCTTGAGTAGTCGAGCCTCGAAATAAGCTATGAAACATATTTATACATTAGGAAAAAAAGACATTGAAAAAAAACATATTGTAGTTGTGGATTGTCTATGTTGTGGTAAGACTAAAAAACATTCACTTGTTGATGTTATGGGGAGGGTTTTACCTATTGACGTTGGCAGAAAATTATATATAAGTGATAAGGGAAATTTATATTTAACCGAATCATGACAAACAAACACGCTAAAGAATTAGGTCGGTTGGGTGGTCTTGCTACTAAAAAGAAACACGGCAAGAAACACTATCAAAAATTGGCTGATAATATGAACAAGAAGATTAAAGAGAAAAAAATAGCTGCATCAAAAAGTTAACAGTTGTACTCCGCTTTACGCACTCGCCAAAGTCTGTGCTATAATTTTTGCATGCAGTTCAATCCATCGGACAAAAGCATTTCAATAGTTGGTGACATTGATTTTCTCCTTTTTGGCGACAGCTTATCTTTAAACACCGCTTATTCCTTAGTCGATAGGACAAGAAACATCAACATTTCCTGGGACGAAGTTGTTGCAGAACTCTACAAAGCAGACCCAAACTATAAATGGGACGACACCACGAACACAGATTTTCCCATCGCTACAACCAATTTAACCGCTAATGCTGATCACTATGTTTTATTGGACTCAGCTCTAGTTGTTCACAAAGTTCGTATAAAAGACGCGCAAAGTAATTGGATAACACTTGTACCCAAAATCAGAAATGAGTTAACAGACACAGAATTAAACGCCACTGGTACTCCCAACAAGTACTTTAAGATTGACAACGCAATTTTTCCCCTTCCTGTTCCTGATTATGGCGCTTCTGCCGGTGTTGAGTTGTCATTTCAAAGAGGTGGTAATCACTTCACTACCGCAAGCACAACGACAAGCCCCGGCTTCAATCCACAGTTTCATCAGATACTATCAATAAGCGCTGCTCTCAGATATGCTCTTGCCAATGGAATGAGCGAAAAGACAAAAACCCTGCAAGTAATGAAAGAGGATGTTAGTTCAAAAATGTTAGAACACTATCAATTAAGATCACCAGACGAAAAGCCAAGATTCAGGCTCAAAAGAAGCACTAGACACTACGCATTATAACCATGGCTAAAGATTTATTGTCACCACTACATAAAAGAATAGAAACAGAGATCAACAACTATCTATCCCGAAAGATCGAGATAAGTGGCGGTGTTTTCTTTAGTCAGCACAAGACAATCAACAGAATCTATAAGTTTAAGAACAGAGACTTATCAGGTTCGAAGCTTAACCCAGATCTTTCGTATGATTACTACTTCGATATTGTTGCTCCTCGTTCCGATAGTGAAGTTAAGAACTTGCGCTTTGATACAAAACATGTATTAGCCTTCTCACAAAACCCTCGTAAAGACTTCCCGGCGGTGTTTATCTCAAATGCAATGCTCAAAAGTTGGATGGCAGACAGTGGAGAAGATTTGAAGTTGAAGTCTGCGGTTGAGGAGTTTGTGGGCAATGGCAACATTGGATTTAAGAAGGTGACAGGTGGCTATGAGACAACCGACCCATTGAATACTTATGTCACCAACCAACAGGCAGAGACAGTTGATAACACTGATTTAATTGAGCGACATGAGATGACAGCTTCACAAATTAAAGAGATGACTGCATGGGATCAAGATGTTGCGGATAATGTTATAAAGGATCTCGGTAACAAGACTTTTACAGCTGCAAAGTTGACCACTGCTATTGAATCAAGCTCTAAAAAGTACGAGATATATGAGTACACAGGCGAAGTTAATGAAAAGGAATACAATCAAATTAAAGGTATTGAAAATGGCGATGAACATACCTACCTTTTAGCCAAGGTTATTGTTGCTGGACTAGAAAAAGGCGGTAAAGGTGAGAAATTCACGCTATTTGCTGAAAAATTGAAGGGCAAGATATCTGATCATTACATTTATGCCCACCGTGGAAAGTATGAAGGCAAGTTTTGGAGAATTGGTATGTATGAGCTCTTGTTCGACCATCAAATAAGAGCTAATGAGATTGGTAATCAATTAGCTAGAGGGATGGAGTGGGCTTCGAAGGTTATCTTTAAAAGTAAAGACTCAAGGGTTATGCAAAACATTCGAGCAGACCTTGATAATGGTGATGTTGTTATTACTGAAGACTTAGCTCAAGTAGATGTAAGAATGCGTGGTATGGATCAATTGATAGCAGACTGGAATCGTGTGCAGCTTGATGCGGACAAACTTTCAAACTCTTTTGAAGTTGTGAGAGGGGAATCAATGCCCTCCGGCACTCCGTTTAGGTTGACAGCTTTGATTGATGCAAACGCCGGTAAACTGTTTACTTTAATACGTCAAAAGATAACACTCCCATACAAAAGAGTATTTAGGGAATGGGTATTACCTGATATGATAAAAGATCTTAAAGGTGAAGATGTGTTTCGTTTCGTAGGTGAAACCGAAATATTGGATCAATTGAGGGAAATAATGGTGAATAGTTGGTATATTAAAAATCTTGTAAATATTGGCCCACACACAAAAGATATTGCTGATGCTATAAAAGCTGAGAAGTTGGATGAGTTGAGGCAATCTGATCCAGTTATTGAGAATATGAAGGAAATTTGGAAGGGGGTTTTACCAAGACTTTTTATAACTATTACTGGTGAAAACTCCGATGCATCCGACAATATTCAAGATATGGTGCAATTGATGCAATTAGAACAAGATCCGGTGAGACTTGCTTTCTTATTGGATTCTGTTTATAAAATCCGTGGTATACCCGTACCTCCAACCCCTGAACAAACACCCGCAGAAACTCAATTACTTCAAAGGGGTGAAACTCCAACTGAAACATCCGAAAAAGTAAGAGAAGTTAAACAACCAGTAATACAATAATGGCAGATATAGATTTCGAAATTGAATTTGAGGGGTTCAATGAAGGTCAAAGCCCTTTGGCTCATCTTGATAATAAAACTTACATAGGCAATAAAGGTCAAGCAAGTGAGATGAAGGCTGATATTCTTTCTAGCCCTGGCTTTATTCTTCCAAGTCCTTTATTGGTTGATTTAACTAATGGAACAGAAAAGGGAGTTGTTGATCAATTGATTCGTTTTATTTTGGATAGGCCAACTGCTCCAAATGTTACTTTTGGACTTGGAACATCAAAACTGTTTAGGATAAGTTCTGATGAGGTTGATTCTGGTAGTCGTCTTTCAAGCATATCCCCTTCAGCGTCACCTAGTAAGTCTGTTTCAACTTCACCTAGCGTTTCATTGAGTCCTAGCGTTTCACCTTCGACTTCTCCGAGTGTCTCAGTATCACCCAGTGGATCAGGAAGTAAATCTCCTTCAGTTTCTCCCTCAACCTCTCCAAGTGTTTCAGTATCACCTAGTCCTTCATCCTCAACGTCACCTAGTGTGTCAATCTCTCCAAGTAGGTCTCCGTCTACTTCCCCAAGTGTTTCCATTTCCCCGAGCATTTCACCTAGCGTTTCACCTTCGACACTGCCAAGTTGGCCTCAGTCAGTAACAGGAATGATAGAGGGTGAAAGTCTTATTAGGCTGGGGACTAATTTGTATGGGTTTTATAACAAAACTAGTGATGGTGATATCTTTAAGATGCCACTTAATACTGAAACTATTGATGCAAGTTGGGGATCGTCTAATAGTTTAGTTCTTAAAAAATCACTTCACCCTGTAGCTGCAAAAGAGGATGTTATGGTTTTTGGCAATGGCAGATATGCTGGAGTTTATGTAGAAGGTTCTAATTCTCTTAATTCGCAAAAGCTTGATTTTGGTGAAGGAAGTGAAGTTGCTGATGTAGTATTTCATTCAAATATTTGGTGGATAGCTGTTAATTATGGAGAAGGTAAAAGGGGTCAAATTTATCTTTATGATGGATCTGCTATTTCAACTATTCTTTCTGATGAAGCAGGAGTGGGTGATCAGAAGATAGGATTTTTATATGTTTTAAATGGGATTGTGTATGTTGCTTACAATGATACTAGTTCTAATGGGTTTAGTATTGGTTGGTTGTCGGGAAGACAAATAAAACCACTTAGGTATTTTTCAGGAAGTTTGCCAGATCATAGGCAAAAAGCACTTTATAAGAATACAATAATATTTACTTCAAGTGATAATATTATGAGTATGGGTGCTCCGGTTGAGCAATTACCTTTGCAGATTTCTACTTTAGCTGACGGTGGACACCCTATATTGGGTGGTATTGCCTCACCCTTTGGTACACCAATGATTGCTTCTACTGATAATGGTGCAAATCATCGAATAGCTAAGTTTGATGGTTTCTCAACAAATTCCAATTGGAAGAGTGTATTTGTTGATTTAACTAGCGGTAGAATGTTAGGAAAGATTAATACAATAATTGTTAGTACAAAAGTTTTGGGTAGTGGTGCTAGGTGTGATTTGAAACTTGAAGGAAATCAAGGATCACAAGAAGATGATGGAGATGGAAATTTATTGTTTGAAACAAGTGAGCTTGAGATTAGTGGATCTGGTAAGTCTAGGCATGTGTTTACGACAATTGACATGCAAGCAGTTGAGGATATTAGATTAGTTTTAAGTTATGCTAATGGAAGCACGGAAAGATCTTGCCCAATTAGGAAGGTAGTAGCTTTGGGTAATTTTGTAGAACGCTAAAATGCCTAAAATAAAAGATTTATCACCAAAATTTAAAGTACCTACTGCTGAAAAAGAGTTACAGTTATTGCTTGGACAAGAAGAAATGGGATTAAACAGGGGTGGTCTTTCTCTATATTCGAATAAATTTAAACGTGGATATGGTGATGCGGTCTTTGGTTCAGATGAAAATGGTATATGGTTAGGAGCTGCTGAGTTTTCTGATTCTCCTTTTAATGTTGATATGAGTGGGGCATTGGCTGCCAAAAGTGCCACTTTCAAAGATGAGGATGATACAACTATTATTGATTCAAAGGGTTTAATTTCTACTGCAAGTTTTGTTTCAGAATCGGTTGAAATAGGTTCTCCTAGCAAAACTACAAGTTCAACCTCTTATGCTGATATTACTGGGGCAAGTTTGTCTTTTAAGACAACAAGAAATACAAAGGTTTTGTTTATAGCAACAATGACTGGATATACTCAAGACTTTGAACAAATTATGCTTTTTCAATTTGAACTTGATGGAAATAAAATTGGTGCTGAATTTGCTCTTAATAGGGATAACGATGGAAATACCTCAATTACAGTTTCATCTCATGTAATTGAAACTGTTGTGAGTGGAAGTCATACTATAAAAGTACAATTTAGACAAAATTTAGGTGGTTCTCCAAACAATGCTGTATTAGAAACTGCCTTTCTTCCTGCGAGATTGAGTTATGTAATATTGGGTAAGTAGGTGATAACTTATGAATATAAAAATATTTTACTTTTTATTAGTTATGATTATTGGTATTTTAATAGGGTATAGTATTATTGCTACTAAATATATTTATTTAAGGGAAAGATATCTTGACGTTTATCAAACTTTGCAAGAGTGTCAATATTCTGAAATGTTTAAATTAAATAATAATATAGAATAAAATTATGCCGAAAGATCCAGCAGGAAAATCAGCACCACCGGGGGGTTTCAAAAAAGGAGCTTGGTATTCAGGATATCAATTTGATGGAAGTGGATTTCCACAACGAGCAGGTGTTGAATCAATAGGATCAAAAACAGGACAAGATGCCCCAACTTTTTCTGATCAAGATAGAAGTTTTATTCAAAGTGAAAGAATAAGAGCAGATCAAATTCAAGCTCCTACTCAACTTTCTTTGCCGAGTTCTACTTCTTCCGGGGAATTTGTCACTGGATTAACGGCTGGAGTTGATCAAGCTAAACAGGCTTTAGAGGATTCTATTGCTAGACAACAAGGTGAAATAGATACCAAATTATCTGATTTAAGGTCAAAGGAAAAAGAGACTCTTGGTAAAATTGAACCTCTTGTTGAGCCTTTTAGAGAAGAGTTAGAAACAACTGAACGAGAACGACTTTTTATAAATCAAAATTTTGAAGAGAATCAGGCTTTAGTAAATGAACTAGATCAACTTTTAACTGAGGGAAATGAATTAATAAGACAGCAACAAGAAGTAACTGGGCTTGCTGCTGTTCGTAATCCTCGAATACAAAAAGCAATGGATGATGTGGCAGCGAGATCTGGTGTGATTGAGGCGGTTATAAACGCAAGGAATGGTCAAATTGCTCAAGCTGAAAATATGATTGACCGAACTATCGCTGCTATTGCTGGTGATAGGCAAGATCAAATTTCTTATTATGGAATTATTTTAGATTTGGATAGAAAAGATATTCTCAGCCTTGATCAAACTTCTAGAAAATTAGCCCAAGAGCAATTGGATATTAAAAAAGGTGATTTGGTTCGCGCACAAGCAACGGCTGATTATGTAAAACAACTTCTTATAGATCCTGCTACTGCAGCATTGATGGGTGAGGGTGGTGTTAAATTGACTGATTCAATTAGTGAAATAAATGCAAAATTAACACAAGCCACATATGCAAGAGAAGTTAGAGATATGTCAAATGCTGTGATAGCTGATGGTTGGCAAGGAGTTGTTAGTCCAAAAGGTGTGCCAAAAGATGAACTTAGAATTTTGACTGATTCAAAAGGAAAAAAACATTATTATAGAGTTAAAGAAAAAGCAGACGGAAGAGTGGGGACAGCTAGTGAGAGGGAAGTTTCCAGAGTAACTGATACGATTTCAAATCAAGCTATTAATTTTCCTGATGTAGTTGTATCTTTTGCCAATCAAATGTCTTTATCTGAGATTTATTCTGCATATGGTCAAAGTGCCATGGGAGAAAAGTTTGGACGGCCAACAGAAAGTTCCAATGAAATTTCTTTACTATATAAATGGGCAAGAGGAGATATCACTGAAAATGAATATCGGGCAGCGCTAGGAGGGTAAAATAATGGCTTTAATAGACAGTTTTTTAAAAAAAAAAGACAAAGTTGATTTAAAACAACCTAGAACGCTGCTTATTGATAAATATACTTCTAGAAAAGAAGTTTCTTTTAAAGTTGAACCTGAAAAAAAACCTCTGTCACTTCTTGACAGAGCAAAAGGCTTTGGTGTTGGAGTTGGAAAACTTGCTGTAAGTACAGGTGTTGTAGTGGCGAATGTTCTATCAGGCACGCTTGATTTTGCTGCTGATTTTTTATCAAACCAAATAAGCAAACAAATTAAGAAGCCAGTTTTGGGAATTACTGGAGTAACTAAACCGACACAATCACAAAAAAATCTTGCTACCAAGTGGAAGAATTTTTATGCTACAACTGGTGGCGAGGTAACAGAAAAATTAAAGTCTTTCACTAAAGATTTAAGAAAAATTGAATTTATACAACCTTCTGAAAGATGGCAGAAGCTACCAACAAAAGAAAAGTTTTCCCCAAAAAATTTGCCCGAAACAGTTCTTAATCTTGGTCCTAGTTTGATTTCATCTTTTGGCCTTTATGCAATAAATATTCCTTTGGGAATAACTACTACAGTTGGGTCAGTTGCCGATGATATAAAAACAATTGCTATAGAAAGTGGAATGGATGAAGAAAAAGCAGAAAATTTGGCACTAACCACTGGTTTTGCTGTTGTGGCTTTGGATAAGATTGTACCTTCTAAACTTTTTTCACCAGGACAGAAAGAAGCATTTATTGGTGGTTTCCTTAAAAGAGTTGTAAAATCTGGACTTTTAGAAACAGTTACAGAGATTGCTCAGGAAAACATACAATTATCTGTCGAATCAACAATAAGAGAAGACTTGAGAGTAGATGAAATTGTTTTTAGAAATCTTATGGCTGGATTGGGTGGTCTTTTGGGTGGTGTTGGCGCTCAGACAATGGTTAGTTTTGTTAATGGAATTAAAAGTGGTGATATTTCAGGTATTGAAGATGAAGTTCCAGTAGTTGAGGTTCCTATAGCCCCTGAAGTTGAACCTAAAAAAGCTCCAACTCAAGAAATTGTAAAGACAATTGTAAAGGAAAAGGTAAAGGGTAAAAAACCAACTGATGTAAAGACCAAAACAAAAGAAGCAGTTATTTCTCAGGTTAAAGAAGTTAAGATTGTTGCTGAAAAAAGTGTAGATAATGTAAAGAATATAAAAGATGTAAAAACTACCCTAAAAACAATCAGACAAAATTTTGAAGATTTGACCTTACAAGTTGAGGGGCAAGCTATCATTGCACAAGAACAGAGAGAAGGTTTGAATGTGAAAGATATTAATCAGTTAAAAAGGACAGTTGCCAGAAGTAAGAAATTTCAGGAAGGGGATATTGAAACAATTAGGTCAAGTAATACTGGGTCTTTATTAAATAGGGTTATTGAAAACATACAAGAGAAAACTCCAAATATGTCTGAAGCTGAGGCTTTTAACTTTGCTTTAGATTTACCAACACAAGAAACTGCTCAAAGAAGAACTACTGCTGAAATTAGAGAATTGTCTAAAAAGGAAAAATCTTTGAGTAAGTTTCTGAAGACTTTGAGGTCTAAACAGAAAGATTTGGATATACAGCAAGATGATTCCCTATTTAAACAGTGGCAAGAGGTTCTAGATTCTCAAGAGAAGCTGGTTAAGCTCATTAGAGTCCCTGCAAGACAACTTCCAGTAGGAGAAGGAAAGGAAAAGGTTTCAAGGCTGCAAGCGAGACTAAAAGGAGAATTAGACAAAACATCACAAGAAGATATTGAGAAACTTGGACAAACAACTTTTAGGCAGTCAGTTAATGATGAGCAAATATCAAAATCTTTGGAATATGTAAGAAGCAATCCAGAAGAAGCATTAAGAGTTGTATTGGGAGAGATTGATCCCCCAAAAGGTGTTTTACAAAATTCTGTTTATTCTGCAATTGTGCAATTAGGGACAGAAGATACAGACTTAGCAACAAAAGTTGCCAGCTTAGGAGCAACTAAATTTGGTCAAGAGATACAAATTTTGAAAACAATATTGGCTGATAATCCAGTTGTTATGATGCAAGATATTGTTAAAATTAGAATTGAGGCTTACGAAAAAAGAACTGGTAAGACGGCAAAACAAAGAATAAAAACAGAAGTAAATAGAATAGGTTCAAAAATTGAAGTTCCAAATAGTAAAAACTGGGATAATTTCTTAAATAGCATAAAATGTTAATGAAAGGAAAAAAATAAAATGGCATGGTGTTTAACTAAGGATCAAGAAGTAAAATTTCGTGAAGCTCTTGTTTCAAAAAAGATAAATCCTTTTGAATTGATTGATATGACCAGTGATCAGAGAAGGACTTTATTTGAAAAATATGTTGATGGGGAAAATGCTATAAATATAAATTCTCTTTATGAGAGCAAACTTCTTTTAAAAAATCAACAACAAGGTTTTAGAACTTGGGCTAAAAGAATTATTGGTATGAGTCCGACCATAAAAAGAGACTTGTCGAGTAAAATTGAAAGACTTGATGAAATTGGAGTACTTGACCCCAAAGATTTACAAGATTTTAAAGAAGACCTAGCTCGAACAAGGCTTGGTTTTAATATTACTTTTGAGGAAGCAAAAACAATAAATGAATTGTCTGCTGAAAGAGTGGAGTCAAAAGAAAAGTTGGAATCATTTTACGAAAAAAATCCTAGTAGAAAAGATTGGGTTAAAAACCCTGTTCGTTTGGAGTATGGTTTAAAACAAGTTGCTCTTGAAAATTATGTCAAAGATTTAAAATTGAAGGCTGAAGGACAAAAAGTTTCTATAAAAGAAGATCCAATTAGAGCCATAATAAACCCAATTAAAGAATCTCCTGGGTTTTTCAATAATTTATTTAAATCACTTATGGCCTCGATTGATAATAGTTTTTTTGGTAGACAAGGAATTAAAAATCTTTATGGTAGTCCGTCTCAGAAAAGGATATGGGCAAGAAATTTTGTAAAGTCGTTTAGTGATATGTCTGCAGAAATAAGAAAAAAGAAAATTGATGGTTTTAAGCCAATGGATTTTATACGAGCTGATATCTATTCTCGGCCAAACGCGTTAAACGGTAAATACAAAGCAGGAAATTATCAACTTGGAGTGCTTACTGAGGAGGTTTTTCCAACTTCATTGCCTGAGAAGATTCCAGGTCTAGGAAGGTTATTTAGGGCTTCTGAAACAGCTTTTAGTGGTGGTGCGTTGAGAATAAGGGCTGATCTTGCAGATTTACTTATTTCTAAAATGGATATACAAGGTATAAATTCTCTTGATCCGAAACAAGCAAGAGGCCCAGGTCATTTAGTGGGTTCATTAACTGGTAGGGGAAGTCTCGGTAAGGCAACTACAATGGCTAAAGAATTGAATTTTATTTTATGGTCAGCAAGATTTTTTAAGGGAAACATTGATACTTTGACTGCCCATCAATTTGACCCACAGGCAACTAAATTTACAAAAAAAGAAGCTAGAAAAAATTTAGTGAGTGTTGTTGCTCATGTGGTTGGAATTATTATGTTAGCTAAGTTTTTAGATCCTGAATCAGTTGATGAAGATCCAAGAAGCACAAATTTTGGTAGAATAAAGATTTTTGGGCATTGGATTGATATTACTGGTGGGATGAGAACTATTGCTACTATGGCTTCAAGAGTTGTTCCAACGTATAGAAATGGAGAATGGGGTTTTTGGTCTAAATCAAGCACTGGTAAGTGGACAAATTTGACTGCTGGTAAATTCGGACAAAGGGATGCTGTGGATATTATAATGGATACGATTTTTTTGAATAGATTAGCTCCAGTTGCATCTGTATTGAGGGATATGTATCGAGGAGAAATGTTTGGTGGTGAGCCTTTTGATATTAAAAAATCCATTATAAATTCAGCAACACCTCTTTCTATACAAAATGTTCTTGAAGTAAAAGATGAGAGTTTTGAGAATATTTTAGGGGTTGCTATTTCTGAGTTTTTTGGATTGGGAGTTTCTACTTATAAATTTAAAGATAATTGGGAAAGAAAAACAAGTAAAGAAATGAAACAATTTAAAGAGCAAGTTGGAGATCAGAAATTTAAAGATGCAAATGAGTCTTATAATCGGGCTTACAATGCCTGGATTGAAGAGGTCGAAGAGGATTCTAAATATAAAGAATTGTCTGAAGAAGGTAAATCAAGTTTAAAAAGTAGCGCCAAAAGTGCTATAAAGAAAAAAATACTTGATGAATATGGTTTTGATCGAACTAAAAAACCTGAGACAGTTGAGGAATTAAAGGAAAAAGAGCAGATTAAATTGCTTAAACCAGTTTCTAGTTTAATTGAGGGGGTAAAAGATGTTATTGCGAAAATTGATCTTGTGCCAGAGGTGTTTGCTGCTGAAGATAATCCAATAGTGAATATTGAAATAAAGGGAGATAATGTTAAAACTACATTCAAAAATGGAAGCACTCAAAGTGCAAGTATATTTTTTGATGACAGTTTCATAGAAGGTATTGGCAAGCTTTTTCATGATGTTGGTACTGCTTTAAATGCTCCCGAACTTAATATTTCAGAACTTTTAGGGTTTGAGACACGAGAGGAGCAAATAGCTAAATTGATGAAATACAAAACAGAAGTTCTTGATAAATCTGAAAATATAATTACTGAAATTAAAAAAGTAAAAACTGAGGTTCATGTTTCGACTAAAGGTGTTGTCAAAAAAGCAATAAATGTTTTTGGAGGAAAAGGCGCTCCATTGCATAAATATGAGCATGTTATAGAAAATGCGATTGATAAATATGATCTTTTTAAAAATAATCCTTATTTGATTCCAGTCATTGCTCATCTTGAGACAAGTAGTGGTAGAAATATTACAAGGCCAAATAATTTAATAAATTATGGAATTAGAATTAAAAAAATAAATGAACTTTTTGAAAGAGTTGGAATTGAAGATGCGTTAAGAAGATCATTAAAAGAAATAGGATCTACAGGTAGCACTTACAAAAAATTTAGAACGGGAAAACCATTAACAGATGAAGAAATACTTGAATTTGGATCAAAATATGAACCTGAAAATTTAGATTATCCTAAAAATTTATTAAATGGGATTAGGGAAATAGAAAAGAAACTTGGTAAGAAGTTGGCAAATCGATAGTTTTATTATGATACAATAAATTATGGCTAATAAAAATAATGCTAAGTACAAAGAAGAATATATCAAAGAAGCAGATAAATATCTTGCTTTAAAAAAAGATGGAAGTGTTAGGGTTGCTAGAAAAGGAATTAGAAAAACAGGTAAATATAAAGATAGCCCCTACACAATATATGACACTAAATTTAAAGTAAATTTACCTACTATTGTGGGGTTTGCAACACATTTAGGTGTTGTTAAAAAAACTTTGAATAATTGGGGAAAAGCTCATAAAGATTTTAAAGTTGCTTTAAATAAAATTAAAAGTGAGCAGAAACAAAGATTAATAAATATGGGCTTATCTGGTGATTATAACCCGACAATTGCCAAACTTCTTCTTTCTGCTAATCATGGAATGAAAGAAAGAATTGATAAAACAACTGACGATCAGCCTATAAATAATTTTGATGATGAACAAGTCGACAGAATCGCAGATCGTATCGCTAGAAGAAAAAGCGATAATGGTGATTCACCAAGCCCGAAAATACTTAATTGATTTTGCTATTGCCACTGACTCTAGATATCAAGATACTTGGTTTCATGAAACAATGGCGACTATTTTTCAATCTGTACTTAAAAAAGTTGAAAATGGTGAAGACGCAAGAGTAATTCTTACAATTCCCCCTAGACACGGAAAATCTGAGTTAGCTACTATGAAGTTTCCAGCATGGATGCTCGGGAAACACCCAGAATGGCCTATTATGGTTGCTTCTTATTCTGGTGAATTAGCTGTTGATTTTGGACAAGGTACTAGGGAAATTATGCAATCCCCTGCTTATCAAGAAATATTTGAAACCAGACTTAGGTCAGACACTAAAGCAAAAGGCAAGTGGATGACAAAAGAGAGGGGTGGGTACATGGCTGCTGGTGCTGGGGGTGCGATTACTGGAAAAGGTTTTAAAATAGGGATTGTTGACGATATTTTTAAAAATAGAGAAGAAGCTGAGTCAAAAATTATTAGAGAGTCAAGATGGGATTGGTACAGGTCTACTTTTTATACTAGACAAGAAGGAAATACTGCCATTATTGTTATTGGTACTCGTTGGCATACAGATGATGTTATTGGTCGTTTAATTACAAAACAAAAAGAAGATAAGGCTGAAGGCATAGAAGAATATGACAAATGGACATTAATTGAGTTTCCGGCTATTGCCATAAAAGATGAAGATTTTAGAAAAAAAGGTGATCCTTTGTGGGTTTCAAAATTTCCAATAGATAAATTGAGAAAAACAGAAAATACTCTTGGACCTTATGAATTTGCAGCGTTATATCAATGCAATCCAATTACTTCAGAAAATCAAGAATTTAAGGAGGAGTGGTTTAAGAAAAGGTCTTGGACTGAAGTTGAAGCATTAGATACTAGAAAATTTGCCACGATAGATCCAGGGGGTAAGGGTATAGAAAATGATAGAACTGGAATAGTTAGAAATTATATAGACAGACAAAATAAATGGAATTTAAAAGCAATGGGAGTTCATTTTGACTCTAAAGAGTTATTAGAGCATGTTTTTAAATTGCATGATGAGGGTTTTGAAAAAATAGGAATTGAGGAAACAGTTTATTTGAAGGCGGTTGAACCTTTTTATAAAGATGCGTGTATAAAACGTAACAAATTCCCAAATATTGTTCCTATAAAACAACCAACTATGCAAAAAGAAGTAAGAATTAGAGGTCTTATACCAAGATATTCAAGTGGTGGAATTTACCATATTGAAGATTCTTGTAAAGATTTAGAAGATGAATTAATAGTATTTCCTAAAGGCGCTCATGATGATGTACCTGATGCTTTAGCTATGCAAAATGAAATTGTGGAAGCTCCAATTGATGAACATAAACAGTTGCTTATGAGAGTACAACGTGATCAAAGAGCCAAGCAAGTGCAAGAAAGTCATGGACTTTAGTAAATATGTTAAAATAATTAATTATGAATGAAAATTTAGTTAAAAAACTAAAAGATGATCGTTACTTCGTTGAGTTCCAAAAATTTGTTATTTCAAAGATAGATGAGCTTAATTCGATTGGTGATTTAAAAGATTTAACTAATAAAAAGGCTGGTGAGACTGTACGGGCGCGTGCAATAGCTTCTTCTATTTTACAAGATATGTTGAAACCATTTATTGATTTTAATGAGAAACGTGAGCCCACGGCAAAAGAAGTTGATGCAGCTAAATCTAAAGCAGGACTATAATGCTTCCGAAAGTGAATAATGCACATACTAAGTTGCAAATAAAGACTTGGCTTGCAAATGCAGTTAAAAAAGCACAAAATCCAGATCCCAGAGAAAAGCTTAAAAGATTGCGTAAGGAAAAAATGAATAAGATTATAAAGAATTATGGATTTTGATTTGACAAAGTTATTTGTATAAGATTAGAATAAGTCTATGAGTTATAAAAAACTTCAGAAAGAAGCAAAGAGTTTGGGATTAAAATATGTTGGTGTTTCCCAAAAAAAACTTGAAAAGTCAATTAAAGAAGCAAAAAATACTCAAAGTTCTACAGAAAACAAATCTCCAGAAAAAGATTCAGAAATAAAAGTAAATACTGCTGTAGTTAGTGATAAAACTCATGAAATTAGAAGGTATACTTTTGATCTTCATGGTAAAGATTTTTCTAAATTAGCGGAACAGTTTGCAAATGATCGTGAATATAATGTAAAATTAATTGAAGTTAAGGAAAGTGTTCATTGCCCCGATTGCGGAGCAGTAATTAACATTTAACTTAAAAACATTGCAATCATGCAATAGCCCTAAGGGCAAAAAAATAATTGAAGTCCTATGGACAAAGATCAAAATAATGATGCTGAAGAGGAAGAGGTCTCTGAAGAAGAGAAAAAATCTGAAGCTGAAGCATTAGCAGAAGTCAAAGACGAAGAGTTAAAAAGTAAAATTGCCGAGGATCTAGGGATTAATCCCGAAGATGAATCGGAGCTTGTTGACAAACTATTCAAAAGGGAGCTTACCCAAAGAGAAAAGCTATCTGGTGCAATTAAGCAAAAGATTAGCTGGAGGGAAAAAGCAACCAAAAAGACTTCTGAGAAACCCAAGGATACTCCTGGGGAGGGTCAATCCCAAGAAGAGGATAAACCATTAACAGCAGAGGAACTTGATAAAAGGCTCGATGAACGTGAGGCAAAACGAGATCTTGAAAGTCTTGGATTGCCAGAAGAAATCGAAACTGAAGTCAAAGATTTTGCTAAAGTTAAAGGTATTTCCGTAAGAGAGGCAGCGAAACTTCCTTATATTGTTTCGACAATAGAGGAGGCTAAAGAGGAAGAGCGAATTAAATCCGCTAGTCCAAAACGCAAAGGTAAGGGGAGTTACACAGCTAGTCATGACCCATCTAAGCCACTCGACCCTGAAGACTTTGATCTTGGAACTAAAAAAGGACGAAAATCTTGGGCTGAGGCTAAGGTAGCAAGACGGGAATACGAAGCAAATCAGTAACTTCACAAATCTTCAACAATCTCTTATTTTTCTTATTTATTTTATTTTTTAAACCTAACTTTATTTGGAAGGGGGGTGAACATAAACTATGGATGATGCAAGAAAAGAATTTTGGGGAGATTTGCAAGTAGACCTGTTCGTTGAGAACAGTGCTGTTTTTTTAGCAAATCAATCTTTAGAAAACCTAATTCGTACAGACGGAAGAAAGGCTCATAGGCCAATTTTGTCACACCCTCAAGTGGGAACTTATACGCCTCACAGCGATATCAGTTTTGAAACTAAAACATCTACAAAGCAAACCTTAGAAGTTGATACTTTTGAGTATGCTGCGGAGGATATTGATATCACTGAAGAGAAACAGACTCCTTATAATTTACTTGAACACTCTTTGACTTCAATTCGTAAAGGATTGATGAATAGAGTTGAACAGGTATTTTTGGGGAATATTACCAGTGCTGATCATAGTATCAATAGTGGTACTGCTCTTGAAGTATCTTCTGTGAATATTTTAGATATTTTAGAAGAAGCTGAAGGTAATCTTGGTGCATTTGATGCTCCTTATGAAACTGCAATGCGTGCTGCGGTTCTCGGACCACGCACAGTTGCAAAATTAAGAAGATCAAAATCTGACCGAGAAACTAGACTTGGTGATACAACTCTACGAAATGGAGTTGTTGGCCCATGGCAAGGATGGACTGTTGTTCAAAACAACAATCTTCCTTATTCCGCTACCCTTACAATAGCTACACAGCCCACAGATGGTGATACTGTCACTATTAGTGGTGTTGTCTTTGAGTTTAAAACAACTCTAGGATCAACTGCTGGACAAGTGCTTATCAATGGTTCTACTGCGAATGCAAGAACTAATTTGGCACGCGCTGTTATGGGTACTGGTACGGTAGGTACTGACTATGTTGCTCTAGGTTTGAGGGATCAATTCCTTCTTTACCGAAAACGCAATATTGCTCTAACCGCAGTTCAAGCTATGGCTTTAACTGGATTTGGTGATCTTTCTGTTAGCGAAACATTAACCGCTTCTGCGGATGTGTGGAGTTCACAGGTACAAGAGTCAGTATTTATGATTAGGGGTGCAATTGATATGGTTTTACAATTTGTGGATTTGAAAGTCTCAGACAAAGAAAAGGGTTTCGCTACTTTGCCTAAAGGCATAATTGGTGTAGGAACACAAATGTTCGATGATGGAAAAGTCCTTGCTGTAAATCTTACGCAAGACGCGTCTAATTTTTAATTAATGGAACTTACTGGATAGTTTCTTACTCAATCCAGTCGCTTGAAAAGGGGTGAGTGTAATCGCCCCTTTAACTAGCGAAAAAAATGAAAGGAGGTGAGAAATACAACAACTATTAACACAAAGTTGTATATATATTATGTTGAAAAATCTAGAAGTAAAAGAATTTTTAAGCAAATTAGCTGATGGGATTTATGCTTTACGCACTTATCTCATGCCAGCTTTTCCTACAATTAATCCTAGAACTGCAACCGTATCTAATAAAACTTCCGATTACACAATTACAGAAGACGATCTTATAGCTCCGACTATTTTTACAAATAGTACTGCTGGAGGTCAGGTGGTGTTTACACTGCCGGCTGTTCTTGATTCGAAAGCAATGGTTGTAAGAGTGTCACTTTTGGCTGCTCAAGCAGTTAGATTTGATCCTCAAACTGGAGAAAAAGTAAATTACAACGGAGATGCAGTAGCTAGTTCAGATGCTACTCTTGCCGGTGTGATTGGGAATTACATGGAACTTTTCTGTGATGGTGTGCAGTGGATTGTTACTGAGGTAAATGGTGTATTGACGAAAGCAGTTTCATCATCTATTTCACCTAGTATAAGTCCAAGTCAAAGCCCAAGTGCAAGTACAAGTCCTTCGGTGTCCTTGAGCCCATCAATTAGCCCAAGTACTAGCCCAAGTGTCAGTACAAGTCCTAGTGTCAGTTTAAGTCCGTCACCTAGCCCAAGTACGAGTCCAAGCGTAAGTTTGAGCCCGTCTATAAGTCCTAGTGAGTCGGCATAAATGCCTTTTGGCTTTATATTCTGCCCTGTTTTCAGGGCAGAGATATGAAGTTAAGAAAAAATAATTTGACTTAATTAAAAATAATGTTTAAAATAAATTAATGGAAAAATCTAATTCAGCGAATTTAATTACTGGACATTTCCTTCTCGATATTTCAAAAGGGGTTATCCCTGGACACAAATCTATAAATAAATTTGGACGTTCTACAAATTTGGATGCTGCGGTAGCTACGGATATTCATGATGGAGCAAATGCAACAGATGCTCTTGCTATTTGGGTAGCTCCAACCCAAGCTAGAACACATCAAATTAAATCAACTGATGCTAAAGATACTGGTGCTGAGTCAGGTGGATCACCCACGGGAGTTGGGGCAAGAACTATCAAAATATGGGGTTTGAAAAGTTGGATTACTAAAGAAGTAAGTGAGATTGTTGTTTTAGATGGAACATCTAATGTTGCAACAGCAAATAAGTATGTAATTATTCATGAAATGGAAGTTATTTCTAATGGAGTAGAAAACGTAAATGTGGGTGTTATTACAGCGACAGCAGACACAGAGAGTACCGTGACGGCTCAAATAAATGCAGGAAATGGACACACAGAAATGGCAATTCAGGGTATTCCTTCGATTCAAACAGCATATATGACTCAATTTTATGGTGATTTAGAAAATGCTGCTGCTGCTCAAGAGATTATTTTTAGACTTTTGGTAAATCATGACCCATTGGCAGAACTTACAAATTTTGGACAAGAGAATACTAGGAGTACTAGAGGTGGGGGTACTAGTAACATGGAACATCCTTTTTCTCCATATAAGAAAATTGAAGGACCAGCCATCATAAAGTTACAAGGAACTGGAGATGCTGCAGATATGTCTGCTACCGCAGGTTTTGATTTAATTATTGTAGATAATTAATACTTCAAGCTAAACAACAAAAATTTTTGTGACTCCCTAAATGGGTATGTTATAATTTTTTCATGAAGGTAAGTGTAATTATACCAGCATACAAAGACCCTTGGATTCACCCCACAATTGATTCACTTCTACTAAATTCTGAACTTGGTGATCAAATGGAAATAATCGTTGTTTTAGATGGTTATTGGCCAGTAACTCCAATTAAGAAAGATGATCGAGTGCGAGTCTTTCATTTGGGTAAAAATAGAGGTATGCGCGGAGCTATTAATGCTGGCGTAGCCGTTGCCCGAGGTGAGTTTATATTACGCACAGATCAACACTGTGCCTTCGCTAAAGGCTATGACAGGATATTAGTGGAGGATTGTAAGCCAAATTGGATTATGACGGCCACACGCTACTTCTTAGACCCTGTGAAGTGGGAGGTTATGAATGAATTAGAGCCCGTAATTACTGAAAAATTGGTAATTCAGGATGAAAGAAAGTTTTCTGGTGTTAAATGGCGAAATAGAGACAAGGTCTTCAAAAATCATGATTTAATAGAATCAATGGCAATGCAAGGCAGTATGTGGTTAATGCCTAGAGCATGGTGGAAAAAGGTTATTGTGGAGCTTCAGACTGAAGGTTACGGACAGATGTATCAAGATGGGCATGAAATGATTTTTAAGACCTGGAAAGCAAGAGGTAAGCTAATGGTTAGTAAAAAGACTTGGTTTGCCCATAAACATCGTAGTTTCCTAAAGGGAAGACATGAGGGTACTAAAGAAAATTCATCAAACAGAGGTAAAAATTTTGATTCTGGTGGTTATGCTTTAAGTCAATGGAGAGATTATTACGAAAAAGAAATAGTACCAAAATGGAAGATTTAAGAAAAGAATCCAGGGAGAGTTTGATTAGAGGCACAAATAATAAAAAGAATCTTTGTGAGACTTTGAGGTTTATTTATGACAAAGTTGAGGAAATTGATTATTATTACCCTGAAGCAGAAGTGGTAGTGATGATTGAACTTTTAGTAGATACAATGGTCATGGCTAAAAAAATGCAAGATAGGTTGTCTTATTATCAGAAAACTTACAAAGATAATACTGGAAACAAAGCAAAAGATATTGTTGGTTTAACAGGAGTTAGAGCCAGAAGTATAATGAGAAAAAAAAGGAAAATATGAAAAAATTTAGTGAATATCAATATTTAGAAGGTGAATCAATGACTGATCGAGACAAAAAAGAGGCTAAGAGTAAATTTTGGGGTAAAGGTAAATGGGACAATTTTATTCTTCCCCTTTTACCTAAAAAGTGTGAAGACATGACTTTTGTTGATATGGGCTGCAATGCTGGATTGTTTTTAGGGTTTGCTGAAGGTAAGGGATTCAATAAAGTTATTGGTATTGATTCAGATTTTGAAGCTGTTAGTAAGGGTTCGGATTATAAATCCAAGATGGGTAATAAATATGATTTAAAATGCGGCAATTTTTTAAATGCAGACCTTCCGTTGATTGATTATGTTGTTTTTATAAATTCCCACTATTATCTCAATGTCAGTGATTTTGTGTTTCTTTTAGATAAATTAAAGAATCGAACTAGATATTGTTTAATTGTTTCTGGAAATAAAAAATCACAAGCACACATAGCTTCATCAATAGCAAATGATATTAGGAGTTACTTTAGAGACTGGTCAGAAGTTGAAGGTATTAAACAAATTGATGTGACTGGCGATCCTTCACCAAGAAAACTTTGGACACTTGCTTTTCAAAGCCCCTCACTAAAAAGAGTATTAATGAATAAATTAGATTGTGGAAATTATGTACAAAGTAATTTTTATCAACAATTAGATGATGGTCTTGATTATAGAAAAACAAAATATTACAGAATAATAAGAAAATATAGGTTAGAAAAAAACCCAGAATCTTTATCTGTTTGGACAGAGGATCAATTGTATTGGTTTATGGAAAATAAAATTAGAATATACAAAAGTATAAAACGGGAGGGTTTAGAGCAACCAATTATTGTAGATAAAACTGGAAAAATATTAGACGGTAACCACAGATTTATGATGTTAAAACATTTGGGACACAAAACAATCTTAGTAAGGGAAGTATGAAGGGTGCAATAATTTACATTTCTAGCTGTCGGGAAGATCCTGAGTTTGAGGATAAAATTACTGATGATATGTACGATAAAGCTGGGGACTTGCAGATTTATCAAGTATTACAACTTCCAAAAGAAATGTCTATTTCACCAGGAATGAGACATATTGGTGATGTTGGTGTTTCTGGTTTTAATTTTTGTAGGCAATTGCAAATGGCAGTTGAAATGGCTGATGCAGATTATGTTATTTCTTGTGAAGCTGATTGCCTATATTCTCCTGATTATTTTACATTCGTACCCCCAAAATTAGACAGAGTTTACCGAAATACTAATAATTACGTTATGCCCACGAGAAGAGCATTTTGGTATGTTAAAAGTAGCCAAACAGCTTTTCAAGTTGCCGGTAGAGACTTTTTACTTGATAGACTAAATTATTTACTTGAAGGTCAACCTATGTGGAATACTGAAATGAAGAACTTTCCAAAAGAAGTTGGTAAAGTATTTTTAGAAACCTGGGATACTTTTAAGACAAAATATCCTTGTTTTACAATTAAGACTAACAAAGGTATGAGGCATCACAGTGCTTCCGGCACTAAAGAGGTATATGAGTTACCTTATTGGGGTACAGGAAAACAAATAAGGGAAAAATACCTATGACAAAAATTAAAGAAGGATTGATTTTACCGGCAAACAAAGATGGAAGAGTAGAAATACCTAACACTAAAAGAAGACAACTGGCAAGATTTTTTAGAGAAATGGGATTTAAAGTTGGAGTAGAGATTGGTGTTTATAAAGGTCAATTTACTAGATTTTTACTTAAATATGGTGCAACAATTTATGCCATTGATCCTTGGAAAGAATATGCTGACTACGGAGACCCCAGAGTACATTTTCAAGCAAGACAGGATAAAATTTATGAAAGTGCAAAGAATAGACTTGCTGACTATCATGATAATTGTAAACTTATTCGAAAAACTTCAATGGAGGCTGTTAAAGATTTTAAAGATAATAGTTTAGATTTTGTTTATATAGACGGCCACCACAGTTTTAAATATGTTGCAGAAGATATTCATGAATGGTCAAAGAAAGTGAAAAAGGGTGGTATTATTTCTGGTCATGACTATGCTATGACCAAACATAAACCTGGTAGTCCTTATATTTTGCAAGTTAAATTTGTTGTTGATGGATATACCAAGGCAAATAAAATTAAAAAATGGTACGTTCTTGGTAGACGTGAATCAATAGATGGAGAATATCGAGATCAATATAGAAGCTGGTTTTGGTTTAACCCATGAAATCAATAATTTATTATACAGACAGATTACCATCTTCTTACGGAAAATCAGAATATATGTATTTTCTGGTTCGGAAATACATATTGGCTTCAGGTTTACACATATCTAGTGCATCACTAAAACCCATAGATTTTGGATTAAATGTAGTAATGAATGGTAAAAGAGGTTATCCCACAATGGTTAAACAGATAATAATGGCTCTTGAAAGTGCTGCTGAGGATTATGTCTTCTTCTGCGAGCATGATGTTTTGTATCACAGATCACATTTTAACTTTACACCGCCAAGAGATGATATTTTTTACTATAACAAAAATGTCTGGCGTTGGAAGTTTGGATCAAACATGGTTATAAGACACGATAGAATGCTGTCTCTCTCTGGTATGTGTGCTAATCGAGAACTTGCACTCAAGCACTATAAATTAAGAGATAAGTTTATAAAAGAAAATGGTCTTGATTCAAAAGGTGATGCAAATCAAAATTGGGTTAGGAGAATGGGCTATGAGCCTGGAACTAAGAAAAAGAAACGAGGAGGCCTTACAGATGATGATTTTGATACTTGGTCGTCTGATTATCCTATTGTAGATATAAGGCATAAAAAGACATTTTCACCATCTAAAATGAGGTTAGAAGATTTTAAACATAAACCTGATTGGTGGGAAGAGAGGTCAGTAAAGAGAATTCCCGGTTGGGATTTGAAAAAATTATTTAATTTATGAAAGATTTAAGCATACTAATACCAGCTAGAAAAGAAATGTTTCTCAAAAGGACTATTGAGGATATTCTTAAAAATATTGAAATGGATACTGAAGTAATTGCTGTTTTAGATGGATATTGGGCTAATCCAGAGATAGATCAAAATGATAGGGTTAATTTAACTTATGTTAATAAAGCAATAGGACAACGCGCTTCCACCAATCTAGCTTGTAGATTGAGCAAAGCTAAATATGTAATGAAATTAGACGCTCATTGCTCTTTTGATAAAGGTTTTGACCGAAAGATGATAGAGATGTTTAAAATGACTGGTAATGAGGTTACTATGCTTCCTGTGATGAGAAATTTATGGGCTTTTGATTGGAAATGTTATTCGTGTGGTTGGAAAATATATCAAGCTAATTTTGAAGAAGGGGGTCGTTGTGGAGATTGCAATTCAAAGCGCATGAAGAGAAAAATAATATGGAAAGGAAAAAGAAATCCTCAAAGCACATCTTATTGTTTTAACCATGAACCTCGTTTTATGTACTTTGAAGATTATAAACATCGTCCTAAATATATTGAAGATAAAGAAAATAAAAGGGTTACTGAGACAATGAGTATTCAAGGTTCGTGTTTTATGTTGACTCGGAAAAGATATTGGGAATTAAATATTTGTGATGAAACTCTTGGTAGTTGGGGGAACCAAGGTATTGAAGTTGCTTGTAAAACATGGCTAACTGGTGGTAGTGTATTAGTTAATCATAATACCTGGTATGGACATCTATTTAGAACAAATAGTAACCTCAAATTTCCTTGGCCTGTTTCTGGTAGGGAGCAAAAAAAGACTAAGGGAAGAGTCAGAAAACTTATATGGAGTGGTAAAATTAAAAATCAAAAATATCCTGTTTCCTGGCTAGTTAAGAAATTTTGGCCTGTACCTGGTTGGACTCAAGAAGACTTAGATAAATTAGTTAAATTATAAATTGAGAGGAGGTGAGGAAAAATGTCAAGAAATTTAGTACCAATTAAAGTAAAGATCGGGATTAAAGATAATGGTAATGCCAAATATCCTAATTTCAATGCTCTACAAGAAGTTCAAAACAAGAACATGGACTGGTCAAAATATGTAGATGTTCATGGTCTGGGTTGGATGTATGATTGTTGTGGTCATAAGGAAGAACAAATGGATGGAGATGAGTGGGATTCACCATTTGGACAACAGTGGGGAGTATTAGTTGTAACAAAAGAGTTTGCTGATGAGGCAATAACAAGATTTCCCAACGAATGTGAAAAGCTAGACGAAACACGCCTCGAAGCTTTTTATAATAGCCGTCATGCTAGGGATTTCCCCGAAGAAAATATTAATGAAGAAGCCTTGAAAGTGTATGAGGTTAAAGAGAGAAATAAAATAATTCTTACATCAGAAGAAGAAACTAGAAAAGCAAAAGCACTTGATCCCAATGATTCCGAACCTGGAATTGTTAAGAACCCTAGAAAAAAATGGGCTAACTATAAATCACATGTAGGAGTGGAAATTGTGCAATGAAAATCACAATAGTTGGGTATGGAAGAGTTGGCAAAGCAGTTGAAGAATTGCTTGGTGATCACTATGTATTAGCCACAGATTCTTATGAGGGAGATTTGGGAATAGTATGTGTCCCCACTCCCTCGAAAGAAGATGGTAGTTGTGATACTTCAATTGTTGAGGAGGTTGTTGGTAAGTTAAGAACTAAACTTATCTTAATCAAGTCAACAGTTGAACCAGGAACTACAGACAAGTTAATTGAAAAAACAGGAAAAAGAATAGTTTTCTCTCCTGAATATATAGGTGAGAGTAAGTATTACAACCCATATTTTAATGAGAGAATGTTGGATTGCCCATATGTGGTTCTGGGAGGATCTAACAGGGATTGTAACGTCATTCTAGATGTTTTAGTTCCAGTCATGGGACCAACTAAGACTTATTACAAAACCACATCTTTAAACGCAGAGATTATTAAATATATGGAAAATGCCTTCTTTGCTACTAAAGTAGCTTTTGTAAATGAGATGTATGAGATATGTAAATCTCTGGGAGCAGATTGGCATAGTGTTAGAGAAGGATGGTTACTTGATCCCAGAGTAAACAAGATGCACACAGCAGTTATTAAAAAGGGTTATAGCGGTAAGTGTTTTCCCAAAGATATAAAAGCGCTTATTAAAGTAGCCGAAAGTAAAGGATATAAATCAGAATTATTAAAAAAGGTAGATAAATGGTCAAGAAAGTCTTAATATCAGTACCAAATACAGGATGGATTCATAAGCATTGTGCTTTTGCTCTTTTAAAATTAATACAAGAAAAAAGGCATAAGACAAATATTATTATGCCTACGCACAATCCTTTTGAGAATAACCTACATCACATAATTAAAGATTTTATAGATGGTGATTATGATTATTGGTTGTCTTTTGACGCAGACAATCCACCAACCAGGAATCCTTTAGACTTGGTTGAAATGGATAGAGATATTATTGGTTTCCCTACTCCAGTGATTCACCATGACGGAAAACATTCGGGGGATAGACCCTACTACTGGAACGCTTATAAATATGTTCCAGATAAAGATGCTTATGCAGAGTGGCCTGAGAAGAAAGGATTGCAAAAGGTAGATGCAATAGGAACAGGATGTTTTTTGATAGCCAGAAGAGTATTTTTAAATGAAGAAATGAGAAAAGGGCCGTTTGTTAGAAAGTTACACCCAGATGGCAGAGTAGAGAGAGGCAACGATATTAGTTTTTGTGAGCGAGCTAGCAAACAAGGTTTTGAAATATATGCACACTTTGATTATCCGTGTATGCACTTTAACGAAATAGAAATAACAGAAATGATAAAAGCATTTAGTGAGGTGAAATAATGGCAAATACACCGTGGGCTGGCGATGCTCCGAGTGATACCAAACTTTATCTTCAATCAGGTCAATTTACCTCAACCATTAAAGACAGTGAAGATATAAGTGGTATAGAAACTGGCCTTAATGGTATTTCTTGGGATGGCATAAATAGTCTCTATCTTGGTACTTCAGCAGATAAATTATACCTTCAATCAGGACAGTTTACTTCAACACTGAAAACCAGTGAAACAATATCTTTTAATTCGGGAACTTCTGGTATTTCTTGGGATGGAATTAATACACCACACATGGAAGGAAGTGATGCTGATAAGTTCTTTTTACAGAGTGGGCAGTTTACTTCAACCTTAAAGACATCTGTTGCACAAACTATAGATGCAAATGCTAATGGTATTTCCTGGGACGGTACGAATACTCCTTGGAGTGGTTTAGATGATAAGTTGTATTTACAGTCTGGACAGTTTACTACTACTACTAAAACGAGTCAGACAACTACTCCAAACAATGCTCTCGGAATATCTTGGGATGGGACTAATACTCCTTGGATGGAAGGAAGTAACGAGATATTGAAGCTTACTTCAGGGCAATTTACTTCGACTATAAAAGATAGTGAAGATATAAGTGGTGTCAACGCTGGTGGTGTCGGAATAACCACTGACGACGACGTAGCCCGTTATGGTGGTGGTGGCCCAGCAATTACAACAAGCACCCCATGGACAGGTTCTACGGCTGACAAGTTATATCTCCAAAGTGGACAATTCACCTCAACTCTAAAGACAAGTCAAGATATAAGTACCGTTGATAATTTTCCTTTGGGAATATCTTGGGATGGTACTAACACCCCTTGGGCTGGTAATGAGGCTGATAAATTATATCTACAAAGTGGGCAATTTACATCCACATTAAAAACTAGTGAGGGTGTAACTGGAGTTGATGTAACTCCTCAAGGCATCTCTTATGATAGAACCAATACTCCATGGTGTGGTTCGGGAGGCATAAAGCTCTACCTTCAGTCAGGACAGTTCACTTCAACTATAAAAGACAGTGAAGATCAAACTAGTATAGACACAAGTCCAAGAGATGTGTCGTGGGATGGAACAAACTCCCCTTGGGTTGGAACTGAAGCAAATAGATTCTACCTTCAGTCTGGACAATTCACTTCGACTATAAAGGCTAGCCAATCAACTAGTTGGACAATTGGCCCAGAGGGATGTTCCTGGGATGGTACAAATACTCTGAGTGGCGAAAATGATGCTGGTGTTAACAATAAACTTCATCTTGTTTCTGGGCAATTTTCAAGCACCTTGAAAGATAGTGAAAGTGTACAAGATATTGATACTTCTTTAAGGGCTGTCGAAACAAACGACTTTGATGCAAGAGTTCCTGGTGCAGGTTCTACTTCACCTTCAATTTCACCCTCAACTAGTCCATCTGTGTCAACCTCACCATCGGTTAGTCTATCACCCTCACTTTCACCGAGTATCTCGCCCTCAACTTCCCCTTCAGTTTCAGTTTCCCCTTCTGTCAGTTTGAGTCCAAGTATTTCCCCCTCAGTTTCCCCTTCAGTTTCGGTAAGTCCATCTGTGTCACTTTCTCCTAGCTTGAGTCCCAGTATTTCGCCTTCAACCTCTCCGTCAGTTTCAACATCGCCCTCTGTTTCACTCTCACCCAGTCTGAGTCCTAGCATTAGTCCATCACAGTCACCTAGCGTTTCTGTTTCCCCTTCGGTTTCACTATCACCCAGTATTTCCCCTTCAGTTTCCCCTTCGGTTTCTGTTAGTCCGTCTGTCTCTTTGTCACCTAGCTTGAGTCCAAGTATTTCACCATCCACTTCCCCCTCTGTTTCGGTTTCACCGTCAGTGTCTCTTTCTCCTAGTTTAAGTCCAAGTATCAGCCCCTCACAGTCGCCATCGGTTTCTGTGAGTCCCTCGGTTTCACTTTCACCCAGTATTAGCCCCTCAGTTTCTCCCAGCGTATCTGTATCACCTTCAGTGTCCCTTTCACCAAGCTTGAGCCCCTCGATTTCTCCGTCAACCTCTCCCTCTGTGTCAACATCCCCCTCAGTTTCAGTTAGCCCTAGTGTTTCAGTGTCACCTTCAATTAGCCCCTCGCTCTCTCCAAGTCCACCAGACACCCATTCAATGTTATTGGTGTTAGCCAGTAGTCAATACGCTGGCATAGCCGACGCTAGTCAAACAGGATTAGATATTGTTGGAGATATAACTATTGAGTTTTGGGTTAAACTAACGCAACTTCCTTCTACAGCAGGATCTACTTTTACATTTATTGCCAAAGGTAAATTTGATAACACAGTAGATGCTTATCTATTTTCTATCTCTTCTGGTGATGACGAGATGGACTTCTTCTATATAGATGGTTCAGACAATAGAACAAAAATAAGCTGTACTGGTTATACGTTTGGGGCTGGTGATGTTGGAACTTGGAGGCATATAGCAGTAGCAGTTGATGTTTCTGCCAAAACAGCATCTTTTTATGTTGATGGAGTTTCTAAAACAACTACTGTTCAAGAATCAGCAGCAGCAGCTATCAGAAATTCAGGTGAAGCTTTCAATGTAGGAGCTACAACTACACCAGGATTATATGCTGATTTTAGAATAGATGAACTTAGAATTTGGGATGATATTAGAACTCAATCAGAAATAGATGATAATAAATGTACTCATTCTGGATTTACTGCCGGATCTAATAATTTAATTGATCTTTGGCATTTTGATGGAGATTTAACATCATTAAGCGGAAATAATAATTTAACTGGTGTTAATACTCCTACATTTCTTCCAGATATACCAGATTGTTTGGCTGTTTCTGCTAGTCTAAGTCCTTCATTATCTCCTTCAATTTCTCCATCAAAATCACCCTCAAAATCACCTTCGGTTAGCCCGAGTGTAAGTCTTAGCCCTTCTATTTCTCCAAGTGTTTCACCTTCAATCTCACCTTCGGTTTCACCAAGTGTTAGTATTTCTCCAAGTCTTAGTCCAAGTGTTTCTTTGTCCCCCTCAATTAGTATTTCAATTTCACCATCTCTTAGTCCGTTAGATTGGACACCCAAAAGTAAAAATGAAACTCCAGATTTTAAACTTAAAAGTAAAGATACAGTAGACTGGACACCTAAAAGTAAAGATACAACAAATTGGACACCTAAACCAAAATTAAATATATAGATTTACTAAAGATAAAAGGTTATTATTAACTAAATATGCAAAACAATAGTACAGTATCTAAATTTATTCAAAATAACTTGATACAAATAATTATATTTATTATTAGTTTTACAATAGCGTGGACACTCCTTGGATCAAGACTTAAAGTTGTAGAAGTACAATCTAAAGAAAATGAAGATGAAATACAAAAATTGACAGAATTGGTTGAAAGAATCATAGTTTTAGAAGAACATGATGATTCTAGGGATAGGGATATTAGAGAAATAAAAGAAGATATTCGGGAAATAAAAATATTTTTAAACGTCCCAATTAAATAATTATGGCATCAAGAAGAGTAGAAGATCTCTATGAATATTTTCAGCCACTTGTTAATTCATTTCTTAAAGAAGCTAATAATGCCACTTACCCTTGGCAAACATTTATTACTGACGGTTTTCGTTCTCTACAAGAACAAAATGAGCTTTATGCTAAGGGAAGAACTCAGCCAGGAAAAATAGTTACCAACGCCCAAGGTGGGCAATCCTGGCACAACTTCGGACTTGCTGTAGACATTGCTTTTCAAAAAGATGGAAAACTTAATTATGATCAAGTGCTTTATGACAAAATCGTTAAAATGGGTAAGGACCGAGGATTTATTTGGGGAGGCGACTGGTCAGTATTTGTCGATAAGCCTCATTTTGAGTGGCATCCGGGTATTACATTAGAAGATGCAAGAGCAGGAAAAAGACCGAAAGGAGGTAATATGTCAGATGAATACGGGAATATAGTCTATAAATCTACTCAACATGACGAAACAGTAAAGTATATTTTTGGGGAAGATAAAGACCCTAGACAGACCTCCTCTAAAGAGGTTCAGAACCATATAGCAGGACTAAAATCCAGAGTAACCGAATTTGCAAAGGTTGAATCTGAAATTGAAAACAAAAAAGAGCAAATTGTCAGACTAAAAGATCAACTGCTAAAAGAGGATAAATTGAGATTAGACGTAATCACCAGTCTTTCTACAACTGAAAAAATAGTTAAAACTTATGAGACTAGAACCAAGGTGTTACAGGAGCAGATAGATACTCTCGCGAAAGAGAAGGGGGAGTGTCAAAACAAGCTTGCGGAAATAGGAAAAGTAGAAATTGGTATAATAAATAAAATACTAAACTGGATTAGAAGGCGGTGAGAAGCATGACATTAACACAAGGAAAAACATTAGTTAGATCTAAGACATTTTGGTTTGGTTTATTGGTTGTTGTAAATGCAGTAGCAGCCCTTTTTGGATTTGGAACTTTTGAAGCAAGTCCAGAACTACAAAAGGTTGTAGGATTAATAACTGGAGCTGGAATTATTTTACTTAGATTTAAGACTAGCCAACCAATTAACGGGTTAAAATAATAGCCTAAATTAAAAATATTATAATTTATAACGGAAGAGTAATTATTCTTTTATTAACTGTCCAAAGTTTACGTTTTCCTCTCGCGCCTTTCTTTACCCAACCGTGAAATTCTGCACGATTACCGGCTTGTAGCCACACTTTAAAAGAATCAAGTGCGATTGCTTTTTTTACTCTTGCAGCTAAATTTGAACCAGAAGTTGTTTGTACCCCAAGTACCCCTTTCTTGTCAGGATGAATAGCACAAATATCAATCCATCCAAAAAGGTCTTGTCTAATTTTTATGTAGTAATTAAATTTCTCTGAAATTGCTACTGTGTAGCCTTCTTTACGAAGTAAAGCTAGTGTTCGCTGTGTGGGTTTACTTGCCATTTATTTATTCACAATTTCAATAGCTTTGTATAATCCGTTGTTTATTCCATTTACTCTTGGTTTAAAATCATTATCCAAATCTTCTTCTTTTTCTATTTCACTCACTATCTTCTTTAAATCTGCTTTGTGGGCTTTGAGGATTGCTTCACCTGCTTCTTTTACTGCACTTTCCGCTTCATTAAGATATTGGTATTTTGAAAGTATTGGTGATTGTATTATCTTCTCTACTTTATCTGAAAAAGTCATTTACTTCCTCTCTTTTAAATAGATAAGCATTTTAGCTCTGGCGTTGGCTTCTGTATTCTCTACTATCCCCCCAGAAGGTGTTGGGTCGCCATCCATATTCCATTTTTTATTACAGAAGTATGACTTATATCCATCTGGCAACATCTCCCCCAACTCTGCTAAATTATGTTTATATCTTGGAATACCTAATTCAACAAGTCTGTTTCTTAACTCCTCACTGGGGTATAGTTTCGCTTTGCTGTAACCAAAATGTCCATTATTTTTACCCTTTCCATTTCTACCTAAGACATCAACGCTGTGGTCGTAATTTTCTTTGGCAGTTACCCACTCAAGGTTGCTGACATTATTGTTTCTTTTATTACCGTCTTTGTGATTTATAAATGGTTTATCTTTGGGATTAGGAATAAAAGCGGAGGCTATTAATCTATGTACAGAGAAGTTTATTACCTTCTTTCCAGAATACAGCCCAACCCTTCTATATCCTTTGTGCTTGGCTTGTTTTAATAACTTTCCAGAAGTTCCAGCCCTACGGACACTAAGAACTTCACCTTTTCGGTTTATTTTATATCTTCCACTAAATCCTGGTATGTCTATAAAATTATTCTTCATAGGTATTTATTAATAAATTTGCTAATGCTTCTTGTGGATTTTCTCCTAATCCATTGACTCCACAGTCATTCGGAATATAAGCACCATAAGTGTTGTCTTTGAATCTTTCTAGTATTCCGAACTTATCTCCTAATCTGGAAATTAACTCTGCTACTGTGAAGGCTGAAACACCCTCATTCCACCTCTCATCTTTTATGCCTCTCTTTAACCAAAATTTACCATTGGCACTATATTTAATCCACCAAAATAAACTATCTTGCTTCACTCCCAACTTTTCGAGTTTCTTTGATGGTTCTAAACTGGTTAATTGGTCTTCAAGTTTCATTATTTCCTCTCTTTAAGTTTTTCTAAATCATCTACTGCTTGGTTGTATCCTATTTTAAATGGATCAAGTTTTGGGAAATATTTATTTGTTTTCTTTTCCAACTTCACACTTTTAACTCCGTCAGAATAAGCCTTATCTAGTTCTTGTTTGTGATATTGGTTGTATAAATTAACTAAATGACCAACTAATAACCACTTACCAATTACTTTGTTGTCTTTAATACCAAACTTTTTAAGTATTTCTTTAAGTGCTATGTGTAAATCACTTGGCATAATTACTCCTCTCTAAAGCCTTTGTGGTGCTATTTTTCATTTATCTTGTATTTACCATTAATAATATTTATATATCCATATCTTACTAACTGACTTATGTGGTGTTTAACCTTTTGAGGACTTACTGTTCCAATTGCTTCTCCTATTTTTCTTAATGTCATTTTATCAACCATTTCTTTTCCAGCAATTAGATTAAATATTTTTTCTTGTATAGGATGTAACTTAACTATATATTTTTCTTTAGTATATAGACCACATTTCTTACATACAAAAATATGCGGTGGATTTAAACACTCGCTTTCGGGATTGTTTGAAATTACTTTCTTCTTACTCTTTTTCATTTAGCCTTTCAACACTGATTTATAAGCCACGAAGAAAACCAAACCGTACCAACAATAAAAACAAAAGCGACTACAAAGAAACCTATTGCTTTTAGGCCATCAAATTCTAGTTTTATTTTCTTCTTACTCTTTTTCATTTAGCCTTTCTATCCTTTCCTTTCTTGTAGTCACCCCACAAGCACAATGACATTTTGAACACTCAATAAAAGTACCAAATACTGCATCAATTTCTTCACACGGATGTTCACAACAGTCACTTAATGGGTAATCACTTTCTATTATCTTCTTACTCTTTGGTTTCATCATACTTTTAATTACTTCTGCTTCAAGGTTTTTTTTACTCATCTCTCCCCCTAAATAATTATTTTCTTAAGCATCTCTATTGCGTGACGAATGTCTTTTGCCTGTGCAACTCCATACTGCTTACAAACAATATCAACATTTCCTTTTCTCCAAAAACCCCTCGGGCAGACAACAATCATTTTTCTGCTTCTTGCAAACAACCCCAACTCTAGTAAGCTAATTGGTGATTTCGTTTCAGGGTCAAAGTACATTAAGATGGCATCTGCTTTCTTCAAGGCTTCTAATTCCCACTCCACCTGCTCTCTAAACTGTTTGTTTTCTATGTTCTGTTCCCAAGAACTATCCCAATCGTCTCGGCGTGGATTAAAGATAGTCCAATCAGTATCTTTTAGACGATCTTCAACAAGTTGTTGCCAATTAACAGCCTTTCCCATTTCAATACTTCCAGCCAAAAAAACCGCCTTACTGTCTAAGTATATTTTTTTAGGTGGTTTGATTATTTTCATCTAACTCCTTCTTTAACTTCTTGCTAATTAACCTCTAAGTTGATTTAATTCTACCCAACACTCTGCATCACTTTCTTGATAATAGTCACTGTTTTCTTGGTAATAGTCTCTATCCTCCTCAAGTTCTTTAATCTCTGCTTCGTATTTTTCAACCAACTCAACAATGTTTGTTCTTTCAATAGTTATTTCTGGATTTATATTTAGGCTTGCATAATAAATTGATAATCCAATAATAAATGATGCTGCAATAATGGTTATTTCTTTCATAATCACTTCCTTTCTATTTATTCAGATAAAATTTAGAGATCATTCCCCTCGCTTCAATTGTTACTTTCTTTAATTAAAAAACTATAAAGTATGCGATTATGCCAACTTCCCTTTTCAGATTCTAATTCCCATTGATCTCTCTTAATTAGCTTGATAGACTCAATCCTGCCCAATTCCTTCACTGTCCCAGTCATATCTATCACTCTACAAAACTTTTTCCCTTTAGCCGGCCTTACTCCACGCCCTAACATTTGATAATAAAGTCCTATACTTCTTGTTGGCCGAAGTAAAACAATACATCCCAATTCTGGGTGATCAAAACCAATTGTCAAAACTCCTACATTAAAAACAGTTTGTATCTTTCCTTCTCTAAATTCTTTAATAATTCTGGTTCTCTCTTTTTTAGGAGTCTCTGCAGTAACTAATGCTGAATTGGTAACTAATTCGCAAAGTCCAGTAGCTTGATAAACAGAAGAACAAAATACTAAAACTGACTTTGCAAGCTCCATGCCAAAATAAACTGCTTCTAAAATAGAGTCTGATTTTTCCAACATCATTTCATCATAAGCCCCCAAATCAAAATCAGACCTAGAAATATTTGTTGGAATATCTGCGTGCTCAATTATTGACTTATCAATATATTTTAAAGGTACAAGATAGCCCTCTTTAATTAATTCTTCACTATTTATATTGAACATAATCCTGTACCAAAATCTGCCTTTTGTTCGATTAATAAGTTTAGTTGTAGTATGAGTTAAAATTTCTCCAGTTTTAAGCCTTGTATAGATTTGGTCAAGTCTATATGGAGTCGCAGTAAATCCAAAAATTTTAGGATTTCCTATATTTTTGAAAAACTGAGTATACATTCCATCTAAGTTTTTGGGGTTTACCAAGTGGCACTCATCTATAATTACAATTCCAAAATTTTTGAATATCTCTGGCTTTTTGTAAATTGATTGAATTGTGGCAAAAGTATAATAACCAAAGTCTTTTCTGCTCATCGAAGCTGAGTAAATACCAATTTGAACAGGCTCTACATAATGACAAAGTTTTTCATAATTTTGCTCTAAAATTTCTCGTGTTGGTTGAAGAATTAAAATTGGTTGATTTAGTTTGCGTGCAAGATCAGCAATAACAATAGATTTTCCAGCCCCCGTGGGTAAAACACAAAGATCTGCACCTTCGAGCTTCTGACTCCACAGGAGCCGGGAAACGGCTTGTGATTGATATGGTCTTAATTTATATTTCATTATTTTAAACTACAATATAATCATTTCCAGCTAAATCACCTTCACTAACTATCCATTCATGATATTTACCATTTGGTTCATGGAGTGTTAAAATTTTTTTTCTTAAAAAAGCGTAATAATCTTTGTTTTTCCATTCTAGTTTAGTAATTTTTTTACCAGCTAAAACCTCATCCATAGCATCTCCAAAATCTATAATTTTTACTTCTAATGTTTTTAGATTATTATTTTTCGGCAGTGGACTTGTTTTTGGAGATTGTGGAACTTTTTGTAAATCATCCATTTTTATCACCTACCTTTCTTAATCCATTCTTTATTTTTTTCAAGAATTGCTCTTGTGATTTCAGGTCTAAATCCCACACTTTCAGCCCAAGCACACCAAGCATATATATCTTTTGGTATGCACTTAGAATTAAACCCTCTTTTATCTGGAAAAATAAATGTCCACCATAGATTAAATCTAGGATCATCACCATAAACTGCATCTCTAATGGTGTAATAATCGACTCCGGCAGCCTCACAAACATCATAAAGCTCTTGACATTGAGTCACTTTAAATGCTATTGCTCTATTTTCACTTAGTTTGATTATTTCAGCCTCTAAATTTGTTACCTGTCTGATGGTAATATTTGCATTATAATATGTCGTATAAAGCTCGATTAACTTTCTACGATATTTTGGCTTGCCTCCGATAATAATAAACTGTCTACCCTTTGGATCTAACAATGGATGATTTGGTGTTTCACCTAGATACTCCGGCTGCATGACAATATTTTTTTTATGTTCTTTTGCCCATCTGTCACAATCACCTGGATTTACTGTTGATCTAATAACTAGAAGATTAGCATCACACCAAGAAATAATTTCCTCAACAATTGAGGTATCAAGCCCCCCTTCAACCATTATTTTTTCTTTATTACTGCCAGTGATTGATCCCATGCTGACGGGAGTAGGTACACCAATAAAAGCTATATCACATTCATTAACCTCTTCTTGAAATGCATTTTTATATATTTTCTCCCACTGCTCTTTTGATGAACCTGTAATCCATCCCCCTTGGTTTCTTACAACACCACGACTATAAATTACTGCATCAGGAAACATCTTGTGCATTGATTTACCGACCCAACCATAGCCAATTATTGCTACTTTCATTTAAGAAGCTCCTTATTCTCATATATATTGCCAATGATTTCTACTTTATTTTTTTGTTTAGTAATCGCCATAACTCCTTTGGTATTCCTTCCCAATGCCTTCCACAAATCTTCATGATTGTGGGTAAATTTATCTTTATCATTCTTGCCCTTATGAATAAAAAAGTGACCATTAGCAAAACTTACAATTAGTTTAAGTTTCATATAAATAACTATATCCCCCTCAAATATCTCATTTTTTTTATTATCCTTTAATCCTGTGTATTGTAAAAGGATAATGTGGGGTAATTTAAAATAACCATTATCACCAAACCATTCACCAGTAAAAACATCAAATGTTCCAGTTAATTCTGGATCAGAATACAACATTTCTTTTTCTTCTTTATCCCAAACTCTGTATTTATTTATTCTCATAATTTTTCGTGTCTAAATTCTTTAATTAAATCCATAGAATCACTGAGTTTTAGGGCTGCCACAAATGCCATAAACATTTTTGAGTACCACTCACCATCTTTTATAACTGCGACTTCCAGTGCGCCATCTTCTTTGCCAACTTTTACAATTATTTGCCCTGCATATTTTTCTTTAGGATATTCTTCTTCTCTTGCAAATCTGTAAGCTGCGGTTTGGATAAGCATTTCTGGATAAATGCCTTTCGAAGTTTTAAGATCACCAATATACATTTTTCCATCAATTGTGCAAATAAAATCAAGAGTGCCAGTGTAATTATACTTTCGTGAGTAAACTTGTTGTTCACTTAAAAGAAATTTGACTTTATGTTCTTTTTGCCAATCCAGGAATCTCTGAACTGCATCTTTCAAACCTTCATTCACTGGCTTTGCTGGTTTTTTTCCATTAACATAATCCTCAACCCAATTGTGAACAAAAGTACCTAAATTTCCTGCACTTACTTTTTTCTTCCAATGGGCGCTTTTTCCACTTTCGAAAATAGTTAAAAGCTGGACTTCATCATAAGATTTTCCCGGCTCTATCTGATCACTTATGTATTCAACTGCCATTCTCGCAGCCCAATTAATGAGTGCTGGTTTATTAATTATGTTTAGAGCTTGAGTAACAGACCTTACTTTTTTATCATCCACTGTATATTTGTGGCCGTATGCCTGAAACATAAGCTCAATTTTGCCGTTGTATAGTGTTGTTTTAATTTTTGTCATTATTCCTTTCTTTTATTTTTTTAATAGGGTGAGTTACATATCCTTTAGCCACTGGCTTAGGAGTTATTCCTGCAACATATCCTTTATAAACTTTATCTTTGGTTGTCATTTTTATTTTGCGTAATATTCCCATAGTTCTTCTTGCATTTCTGGATCTGATAAATCTGTAAAAGCACCAAACCCAGACAGAAATCTTAATATCTCAATAAATTGTATTTTTGTTAATTTATTCATTTTTTCTTTACTTTTATAAGTTTTCCATTAACATAATGAGTCGCTTTGTTTTTCTCTTTATCAAACACTGTTACGTGGTGTTGCCATCTCTCAACAGGTTCATAATGAATACGATCTCTAAATTTTTTAGAGCAACGATTGCATGAACTGATATACTCTTCTTTCTCTAAATTGCGTAGATCGTGTTTAATTAACCAACAAATAGGTCTTAAAAGAATTTTCATTTTTTCTTCCCCTTCCTAACTCTTTCAACACTTTCAACTGCGTCTTTACTTGTAAACCATTTGCCTTTTTTATCTGAAAAAACCGGGTACATTCCTATTACTGCTTTAGGATTGAAAATAAAATAACTTAGTATTATTTGCATATCACCGGCTACAGGGTTTTTAGAAAATCCCAAAAGTTTAAATGGGTGTCCTTTCCAAAAATCTTGCCTTCCCACTTTTCCATTCTTATGAATGAAGTATGAATATGGCAACGTGCCGTTTGGTTGTTCTTCTTGCTGTATTTTTAGTATTTTCATAATAATTTTCTCTTATCTCCCCCCTAAACCCTGCCCAGTTTAGAGGGGGGAGGTCAACAAAAAACTATTTAGCTTTTTCCTTGGCCTTAGCTGCTTTTAACTTTGCTTCCGCGAGCTTAACTTCTAATTGCTCCGGGGTTTCACTCCCTTTTTCAAGATCATCAACAAAACTTTCCGCTTCAGCGTCGGGCGCTGTTGCCGGTACTGCTGCTGACGTTGTCTTCTCAACTGTCTGCGATTTTCGCTCTTCTATAGGCAATGGCTCTAGTTCTTTAATAACTTTAGAAAAAGAAATAATGTTATTAAAAATAATTGTCGGATCTTTCTTACTAGGACTTTGCTCTACCATTACATCAAGCTGCTGACTAACAATTGACTCAGGATCAAACTTTTCAGCTTCTTCTTTAGTTAAAGTTCTACCTTCAACGGCTGCTGCTAATTTACCAAGGTGACTTCTGCTGTTTAAGGCAAGTCGGCAGCGTTTCCACACAAACCGACCTCTTGTTGTAGTTTTCTCTTCCCCTTTTACCTCTGGCATTGGATTTTCGTCTAATATCTGAAATTGATAATTTAAGACTTCTTCTTCCTCTGTACTTTGGTATTTAAGTTGGGTAACTAAATTTACATCCACGATTTGTACTGTGTACTTATCTGCTGGAATTGGGGCAAACCCCTCATTAGTTTTTATTTCTACTTTTTTTCCTTCTAGCATAGTTCTTTATTCACCTCCTTTCAAAAGTGTTTTTATTTCAAATGATTGTTCTGTATATCCATCACTTGTTTCCCACATACAAATAACAAGATCATCGTCTTCATGTTCTTCTGAAACTACCATATTCCTTTTGCCACCTATTAATTTAACTTTATCTCCTATTTTAAATTTCATTTTTTCCTTCCGTCAGCACACAGTCCGTACTCCAGTCTTCATATTTATCCATGTAACAATCATTGTAGGCATCTAATCTTGGCTGTTGTGAGATCCACAGCACGACTATAAATATTGTTGTAATTATTATTAAAGTTATTTCTTTAATTGTCATATTAATTTTCTCGCTATAAGATAAATTTTTTCAAGAGCTTTTTTAAAATCCATAATTTCATCTTTTTTTTCTTCAAGATCCCTCTCTAATTCATCAATTTGTTCCCGTAACTCTTCTGCTTCATTCATATTTTTTTAG